>JACCEE010523329.1_pt1 | contig 12120 bp, 8 predicted proteins | sample 7449931 | NCBI WGS metagenome assembly JACCEE01 (sample SAMN15323457, study PRJNA562643) | freshwater metagenome | isolation source: river surface water | place: USA:Blue River Watershed | collected 2017-08-19 | reverse complement strand
GTTAGAAGCAGCTGGCCGTCTGAAGTGAAAAAGGGTCACCTAGTGAGGTTCTCTACAGGCTTTGAAAATGTCCAAGATCTCATTGAAGATTTGAGGGAATCGGCTCAGCGGCACTTGATTTTTTGATGCCGTACAAGTTCTTGGGTAGCAAACTGATACAGTGGATGAAATTTCATTGAAAGAACTATCTTGGCAACTCCCAATTACGGTTACGAAAAACGTCAAAAAGAATTGGCGAAAAAGCGCAAGAAAGAAGACAAACTCAAGGCCAAGGCAGAGCGCAAAACTGATTCACCAGATGAATTTAGCCAATCTGATGCAGACACTCAAAATCAAGTCGCTTCAGATTCTGACGCACCTCAATCAGCAAACTAAGTGCCTTGCGCCTCAAGGCGGCTCTCTAAGCCAATCTGTTATGTTGACCGCAACATTTTCTTGAGTTGGGGCCAAATGTTTTTCATCATGAAGGTTTGCGCAGCCTCATTGGGATGAATTCTGTCCGCCTGAAAAAACTTCAACGGATCAGGGTTGTCTGCAACCCCCTTCAAAAATTGTCGGTTGAGTTGCGAGCCTGTTTCCTTGGCCACTTTTTCATAAATTAAATCCATTTGTTGGCGATATTTTTCGCCATAGTTTGGAGGAACCTGAATTGCAACTAGCAAGACTTGTGCGCCTGCTTTTTTGCTCGCAAGGGCCATGCTGTTTAAATTATTTTGTGTCATGGCAAGGCTCAAGCCTCTGAGTGCGTCATTGCCGCCTAACTCAATCACCACAATCTGAGGCCGGTGTTGTTGCAACAAAACTGGCAGTCGAGAAACGCCGCCTGAGCTTGTATCGCCACTGATGCTGGCATTGACCAAATTGACTGAGATTTTTTCATCAGAGGCCTGTTTGCTCATCAGCTGAATCCAGCCGGTGCCTCGGGTCAATCCATATTCTGCACTCAGCGAATCTCCCACAATTAAAACGGTCGGTGTTGTTTGATTGGCTGATGAAACCGAATTTAAGTTGGCGTTTGCGAATGCATTTAATGCGCCTAAAACAAACCATAATCCCGCGATCAACACGCTTAAAACAAGCCGGTTAAAGTGTTGGTGTTGCCACAAAGGTATTTGCATGTTGAGTTCAATAATTTCTGTAAGCCACGTCAGCAAAACTGTTAGCGATGCCAGTGGGCCACTGTCTATTTTGCGCGATATTGATTTCTCGGTGGCCGCTGGGGAATCAGTGGCCATTTTGGGTGCATCTGGCTCCGGCAAAAGCACATTGCTGTCCATCATGGCAGGCTTGGACACGCCCAGCGAGGGGCGAGTGTCGCTTGCTGGGCAAGACATCTTTGAAATGACAGAAGATCAACGGGCCGCTTGGCGCGGTCAGCATCTGGGATTTGTGTTTCAAAATTTCCAACTGATGGGTCACTTGACGGCCCTTGAAAATGTGATGTTGCCGTTGGAGTTGGCAGGGACTCAAAATGCAGCCAGTTTGGCCAAATCCATTTTGACCCAAGTTGGACTTTCAGAGCGCCTGCGTCATTTCCCTAAAGTGTTAAGCGGTGGCGAACAGCAACGTGTCGCCTTGGCCAGGGCTTTTGTGGTCGATCCTCAACTGCTCTTGGCCGATGAACCCACTGGCAGCTTGGATGCTCAGACTGGCGAAAGCATCATGGATTTGATGCTCAGCATGAACAAAGCACGCAACACCACCCTTATTTTGGTCACGCATGACCAAAAATTGGCCCAAAGATGTGACCGAACTCTGACCTTGGAAGCCGGAAGACTCATATCCCAAGGATAATTAGGGCATGTCTTCTCCCAAAATTTTGTTTGGTTTTCATGCAGTGGGTGTGCGCCTTAAAACAGCGCCTCAATCCATCGTTGAAATTTACTTTGAAACCACTCGCCGCGATGCTCGTATGCGCCAGTTCATAGAGCGTGCGCAAGAGGCGGGTGTTCGACTCATTGAAGCCGATGGCATGCGCCTCTCCAAATTGGCGGGCAGTCATGGTCACCAAGGTGTAGCGGCCAGAGTCGAGCTGGTCCCCCAAGTGCATTCCTTAGATGATTTGTTGGACCAAGTTCAAGGGCCACCTTTGCTGCTGGTTTTGGACGGCATTACCGACCCCCACAATTTAGGGGCCTGCTTACGGGTGGCAGATGGTGCAGGCGCGCATGCGGTTATTGCCCCCAAAGATCATGCAGCAGGCATCAATGCCACTGTGGCCAAAGTGGCCAGCGGAGCAGCCGAAACAGTGCCTTACTTCATGGTGACCAATTTGGCGCGCACTTTAGGTGAGCTCAAAGAACGTTCAATTTGGACCATCGGCACCAGCGGTGATGCCCCTAAAAACATTTACCAAGTGGATCTAAAGGGCCCGGTGGCTTTGGTATTGGGCGCCGAGGGGCCAGGCATGCGCCACCTCACTCGCAAAACTTGTGACGAGCTCGTTAGCATTCCAATGCAGGGTGCAGTTGAAAGCTTGAATGTGTCGGTGGCCAGTGGCGTGTGCCTTTTTGAAGCGGTACGGCAACGACTGGGCTAAAGCATGCCTGTTGCGCCAATAAGGCCACCGCCCCCAATTAGCCACAAAATATGAATTCGCGTTTTCAACATTAGCCCCATTGAGACGGCTGTGAGGAGCCACAGTTTCCAATCATTGGCCATGCTGTTATGGGCTGCGGTTAATAACCAACCTGTTGAAATTAACAACCCAATCACAATGGGCGACATGCCCGATTTGAAAGCGCGCACCGCAATTAAGTTGCTGTTCTGATGCGCCCATTTGGTTGCAGAGTAGGTCAGAAAAGAGGAGGGCAACATGATGCCTGTCATGGTGACCATGATGCCTAAACAGCCTAGTAGCCAAGCCGTCATACCAGACGCCATGCCGCCTCCGGCATTGATGCCGATGTTCCATCCTATCAATGCAACGAAAAGTACGTTGGGTCCGGGTGCAGATTGCGCTAAGGCAATGGACGATGAGAAAGAAAAGTCTGTCAGCCAACTTTTTTCATCGACCAAGTAACGGTGCATTTCAGGTGCAGTGGTGATGGTGCCGCCCAAAGAAAGCAAGGACAACATGCCAAAGTGCAAAAACAAGTCAAGCCAGTCAAAAGGACTCATGGCAATGATGTGGTTCATGTTGCGTCAGATTCAGATTGAGGCTTAGAACCAATATCTGCCAAGGCATCTGCTTTTGACAGCGATCGATAAGCCAGCCAGCAGCCTGTTAACCCTAGTGCAGACAAGGCCCAAATTAAGGGGAATCTGAACAAGCCGACACTGACAAAAGCGGCCAAAACCAATAGCCATGCCGCTTGCAGTCCTAAGGGGTTTTGCTTCAATGCGCTGCTCAATTTAAGGCCAGTTGCAATGATGAGTCCCGCCGAAACTGCACCCATGCCTTTTAATGCGCCTTGGGCAATGGGGTTGTCAGCAACACCTCCAAACAAAATGGCCAGCAACAAGACAAGGGTGAGTGGGGCGACCAACAACCCTGCCACAGCCGCTAAGGCCCCATATATACCAAAATAATGTCTTCCCAGCATCAATGCCAAATTGACAATGTTGGGGCCAGGCAAAATTTGAGCAACAGACCATTCTTCTAAGAATTCAGTTTTGCTCATCCATTGACGCCGCTCGACAAGTTCTTGCTGCGCAACCGCCAAGACACCACCCACCCCTTGTAGAGCCAAAAGGGTAAAGCCGATGAACAACTCCATTTTGGAATTGGGTCGTTTTAAGGGACTGTTCTCGCTTGGCATCGAACAATTATCCTTCTATAAAGACCTTTTGAGCCCGTAGGCGCCTCGGAAGCTCTAAACTACAACCTTCCATAGATTTGTGTGCCATGAACGCCTTTGTAGACGTCTCTTTTTTCCCGCGTGAAGCAAAACCCCTGAACAGTTACCGCAAGTTCTGGGCGTCACGCTTTGGCACAGCGCCTTTCTTGCCCATGAGCCAATCCGAGATGGCTCAATTAGGCTGGGACAGTTGCGACATCATTTTGGTCACTGGCGATGCCTATGTTGACCACCCCAGTTTTGGCATGGCTGTCATCGGCCGCATGTTGGAAGCCCAAGGTTTTAGAGTGGGCATCATTGCCCAACCCGATTGGCAAAGCGCCGATCCATTTCGCGCTTTAGGCAAACCCAACTTATTTTGGGGTGTGACTGCGGGCAACATGGATTCCATGATTAACCGCTACACGGCCGATCGCAAAATTCGTTCAGACGATGCCTATACGCCAGGTGATGTGGGCGGCAAGCGCCCCGACCGCGCTGCCATTGTTTACAGCCAACGATGCCGCGAAGCCTATCCAGAAGTCCCTATCATTTTGGGTGGCATTGAAGGCTCATTGCGACGCATCGCGCACTACGATTATTGGTCAGACAAAGTCAGGCGATCGATTGTGGTCGATAGCAAATGTGATCTTTTGCTTTATGGCAATGCAGAACGTGCCATCGTTGAAATTGCGCATCGATTGGCTGCCAAAGTGCCGGTTCACGACATTGTCGATGTCAGAGGAACTGCATTTGTCCGCCGCCAAACGCCCGAAGGATGGTTTGAAATTGATTCAACCACGGTTGATACACCTGGCCATGTAGAGGCCCACATCAACCCCTACCTGATGATTTCCGATCAGGCGCGAGAAAATGGTGCCACTTGTGCGCGGGAAGATGAAGCCCAAACGGTCGCAGACCTTCAAAACGCCGCCAACCCTTCAAGTTTGCCTTCTAGTTCAGTCAAACCTCTTCAGTTCGTTCCAAGCCCAAGCATGCCAGCGCTGCGAGGCAAGGGCACGCACAAAGTACCGCCACGCGATTTAAGTGTGATTCGTTTGCCAAGCTACGAACAAGTTAAAAGTGATCCTGTTCTATACGCCCATGCCAATCGCGTCCTGCATTTAGAAACCAACCCGGGCAATGCACGGTGCTTGGTGCAAGCCCATGGTGAAGGGCACACAGCGCGTGATGTTTGGATGACGCCACCGCCCATCCCCCTCACAACAGCCGAAATGGATGCGGTTTTTGATTTGCCTTATGCCCGCAGTCCTCACCCAAGCTATGCAGACGAAAACGGCTCGCACGACGGCGCGACCAAAATTCCTGCATGGGAGATGATTCGTTTTTCAGTCAACATCATGCGTGGTTGTTTTGGAGGGTGCACCTTTTGCTCTATTACTGAGCACGAAGGCCGCATTATTCAAAGTCGCAGCGAAGCCTCTGTTCTTCGCGAGATTGAAGACATACGGGACAAGGTCAAGGGTTTTACAGGCGTTATTTCAGATTTGGGTGGTCCCACAGCCAATATGTACCGATTGGGTTGCAAGAGCCCTGAGATTGAATCAGCCTGCCGCAAACCCAGCTGTGTGTATCCCGGCATTTGCAGCAACCTGACCACAGATCACGGGCCGCTCATTCAAATGTACCGAAAGGCCAGAAGTCTGAAAGGCATCAAGAAGATCTTGATTGGCTCAGGACTGCGATACGACCTGGCTGTGCAAAGCCCTGAATATGTCAAAGAATTGGTGACACACCATGTTGGGGGCTATTTAAAAATTGCACCTGAACACACAGAGTCTGGCCCCTTAAGCAAGATGATGAAGCCAGGCATTGGCACTTACGACAGGTTCAAAAGCCTGTTTGACAAGTTCAGTGCTGAGGCAGGAAAGAAACAGTTTTTAGTTCCTTACTTCATTGCGGCACACCCAGGCACCAGTGACGAAGACATGATGAACCTGGCCGTTTGGCTCAAGAAAAATGGGTTTCGAGCAGATCAAGTTCAAACCTTTTATCCAAGTCCAATGGCCACAGCAACAGCCATGTACCACACGGCTAAAAATCCGCTTCGCAAGATCAGTCGTGAGAGTGAAAAAGTCGATGTCGTTAAAGGCGAGAAAAGACGACGCTTGCACAAAGCATTTTTGCGATATCACGATGCCAAGCATTGGCCATTGTTACGAGAAGCTTTGAAAGCCATGGGCAGGTCTGATTTGATCGGCAATGGTAAGCACCATCTGATCCCAACTTGGCAACCGCTGTCGGATGATTATCAAAGCGCGCGCCGCAAAAACAGCACGCCTGGAAGCCTCAAATCAAAAGCGCCTAGGCCAGGTCAACTATTGACGCAGCACACGGGTCTGCCACCCAGAAAGAAATCTTGACATCAAGCCTGCAGCACTTGCAGCAGCTCGGTCTCAATTTCAATTTGCTCTCGGTTGTGCTGAAGGGCAGAGCCTTCAATCAAGAAGGTGTCTTCAACCCGTTCACCCAGTGTGCTGATCTTTGCCAATTTCAAACTGATGCTGTGCTTGGCCAGAACAGAAGCTACGCTGTAGAGCAAGCCCAAACGATCGCTGGCTGAAATACCCAACAACCAACTCTGTGCTTTTTCATCAGGGTGCAGGGTAATGCGGGGTGCAATTGGGAAGTTTTTGACACGGCGCGATACCCTGCCTTTGGTTGGGGGCGGCAGTTCACCTTTTTTGTTGATGGTGGCAGTTAAGCCTGATTCAACCATGGTCATTAATTCTCTGTAGTGCTCTGGCAGTAGAGACGTCACCACTTGGAAGGTGTCTAGGGCAAAGCCGTTTTTGGCTGTGTGAATCTTGGCATCCAAAATACTGAAACCTGCTTGGTCAAAGTACCCACATATTCGCGCAAACAAATCAGGTTGGTCTGCCGTGTACACCAACACTTGAAGGCCTTCACCCACGGGTGAAATTCTGGCGCGAACAATGCACTTGGCTTCTACAGTCGCAGAAACAAGCGCCTGAGATTTAGGAACATGTCGCGAAAGTTGACGTGCATGCCATGCAATTTCTCCAGCATCATGCCGCATGAAATAGCCGACATCCAAAGTGTCCCAAAGGGCTTTTTGGCCTTCATGGGGCTCTGCATGACGCGCCAATTCAATCAAGGCATCGCGTTTTCGCGCCTCAATGTCTGCATTGGCGTCGGGTGCTCGGCCGCCCAGGACCCTCAAGGTGTAGCGGTACAAGTCTTCAAGCAGCTTGCCTTTCCAAGCATTCCAAACCTTGGGACTGGTTCCACGAATGTCGGCAACGGTTAACAAATAGAGCGCTGTCAAACGCCTTTCGTTGCCCACCCGTTTGGCAAATGCCGCAATGACGTCGGGATCGCTCAGGTCCTCTTTCTGAGCCACATGGCTCATGGTTAGATGTTCGCCCACCAAAAAGGAAATGAGTTTGGCGTCTTCGGATGAGATGTTGTGCTGTTTACAAAACAACTTAACTTCACGCATCCCTAATTGAGAATGGTCGCCGCCTCTACCCTTGGCAATGTCGTGAAACAAAGCAGCGGTGTACAGCACATATGGCTTATCCCAGCCTGCCGCCAACTGTGAGCAGAAGGGATACTCGTGTGCATGATCAGCAATGAAAAATCGCCTGACATTCCTGAGCACCATCAAAATATGTTGGTCAACGGTGTACACATGGAACAGGTCATGCTGCATCTGGCCCACAATGTTCCGGAAGACCCACAAGTACCGACCCAACACCGAAGTTTGGTTCATCAACCGCATTGAATGGGTGATACCTTCGTTCTCTTGCAAAATTTTGAGAAAAGTTTGACGGTTGACAGGGTCGCGCCTGAACTTGGCATCCATCACATTGCGAACGTTGTAAAGCGCTCGCAAAGTTTTAGCAGACAAGCCCTTCACCCCCTGAGTTTGCTGATAAAGCAAAAAGGTTTCCAAAATGGTATGGGGGTGCTTCTGGTAGAGGTCGTCTTGCGCCACATCAATCAAGCCATTGATGTCATTGAAGTGCTCGTTGATTTTCCTGACTTCAATGCGCAAATCGCCGCGCTCGGCTTGTAGATGAGCCTCGATGTTGAGCAGCAATATCTGGTTCAACTGCGTAACAGCCTTGGCTGCCCAGTAGTACTGACGCATGAGTACTTCACTGGCTCTTTGCTTGTGCTTGCCGTCTGGTGTACTTTTGGCTTGATAGCCAAAGCTGTCTGCCAAGGCGTGTTGCAAATCAAACACCAATCGGTCTTCTCTGCGCTTTGCCAATAAATGCAGGCGAGCACGAATCAAACTGAGAACAGCCTCATTTCGTTTGATTTGCTTCACCTCAAGAGGAGTCGCCAATCCTTTTTTAGCCAAGTCGTCCCAGTGACTGCCTAAGCCTGCAGCCTTTGAGACCCACAAAATAATTTGCAAGTCGCGTAGACCACCTGGAGACTCTTTGCAGTTGGGTTCCAAAGAGTAGGGCGTGTTTTCAAACTTGTTGTGTCGCTGTTGCATTTCGAGGGTTTTGGCCACGAAAAATGCATAGGGATCGATTGCTGAGCTGAAGCTTTTCCAAAATAATTTGAAGAGCGATAAGTCACCGGTGATGTAGCGACTTTCAAGCAATGAAGTTTGAACAGTGATGTCCTTCTCGGACTCAATCAAACAATCTTTCAAGGTCCGGACACTGGACCCTATTTCGAGACCACTGTCCCAACAACTGCCGATGAAGACTTCCAGCTTGGCTTTGAGTTCTGACGACTCTTCGAGGTTGGCTGAGTCTGGCAGCAACACCAACACATCGACATCGGATGAGGGAAACAGCTCACCTCGACCAAAACCACCAACGCCAATCAAGGCCTCACCTTGGTTAAAACCCGCATTGGACCAAAGCTGGACCAACAGCGTATCTGCCAATTGGGCCAGCCGTTTAAGCGTCCGTTTGAGCCCTCGGCCACTGGCATTGCTGTTTTCAATGTTGGCCCAAAGCGCCTGCTTTTCCTGCCGATATTTATCGCGCAATACCGACACGTCCGTCATGGCTTAACCTTTGATGAAATCAGGAACAGGTGGACTGCCAGCTGACAGCGTCAGAACTTCGTAGCCGGTTTCTGTGACCAAGATGGTGTGTTCCCATTGGGCAGACAAAGAGCGATCTTTGGTCACAATGGTCCAGCCATCGCCCATCTCCTTGATTTCACGCTTGCCCGCATTGATCATCGGCTCAATGGTGAAAGTCATGCCGGCTTTGAGCTCGTCTAAGGTGCCAGGTTTGCCGTAGTGCAGAACTTGTGGTTCTTCATGAAATACCTGACCGATGCCATGCCCGCAAAACTCTCGAACAATTGAAAACCCGAGATTTTCTGCAAACTTTTGAATAGCCCAACCAATGTCACCCAACCTTGCGCCAGGCTTGACTTGGGCAATGCCATGCCACATAGCTTCGTAGGTCACAGCACACAGTCGCTTGGCAGCAATGGATGCCTCACCGACCAAGAACATGCGACTGGTATCGCCATGCCATCCATCTTTAATGACCGTGATGTCGATATTGACGATGTCACCTTTTTTGAGTGCTTTATCGCTGGGGATACCGTGACACACCTGGTGGTTGATAGATGTACAAATTGATTTGGGGTAGGGCGCGTAACCAGGCGGTTGGTAATTTAATGGGGCAGGCACACAACCCTGCACATTGACCATGTAGTCATGGGCCAATTGATCGAGTTCGTTGGTGGTCACACCAGGCTGAACGAATGGCGTCAGGTAGTCCAGAACTTCGGAAGCCAGCCGCCCGGCCAACCGCATGCCTTCTGCGCCTTTGGCGTCTTTGATAGAGATTGTCATGGGGTCAGATTATCCCATCTCGGGCTTGTTTTTGCAGAAAATGAGCCTTCCGGTGGTTAAAATAGAGACACGAAAAATACCCCAGTCAGCGGTATTTCAGATATTTCCCAATAGCCTCCAAGGCCGCACAGTGACCCTGCATACACACATCCTAGAAGGCGGTAACGCCCTTAGCGTCTTTCGAATTCAGCAATTACTCCCTAAATTGCAGGCCCTGTGCCCAGACATCACCGCGCTGCAAGGTCAATTTTTGCACTTGGTTGCCACCGAAAACGAATTGTCAGCAAGCCATTCGGATGTGCTCAAGCAGCTCCTGGTCTATGGAGAGCCAGCCAATTCATCTCACAATACAAAACATCAACTGCAGGTCATCGTATCGCCACGGTTGGGAACCGTTTCCCCTTGGGCTTCTAAAGCGACTGACATTGCGCACAACTGTGGGTTACCTGTCCGAAGGATTGAGCGCCTCGTTGAATACACCTTGCAACTCAAATCGGCTTCCACACTGAATGCTTTGAGCGTTGACATCAAGTTGCAGCTGGCCGATCTGCTTCATGATCGCATGACGGAGTCGATTCTTTCAACGCGCAACGACGCGGTGGCACTGACGCATGAATTGCAAGCCCAAAATTTATTGCATGTCGATGTTTTGAATGGCGGCCGTGAGGCACTGGTCAAAGCCAATCAAGCGTTTGGCTTGGCGCTGGCAGAAGATGAAATTGATTATTTGCTTTTGTCTTTCCAGCAACTTGGACGCAACCCGACTGATGTTGAGTTGATGATGTTTGCGCAAGCCAACAGTGAACACTGTCGGCACAAAATTTTCAATGCCAAATTCACCATCGATGGTGTTGATCAAGACAACAGCTTGTTTGGCATGATTCGCTACACGCATCAGCAAAATCCACAGCACACAGTGGTTGCCTATTCAGACAATGCTTCCATCATGGCAGGCCATGAAGTTGAACGATTTGTGGCCAAGCATGGTGGCGCCTATGAAAAGGAAAAGGCGCTTCACCATGTGCTCATGAAGGTAGAAACGCATAACCACCCCACGGCCATATCGCCATTTCCTGGCGCTTCGACGGGAGCGGGCGGCGAAATCAGGGATGAAGGGGCAACGGGCAGGGGCTCAAAACCCAAAGCGGGCTTGACGGGATTTACAGTTTCAAAATTGTGGGATGCGCCACATGGAAAACCTGCGCACATCGCAAGCCCTCTTCAGATCATGACAGAAGGACCCTTGGGTGGTGCCGCTTTCAATAACGAATTTGGTCGCCCCAATTTGTTGGGTTACTTTCGAGAATACGAACAAGAAATCAATGGCGTTGTGCGTGGCTATCACAAGCCCATCATGATTGCAGGCGGTTTGGGTGTGATTGAAGACAGCCAAACCAAAAAGATTGAATTTCCTGCGGGCACTTTGTTGATTCAATTGGGTGGTCCTGGCATGCTGATTGGCATGGGCGGCAGTGCTGCCAGCTCAATGGCCTCAGGCACCAATGCTGCCAACTTAGACTTTGACTCTGTACAACGCGGCAACCCCGAAATAGAACGACGCGCGCAGGAAGTCATTAACCAATGCTGGATCTTGGGCAAGGACAATCCTATCTTAGCCATCCACGATGTAGGTGCTGGCGGTTTGTCAAATGCTTTTCCAGAACTCACCAATGATGCAGGCCGTGGCGCTCGCTTTGATTTGCGTGCAGTTCCATTGGAAGCTTCTGGACTTTCACCGAAAGAAATATGGTCCAACGAAAGCCAAGAGCGTTATGTTTTGGCCATCGCCCCAGAGTCTCTAGACACTTTCAAATCTTTCTGTGAACGTGAGCGGTGTCCCTTTGCCGTGGTTGGTGTTGCAACTGAAGAACGTCAATTGGTGTTGGCAGACAGTCAAGCTACATCTCAAGGGCTTGAGCTTCCCGTCAACATGCCCATGAATGTTCTTTTGGGTAAGCCACCCAAAATGCACCGCGTTGTCACATCGGTGAGTCAACCCACCAAAAGCATCCAACTAACAGGCATTCAATTGCAAGATGCAGCACTCAAGGTGTTGAGTCACCCCACAGTTGCTTCAAAACGATTCTTAATCACCATTGGCGATCGGACGGTGGGCGGCTTAACCCATCGCGATCAAATGGTGGGACCTTGGCAAGTTCCAGTCGCAGATTGCGCTGTCACATTGGCTGATTTCAAAGGCTTTCAAGGTGAAGCCATGAGCATGGGCGAGCGTACCCCGCTGGCCAGCGTCAATGCAGCTGCCTCGGGACGCATGGCTGTTGCGGAGGCCATTACCAATTTGCTGGCAGCGCCTATCGAATTGGACCGCGTCAAACTCAGTGCAAATTGGATGGCAGCCTGTGGCGAACCAGGCGAAGATGCGGCTTTGTACGAAACGGTCAAAGCGGTGGGGCTTGAACTGTGTCCTGCACTGGGCATTTCAATTCCTGTTGGCAAAGACAGTTTGTCAATGAAAACTCAGTGGACCGATCAAGACGGCGCTCACAAAGTGAC
>JACCEE012224889.1_pt1 | contig 12122 bp, 9 predicted proteins | sample 7449931 | NCBI WGS metagenome assembly JACCEE01 (sample SAMN15323457, study PRJNA562643) | freshwater metagenome | isolation source: river surface water | place: USA:Blue River Watershed | collected 2017-08-19 | reverse complement strand
GGAGGTGCATATTCGCCGTGAATGCGTACCCTCTGAAACTCAGGAGGTGCATATTCGCCGTGAATGCGTACCCTTGAAAAAAAATTGGTAAGCATTCTCATTTATTTATGCGGTTTTCAAATGAAAATCAAAGCCGTTCAAAATGTTGATTCGAAGTAAAAAACAAAAAAAAGAAAAAAATAAATTATTTTTTGAATAAAATCATTTTTTAAACGTCTAATAGGACATGGTTGTTTTGCATTTTTCCTTTCCCGATACTGTTTTTTTTATATTTTATTAACTTTTATTGAGGTATTATTATGAGTCGAGAAACTGATATAACAAATTCCGAAAAATTGCTTAATAAATCGGAAAGCTTTTGTACAAGCGGTTATTTGAAAACAAAACATGAAGAATTAAAACTTGTTACCGAAGATTTTAAAACAAAAAATATTGAATTAAAAGAACTAAAAAGAATTCTTGCAGAAGATTTTAACAAAATTCATTCAACAAATGAATTGATTAATGAAACCGTTTCCGATATTTCAAATGCTTTGAAAACAGAAATCGATGTTGATTCTTTGGATTTTAAAGATTTTTTTCCTGTTAAAGTAAATGAAATAAAAAAACTTAACAACAGAAACAAAGTAACAAAATTGGATACTTTGTTAAAAGCCTATGACAATCATACAAATGTTGTATTTGCTCTTAAATTTAAAGACAAACTTCAGGCATTGAGAGACGAATATTTTAAACTTGTTGAAAAAATCGAAAAAGCGGAAACAAAAGAAAAAGAATTGATGCTTCTTGTTAATTCAAAAGGTGAAAAACTTGCCGATGCTTACAGTCGTTTTGAAAAAATTATGGAAGCGATTTTACCCAAAGAATAACAACAAAACTTAAAACAAATCCTATAAATTATAATACCGTAAAGACAAGGCACTGCCTTGTCTCTACCAAAGAATGCGGGTCCCGCAAAATGCAAAGCATTTTACGGGTGCTAAAAGAATATCATTGTTGTGTTATATTAAAATGTGCAATAATTGATAAAACCGTAAAGAGTTTGACATGATTGTCCGTCAAAACAATCATAATCGCTTGAACAGCCTGTGCAGTAACTAAACATACATGTTAATCCGCTCGGACAATCGTAATCACTTGAACAATTTGATGAAATAGCAGTTTGACACATATTTGTTTGTAAATTGCAATATTGTCCCAATTGACAATCTGTGTCGGCAAAGCAAAATTGTGCAGGTTCGCATTGTCCTGTTGTTACATTGCATAATTCACCGTAATTGCAATCATCGTTTGATTGGCAATATGAATTTAACGGTTCGCACATATAGGTGTTATAGTTACAATAATAACCTTCATCACAATCATAATCACTTTGACAGTAAGTTGTTCTCGGTTGGCATGAATAGGAATTCATATCGCAATAATATCCGGCAGGGCATTGGTCATCAGAATAACATTCATATTGATTGTATTCGCATTGTCCTGTTGCAGGATTGCAATAATAACCCGGTTGGCAATCGGAATCGGTTCTGCAATAATATTGATACTGACAAGTTCCGTTTAAACAACTTTCACCTTCGGAGCAATTCCAATCGCTGTTACAATTTCCGTTTATGTTTTCAATACAACGATAAGTTCTTGTGTTACAATAATAAGCTCTCGGACAATCATAATCATTATAACAATCAATAATCATTTCACATGTATATGTTCTCATATCGCAAAAATATCCGTTTGGACATTCATCATTTGAATAACATTCAACTTCATACATTTCACACATTCTTGTATTTGGATTACAATAATAACCCTCTTCACAATCATTGTCCGTTTGACAATAAACTGTTAAAGGTTGACATGAATAAGAATTCATATCACAATAATATCCTGCAGGGCATTCTTCGTTTGAAAAACATTCGTATTGATAAGGTTGACATGAATAAGTATTCATATCACAATAATAATCCGCAGGACATTGGTCGTTTGAATAACATTCATATTGATAAGGTTCACATGTTCTTGTTTCGGGATTGCAATAATAACCGCCTTCGCAATCATCATCGGAATAACATTCGGCATAATTCGGAAGACATTTGTAATAAGTCATATCACAATAATATCCTGCCATACAATCATCATTTGAATAACATTCACGTTCTATCGGTTTACATGTTCTTGATTGTAAATCACAATAATATCCGTCATAGCAGTCGTTATTGCTTCTGCAATAATTTGACTGTTGACATGTATAAGTAGTTAAATCGCAATAATATCCCTGAGGGCATTGTCTGTCCGATGTACATTCATATTGATTTGGTTGACATGTATAAGAACTCATATCGCAATAATATCCCTGTGGGCATTCTCTGTTTGATGTACATTCATATTGATTCGGTTGACATGTGTAAGAACTCATATCACAATAATAACCTTGCGGGCAGTCTCTGTTTGAATAACATTCGGGTTGAATTAATTCACAACTTCTTGAATCGGGATTACAATAATAACCTTCGGGACAATCTTCATCAAAAATACAATAAGTTGTATTCGGTTGACATTTAAAATAGGTTAAATCACAATAATATCCTGCCGGACATTCGTTATTTGAACGGCATTCAACTTCATAAGGCTCACATGTTTGTGTGTTTAAATTGCAATAATATCCATAAGGACATTCTTCGTTTGCACTACAAAACTCTTGATTTCTTTCGCATGTTCTTGTTTGCATATTGCAATAATAACCGGGTTGACAATCGGCATTTGTTCGGCAACCGATAATTGTTTCTTTACAGGTAAAAGTTGTTGTGTCGCAATAATATCCCACAGGACATTCCGCACTTGAACGGCATTCAACTTCTTTAAGCTCACATCTGCTTGTTTGTAAATTACAATAATAACCTTCGTTACAATCTTCGTCTTTAAAACATCCTGTTATTATTTTACACTTATTAAGTGTCAAATCACAATAATAACCATCCAAACATTGAGAATCGTTTGTACATTCAACAGGCTTTTCTTCACATTTGTGAGTTGTCAAATTGCAAATAAATCCGTCAATACAATCATTGTTTGATTGGCAACCTTCGATAATTACATGACAAATGTTGTCTTCTCCGCAATAATATCCGTTTTCACATTCACTGTCTGATGAACATTCAACATCTTTTTCACATTTTCCCGTTAATGGATTACAAGTATAACTTGGTTCGCAATTAACATTTTCACATTTGTCTTCAACATAACATTTTTTTGAATTCGGATAGCATTGTCCGAGTTCGGTACTTCCGTTTAGGAATTTGCAGGTATAATTTGCAGGACATGCTTTTTCTTCGTTGCAAAAAGAACCGCAAAAAGTTCCGTTTGAAAGAGTTAAGCATAAATCAAATTCACCGCAGTCGGAATTTGTTTCGCACGATTCACACAAATGAGAAGTATAATCTTCACATTGTTTTGTAAAAGGATTGCAAATTTGGTCACTTGTGCAATCTGTACATAAATCAAGCAATTCGCATTTTGAAGTTGCAGGATTGCAAAATTCTCCGCCGTTACAATCGGCATCGGTCAAACATTCTTTTCCTATTGTATTTTTGCCCAAGTCGGGTCTGTCAATACAGGAGAATAAAAATAAAAAAGAAAATATAATAAGATATTTAAACATAGTACACCTCCCAAAACAGTAATATTATATTGTATCCCAAAAAAATGTCAAATGATATATTGGATTTTTCTTTAATTAATTTAATAAGTTAAATAAATAAGATTTTATTTTTTATTAATTGCCTTAAAGCATTTTAAACAGCTTTGAGAAGGGCATGAAAAACAGATATGTCTGCTTTTTTTGTTTTGTTAAGGTTTTATTTTTTTTATCAAAAAAAATAAAACCTTAGAACCCACACACCCTCTCAAAGAGCCGAAATTCTTCGCAAAGCGAAGAATTTCGGCAAGAAGACAGGAGATATTCAAGACGGGCAGACACACAGGTCTGCCCTTACGGGAGATATTCAAGATGGGCGAACACATAGGTTCGCCCTTACAGGAGAGATTCCTTTCCTTTTTTATTAAAACAATTGAAATAACTTGAAATATTTTACTGTTTCTATAAAATATAACTGCATGTTGTTAAATCAATTATTAACAATAAAATGCATTTGTTAAAGGAGATTTTATGGAAATAATGTTATTTGTTATTATTATCGGCGGTGCAATAGCTTTTTCTTATTATCTTCATTATTTGGATAAAAAGAGAACCGAATTTTTTGAAGCTTATGCACAAAGAAAAAACTATTCTTTTCAAAAGGAAGGAGAAGAAGTTCTAAACAATTACGGTTTTGATTTTTTAAAAAGAGGGCATTCCAAAAGAGTTAAAAGATTGATTCGCGGTGAATTTGAAAGTGTGAAATTTCTTATTTGTGATTATAAATTTCAAACAGGCAGCGGTAAAAGCAGACAAACACATGAGCAAACAATTATGATTGCCGATTTGGATTTTGACTTACCTGATTTTATTTTACGTTCGGAAGGATTATTTGACAAAGTTGCAGGTATTATCGGATTTTCCGATATAAATTTTGATTCTCATCCAAAGTTTTCAAAAATGTTTTATCTTAAAGGCGAAAATGAAAAACTTATAAGAAATGTTTTTTCAAATGATATTCTTTCCTTTTACGAAAACAATGAAAATATAATAACAGAAAGCAATAACAAATCATTATTATGTTGCGAAAGAAAAACAACAATCGAACAAAACGAAAATAAAATTGATAATTTTATAAACAAAGGAATTAATATTGTAAAATTATTTAAAGAAGGAAAGATATGATTGACATTATTATTACTGTAAGCATATTTATTGTTCTTTTCGGAATTGCTTATTTATTATATATTTATGATAATTCCGTTGAAGAAAAAAGAAATGATTTTTTCAAAAAATATGCCGAAACAAATAAATATTCATTTAAACAGGAAGAAAATACTGTTTTAATGAATTATGATTTTGAATTATTTAAAAATGAACCTTGGCAAACAGCTCAAAGAATTGTTGAAGGTCATATTGATACAACAAAATTTATTTTGTTTGATTGTATTTATGAAATCGGATTGGGAAGAAACAAAAAATCAAATAAACAAACAGCAATTATTTTTACCGTAAATTTTGATTTATCAAATATCGAAAAAAAAATCAAAACAAAAGATTTTACAAAAACTTTTGTTAAAAATATAAAAAAGACAAACATTGAAATATCAGGTAATTCATTGTTGATGTATATAAAGAACACAACTTTAAAAACAAATGAAAATACTGTTGATAATTTCATATCTGATTGTATTTCAATTGTAAAGCAAATCAGAGAAGGAAAGATATAAATGAACTTACCCTTATCGGAACAATTAAGACCGGGTAATTTAAATGAAGTTATCGGTCAAAATAAAATTATAGGCGAAAACACAACTTTAAGACAAATGATTGAAACAGATAACTATTCATCATTTATTTTGTGGGGTTCAACAGGTTGCGGGAAAACAACAATTGTTAAAATCATTGAGAAAACAACAAAATATAAGTTTTACTTTTTCAGTGCCGTAATTGCATCAATAAAAGATGTTAAAGCTGTTTTAAAAGATGCTTTGACAAATTTAAAAGAAAAAGGTGAAAAATCAATTGTTTTTGTTGATGAAATTCATCGATTTAATAAATTGCAACAAGACAGCTTTTTGTTTTATATCGAAGAAGGAATTGTTTTTATCGGAGCAACAACCGAAAATCCTTCGTTTAATATAATAAATCCGTTGCTTTCAAGATGTATGTTGTTTGTTTTAAACAAACTTTCCGATGAAGATATAAAAAATATTATTTTGCAATCAATCAAAAAAGCAAATATTTCAAGAAAAATCAACGACACAATTATTGAACTTCTTGTTTCTTTAAGTAATTCAGACGGTCGAAAAGCAATTAATAATTTAGAAATAATTGTCAATAACACAACCGAAAGCGAAGAAATTACAAAAGAAACGGTTGAAAAGATATTAACAAAAAAAATTCCTTATTATGATAAAAACGGCGATAATCATTATGATTTGATTTCCGCTTTGCATAAATCAATAAGAGGAAGCGATTTAAATGCGGGACTTTATTATCTTGCAAGAATGCTTAATGCTGGTGAAGACCCATTATATATTGTGAGGCGATTAATACGAATTGCTGCCGAAGATGTGGGGCTTGCCGAACCGAATGCTTTGAATTTGGCAATTTCGGTTAAATCAGCGGTTGAGTTTTTGGGAATTCCCGAATGTAATTTACATTTGGCACAATTGGTTATTTATTTGGCAACTTGTCCGAAAAGCAATTCTGTTTACACAGCTTATTCAAAAGCAAAAGAAGATGCCGAAAAAACACCCGACCTTGATATTCCTTTGTATTTAAAAAATGCTTCGTCAAAAGTTGCAAAGGAATTGAATCACGGAAAGAATTACAAATACCCGTTTAACTTTAAGTACAATTATTGTTATCAAAAATATTTTCCCGATAAAATGCCCGAAAAAATATATTATAACCCTTCACAATTCGGTTACGAAAAAGAAATTCAAAAGAGAATTGATTTTTTTAATAAATTAAAGGGAAATTAAGACAGCTTAATATTATTTTTATGCTTTTTTGAAAAATCTTATCAATTCCGAAATATGTTCCAAAAATCTGCTGTCTTCGGACAATTTAACAGTTGCTTCTTTATGTTCTTTTAATATTTTTTCATGAGCAACATTATTATCCACTTTCAACATTTCCAACTGTTTTTCATATTCATTAACTCTGCTTTTTACATATTCAATTGATTTGTTTTGTCTTGAAACAAGCGATTCTTTGTCTTCGGTATTCAATTGTGCTTTTAAGTATTCTATTGAATTTTCAATATTCGTTATTTTGCTTTTCAAAGTGTAAATATCTTCTCTCGGGTATCTGAATTCCTGACTTATTCCGCTTAATCTTTCGGAAATATATTGATGAGCAACAACCGCAGGACGGAATCCCATTGAAACAATTGCAAAAACTGCACCGATATAACCGATTGCACTTATTTGATAATAAGCAACCAAAAATAAACCTCCGGCACTTAAAAAGTGTAATAAAATTGCAACCGTAATTGCTTTTTTGTAAACTTTTCTTGCATAAACAATATCTTCTTCATTAATTTTAATACCTTTTTCTTTTGATACCAAACCTTCCTGAACAATATTTTTTGCTTTAAAATACAAATTCCACGGAAAAGTAACAACAATCAAAAGCCACCAAAAGCTTACAATTGCAATCATCCAATCCATAAAATGTCCTCTCGGAATATCCATCCATTTCAATACTCCGTAAACAATCAAAGTTAAAAAAGTAATTGTAAATGCAAAACTTACAAATTTTCCAAAATCTCTTCCCATATTATTCTCCTTTCAAAACACTGTTTAACACATTACTTAATTCTTCCAATTTATAAGGCTTTAAAAGAAAGTTCTTAAAACCGTATTCACTGTAATTCGCAATTACAGGGTCATTTGAATAGCCGCTTGAAACAACAGCTTTAAGATTTTTATCTATTTTTAGCAATTCATCAATGGTATCCTTTCCCCCCATTCCTCCTACAATTGTTAAATCCAAAATTACTGCATCGGGTTTTTCACCTTTGCTTAATAAATCTTTATAGCTTTGAACCGTATCTTCTCCTTTTGCTGTTAAAACCGATGTATAGCCCAAATGTTTTAACATTTTTGAAAGCAAAACTCTTATAACTTCTTCATCATCCAAAACAAGAATTTTTCCGCTGTTGTAAATAATTTTTTGTTCTTTTATATGTCTGATATATTCATTTTTGTTTGAATGAGGTAAATATATTGAAAAAATTGTTCCCTGATTTAATTTTGAATCAACGGTTATTATTCCGTTGTGTTTCTTTACAACAGAATAGCAAATGGATAACCCAAGACCGTTTCCTTTTTGTTTTGTTGTAAAATAAGGGTCAAATATTTTTTTAAAATTTTTCTCGTCAATTCCTATTCCGTTATCTTCAAAAGTTATTTTGATATAATCTCCGTTTGAAATCCCCAAAACATTATTTGCATAAAAATTTTCGGCTTTTACTTTTATCAAACCTCCGTTAGGCATTGCTTCTTTTGCATTCACAATTATATTATTAAAAACCTGAGTTATTTGTCCTTCGTCAACTTCAACAAAACTTAAAAAAGAATCTTCCTCAAATGTATATTTTATATTACTTCCCATCAAAATAAACGACAATGAATTTTTAATCAAAGGAGTTATTGATATAACCTTTTTAACAGGATCTCCTCCTTTTGAAAATGTCAATAATTGTAAAGTTAATTTTTTTGATTGTTGTGTTGCTTCTTCCGCTTGCTCCAAAAGAGAAAGAATTTCATTATCTTTTGTAATATTTTTTGTTAAACTTATATATCCTAATATTCCTGTGAGCAAATTATTGAAATCATGAGCAATTCCACCCGCAACAAGACCGAGTGATTCAAGTTTTTGTGCTTTTTGAAGTTCAAGTTCTGTTTTTTTCTTTTCGGTAATATTTTGAAAAACCAAAACACTTCCTATAACTATTCTGTTCCTGTCATAAATCGGTGATGACTTATCGGTAACCAATTTTTCTTCGCCGTTTTTGTCAATTAAAATGCTGAATTCGTTAAGATTTTCATAAATATTATATTTTATGTAATTTTTTAAATTTTCATTACTTATTTTATAAATTTGATTTATATTTTTACCTGTTGCTTCATTACTTTTATATCCTGTTATTTCTTCTGCCGATTTATTCATTAAAAGTATTTTATAATCATTATCTGTTACAATTACTCCGTCTGCTATGCTTTTAAGAGTTATTGCAAGCCGCTCTTTTTCCGAAGAAAGATTTTCTTCTATCTTTTTCTGTTCGCTTATATCCCTTATAATTCCACCCATTATAACCTTGTTTTCCGAAATTACAGGGAAAAGCAATGTTTGAATATGAGCTATTGTTTTGTTTTTTTTCTCAATTCGTTGTTCAAGAGGTGATAAAAATAAATTGGGATTTTCATATTTCAGCAATTCCGTTAAAAAAAATTTTATTCTGTCATAAGTTGCTTTACTTTTAATTTCCTGAGGAACTTTATCAAATTGCATATCCCATATTTTTTTGTTTAAAAGATTTTCGCGTTTATTTTCGAAAATTTCGCAAATTACTTCATTTAGTTCAATAATATCACCGTCTTGATTAACCAATATTATTCCGTCTTTTGATTGATGAACAAAATTTTTAAACAAATCTTCGCTTTCTTTTCTTTTTTCAATGAGTTTGTTTAATTGAGAACCTATTTCTTTAAATTCATCATATTCAAATTTATTCAAATCAATTTTATTTAAATCAGCCGAAGCTTTTCCGAAAAGAATAACAACTTCATTAAATTTATTTTGAATGCTTATTAAAAATTTCTTTGAAATAATAACTATTATTCCCAAAATAAGCAATGTTATCAAACTGAGTATTACAGTGCTTTTTAATAATTGTTCTTTTTCAACACTTGCTTTTTTTGATATTAAATTGTCAATTTCATCTATAAAAACACCGCTTCCGACAAACCAATCAAATTTATCAAAATAGACAGTATACATTATTTTTTCTTTGAATTTTTGTTCTTTTAAATCAAAAACATTATCAATTATAAAACCATTTTCCGAGGTTTTTTTATATCGCTCAAATTTTTCTTTGGTTATATTTGTTTTTTTTGAATATTCTTCTTCAAAAACATTTTTTCCTATAAAATCTTTATTTATATGTGCCAAACAAAGCCCGTTTCCGTCAAAGATATAAATATAATATTTGTTGTTCACATTTGATGTGTTTATAATGTCAATTATATCATCTTTAAATTCCTCTGTATTTTCGAGAGATTTATTAATTTTAAATTTAATAAAATTTACGATAATAGTAACCTTGTTTTCCAAAATTACTCTTTCGGTGTTAATATGATTTTCTCTTATTATTTTCATATTTTCATTAAATTTTTCATATCTGTAAAAAAACAATAATATAAATATTATCGGCAATGTTAACAAATGGGTAAGTATTCGTTTTGTAACATAACTTTTATAAAAACTTTTTTCTTTCATAATTTATAATAAAAAGCCAATCCCAATCCACTGTTTTTTATAATATATAAGTGTTGTTATTGTCAATTGATTTGTTTATAAAAGTGTTAAATAGTTTTTATGAATAAAAACTTGATATACAATTTAAAAAAAAGTATAATTGATTTACGTCTTGGGGGTCTTATTTGAAAATAGCTATAATTTCTGATTTACATGCAAATTTGGAAGCAACCGAGTCGGTATTTCGACAAATTGATAAAGCAAAAGTTGATATGATTGTTTGTTTGGGCGATTTGGTTGGTTACGGTTCGGAACCAAATGAAGTAATTCAGCTTGTTAAAAGATATACAGATATGGTTGTTATCGGAAATCATGATGCTGCGGTAGTGGGAAAACTTGATTATACTTATCACTACCAAGCTGCAAAAGATGCTCTTGATTGGACAAGAAAAAATATTTCCGATGAAAATTTTGAATATCTAAATCAACTTCAATATACAAGAAAATATAAAAATATAGGTTTCACTCACGGTTCTCCGATAAAACCCGAAGAATTTGATTACATTTACACTATCGAACATGCTTTTTCGTTAATAGATGATTATGATTCAATTCCGACTATTTCTTTTATCGGACATTCTCATTTGATAAAAGGCTACAGTTTTAATAAATTTATTGTTGATGAAATTTCTTTACCAAGAAAAGGTTTTCGAGAGCAATCAAAATACTTATTTTCGGTAGGAAGTGTAGGGCAACCGAGAGACGGAAATCCTCTTTCGGCTTTTTTTGTTTATGATACGGAATTACAGGAAATAAAAGTGGAAAGACAATTTTATGATATTGATTCCACATCATCAAAAATAATTAAAGCCGGATTGAGTCAAAGTTTTGCAAAAAGATTATTTTTAGGCATATAATTGATAAAAGTAGATAATATCTTCAAATCATTTAATAACAAAGAAGTTTTGAAAGGTGTTTCTTTGGAAATACCGGATAAAAAAATTACTGTTATCTTAGGCGGTTCAGGTTCGGGAAAATCTGTTTTAATAAAACATATAATGGGATTAATGACACCGGATAAAGGTTCTATTTATGTTGACGGAGAAGATATAACAAAATTAAACAGTAAAGAAATGGTGAGAATTCGAAAAAAATTCGGATTGCTTTTTCAATATTCAGCATTGTTTGATTCAATGAGTGTAAGAGAAAATATAGCATTTCCGTTAAAAGAACACACAAAGTTAAAAGATAAAGAAATTGATAAAATAATTGCAGAAAAACTGGGACTTGTAGGTTTAAGCGGAATTGAAAAAATGAATCCTTCCGATTTATCGGGAGGTATGAGAAAAAGAGTTGCACTTGCAAGAGCAATTGTTTTGGAACCTTCAATAATTGTTTATGATGAACCGACAAGCGGTTTGGATCCTTTAATGGCATCAACCGTTGATGAATTAATTGTTGAAACTCAAAAAAAACTTGATATTACAACAATTGTAATAAGTCATGATATTCCTGCAGCTTTCAGAATTGCTGATAATATTGTTATTGTTTTTGAAGGTGAAATAGTTGCAAACGGAAAACCGGAAGATGTAAAAAAAAGCACAAACGAATATGTTCAAAAATTTTTAAAAGTCGGTTTAAGATAAATTTTATGAAATTTTTATTTTTTATAATAATATTGCTGATTATTTCATGTGAAAATAAAAATTTAAATGACAAATCGGAAGAAAAACCCTTTGAATTTGATAAAGATATTTCAATTATTGCTGATTCTCAGGCTGTTACAAATAATTATTTGCATTATTACAAACTTTTTAAAACAGATAAAATTATTTACAATGTTGAAACAACCCAATATTTTGAAACAAATGAAAATATATTGATATTTGATATAAAATTTAATATAAATTTTAACAAAATAAAGAAAATTATTCCTTATTATAAATATTCTTACAGTGTTTTTATAAATGAATTTTCGATTAATTTTTCGCAGTTG
>JACCEE011540085.1_pt1 | contig 12123 bp, 22 predicted proteins | sample 7449931 | NCBI WGS metagenome assembly JACCEE01 (sample SAMN15323457, study PRJNA562643) | freshwater metagenome | isolation source: river surface water | place: USA:Blue River Watershed | collected 2017-08-19 | reverse complement strand
CATCGAGTAGCTCCGGTGTGAGTATCTGATCTTTGTACTGAGCGCCCAAGCAATGCTCTGGCCGATTGTCGAACTCCAAGAGTTCGGCGATCACGTTATGCAGCAGAGTGCCGCGTGCTGCGTGTTCGGATTCAGCCTGTGGTGGCATCTGTTGCACCAGCTTGACGGAGGCTGGGCAGTTGATGACGCGCTTGGCGGTGCTGCCGCCGACGATATTAGAGTGGCTCATTTGCGTGCCTCCATCATAAGATCGGCAAACATATACGCTTGAGTTACAAGCGCGCTTGGGGGAACTCTTTGCGCAGACACGGCATTTATAAATGTTTCGTGGGACATCAACGCTTGCATTGCTTTTGCTGCAAAGTAATCGCGCAAGTCCATACCTAACTGAGCGGATTCGGCATTAAATGCGTGGGGATTTGGAAATGCTTTCATGTACTGTACTCCCGTGTAGTGATTGAGCCTCGACTGTAGACCCTAAAATAATCCTTGTCAAATACTTTTTGATGCCTTATATTTCGCAGCATGTTAGAAAAAGAAATCGAGAACTACTTTGTTTGGACGGTCGAGCGCGCTGGCGGCAAGACGTACAAGTTCAGGTCAGTCACACAACGCGGGGTTAGTGACCGCTTAGCCTGCATGCCTGATGGATCCACATGGTTTGTGGAGCTGAAGGCTGCCAAAGGGCGCCTGTCTGAGCTGCAAAAGATATTCCGCAACGACGTGTTGCGATTGAAACAAAACTACGCCTGTTTATGGTCAAAGGAGATGGTGGATGAGTGGATTAACCAGAGATGACGTTATCCGCATGGCAATTGACGCCATAGGCGGGGATATGAATGGGCAAGATGCTCAACATTTAGCTTGGCGGTTAGAGCATTTTAAAGATGACTCTTATAAGTTTGGGTCAGATGAGTTGTTGAAGTTTGTTTCCTTGATCGCGGCAGTAGAGCGCGAGGCGTGCGCCGCGTTGTGCGACGCGCACAAGAACCCAATCGATGATCCGGCAGCGCCTGTAGGCCAGTACGAGTCGGGCGGCTACATCATGGCCGAGTTTCTGGCGGATGCCATTCGTGCAAAAGGACAACAATGACTATCTTTATTCCCGTGTTGTGGATTTGCTTGAATGGCCACTGCGAGTTTATGCAGCAGACGCGGCACTTTACTGATGAGGAGGCCTGTAAAGAGGCGGTACGGGTGCAGAAGCAGAAGCTACGCGACATGGCGGCAGAAACAGGCGAAACAATTACGCAGCTTGAGGGTACGTGCATCGACGCAACAGTCAAGCGAATACCCCAAAGCGCAGGCGGCAAATGATGAAACTGCGCCCTTACCAGGACGAAGCTGCCGACTTCCTGTACGAGCGTGACCGGGCGATGATTTTAGCACCCGTGGGTGCAGGCAAGACGGCGATCACCTTGACGGCCATGCAGGCGATGGTGAAAGACGGCTACGCGGCACGCTTTCTTGTTCTGGCGCCCAAGCGCGTCTGCACCGACGTCTGGCCCATCGAGGCGCGCAAGTGGGCGCTGGAGCTGCACTGCCGCACAGCCGTGGGTACACCGCGCAGTCGAGGCGAGGCGCTGGATTCTGACGCGCATATCGTTGCAATCAACTACGACAACATCGGCTGGCTGGCCGAGCAGGATTTGTCATCGTTTGACGCCATCGTGTTCGACGAGCTGACTAAGTTGAAGAACCCGTCAGGCACACGCTTCAAAGCCCTGCACAAGGTGATCGACCAGTTCAAAATACGCTGGGGTCTGACCGGGTCGTTCACGTCCAACGGTCTGAAAGACGTGTTCGGCCAGTGCAAGATCGTCGACGAGAAGTTGTTAGGTCGTGCCAAGGGAGCCTTCCTGCAGCAATACTTTGTCTGCATGAATCGCGACTTCGGCGAGTGGCTGCCACGCCCAGGCGCTTTGCCCTTGGTCATGGAACGCATCAAGCCGGCCACCTACGTGCTGGAGCCAGGCGAGTACAAGGACAAGCTGCCCGAGTGCCATGTCGTTGAGCTGCGCTGTCAGCTGGACGACCGCGCGCCGTACGAAAAGATGAAGAAAGACTTCGTGGTGCGCTTTCCGACCGCCGAGGTGCTGGCGGCAAACGCGGCGGCTGTGACAAGCAAGCTGCAGCAGATGGCGTCTGGTTTTGTGTACGACAGCCAGCGCGTCGCGTCAGACGCGGCGGGTAAATTCATCAGCAGCAAGGAGGCTGTCTGGTTTAGCAGCCACAAGTTTGATCGGTTGGATGAACTACTGGAGGAAAATCAACATGCGAACACCCTACTGGTTTACCAGTTTCAGGAAGAGGTGGCAGAACTTCGTCGCCGCTATCCGAAGCTTGCCACCCTCGACGACCCCGACGCCATCAAGCGATGGAACGCCGGACAAATCGAACTCCTTGCCGTCCATCCTAAGTCCGCAGGACATGGCCTTAATCTACAGCACGGGGGAAGCCACATGGTCTTTTTGTCGTTGCCGTGGTCGCTGGAACTCTACGAACAGGTCATTGGACGACTCCATCGATCTGGACAGCAGCGCGACGTGTGGGTCTATATTCTGCTCGCCGAGAAGACAGTTGACGAAAAGATTTACGCAGCCCTGCACGACAAACGAGCAATTTCCGACATAGCGATGGAGGCACTGAAATGAGATACCTATTTTTACTACTGGCAGCACCCGCGTTCGCAGCCGAGCCTGCGTACCTGACCTACGACGACGTCCATGTACAGACGGTCTTGACCCAAGATCGGCCTAGCTGGTGCTACGGCATGAAGATGGCCTTCGACATCGACGGGCTAAACCGCGCGTATTACGGCTGCTGGGCGGGCTCGCAAGGCTTCGTGCATATCGAGATGCTGGACGGCAGCAAACGTGTCATACCAATGGCAAAATTTAACAAACCCAAGGAGGCAACAAAATGACGGACTTCACCAAATACGAAACGCAGCGCGAGATTCTGATCGACTATCTGCACGTCATGATCGCCCGATCTGACTGGCACGGCGTCTCAGATGTCGCCAACGATCTGCGTGAACTGGAGGCTGAACAACGTGAAAAGAATTGATTACTGGAAAGCCAAACTGCCCGCTGCACGGGCAGAGGAGCGCATACGCCAGAAGGAACTAAACCAGATGGCCAGAGCATTTGAGCGGGCGGTCGAGAAGGTCGCCGAGATAGAACAAAGGATTGAAGATGAAAAAGATAAGCTGGCGAGCCCTAAACGATAAGCTCGCGTCGCTCACTGAGGAGGAGGTGTTTGCCATGCTAACGCAGGAGCAGCTGCATGAGCGCCGCGCCTCGCACCTGCAGCGCCTGCACCAGCGCTACTGCGCGCTGCGTGACGCCCGTGAACGGATCGAGATCATGTCGGGGGCAATCAAACCGTGAAATGTCAGCACTGCGGTTCCCGTACATACGTTGTCAATACAGCGCAGCAGCCAGGCGGCATCCGACGCCAGCGCAAGTGCGATTCATGCAAGAGTAATGCCTACACAGCCGAGGTGTGGATTGCCGGCAACGTTCAGGTAGGCAAATCAATTTATACTAAGGACGAGGCAGCGTTGATAAAAAAGAAAGGCGTTGACGCGCGTCGTGCAAATGAAGACAGGAGGAAAGAAGATGCTTCGTGATGGATATTTTATTCGTGAGGAACCCCCTAAGATCGGCGCGCACTACACGCCGCAGTTTTACCAGAAGCCGGCAACGCCTGAAGAGCGGTTCGTGCAGGACATCATGCTGGGTGTGCCGGTGCGCTACGAGTCGCCGGTGGTGAAGTTCTTGGGTCGGCTCTTGAGCGTATGAAAGAGCTTGTCATCATCTACTACGCCGCGATCGTGGTGGCGACTGTGGGCTTTTTGGCGTTCTTCATTCCTGAAGAGCGCCGCCCCACGCCTGCTGAGTGCGGTGTGGCCGAGTTTGCGCCTGACATGTCAACGCGCGACCGTGAGGTCTGCCGGCAGTTACGCCAGCATCGTCACCGCATGTGACTTGGTCTCGTCCACCCGGCGCAGCCAGCCCTTGCCGAAGGTTGCAAACGTCGGCAAGGCTTTATAAAACAACTCTTTCTCCATGCTGAACTTGGCAATCAAATCCGTCGGGTCAGATGCCTTCAAGGCTTGTAGCGTCTTGGGGCCGATGACACCGTCAGGCTTGGTGCCAAGGGCTTTCTGCATGGTTTGGATGGCACGGCCAGGGCCAGCGTTCACCGCGAAGTCGAACATCAGATAGTCGAGGCCGGTTGGCAGCTCGTCGGCCTTGACCGCATCCCAGTACTGTTTCTTGTAGAGGGGCGCCACCATCGCTGGCGTCAAGGCGCGCATCTCTTTTTCGCCAACAGCTTTTTTGACCCATGCTTCCCACACCCGTTTGGTCACGCCAAGGTTGGTCATGCCGCCTGGGTCTTTCGGGTGGTTGACGTAACCCCCTTCATGCTTCAGGACGGCTTTTAACGCTGCGTCGAAGTTCTCTTTCACTTCTTGTCGGGTGTGACGACGCCGATCAGACCAGCGACTGCCAGACCGGTAGCGATGATGGCATCAGCCATTTGGGGTGCGATGGGCACGCCAGCGGCAGCCAGAAACAGAAAGAAACCGCGCCATGTGGATGGCTCTTTGGCTCTTGCAAGGATAAAACCTTTCATAGTACCTCCTGTGGTTACTTGTCCTGCTTGTGGTCGAGCTTGTCGAAGATCTTGGTCAGCATGTCACGGATGTCACGGATGTCTTCCTTGTAATCTTCGCGGGTCACATAGGTGTGTGGTAGTGCCCGCACGTCGGTGTCTAGCCGGTCGATCGAGCGGTGGATGTTGTTCAACACCCAGCCGCCGAAAAAACCCGCGATCGCCACCGCGATATTGAAAAGAACTTGCGAATCCATGCGTCACTCATAAAGGATATTGATCGTACCAGCGTCGAAGGTGTCAAGGCCATTAACGGTAGTGATGCGGACGCGGTCTAATGTGTCGGAAAGCGTTTTAGCCCCATTACAAATACCACTTGAGCCAGCGTCAGTTCTACTCATATTGCCCGATCCCACCCATAAATTTGAACCTATGTAGGTAAACACAACAAGCCCCGACAATGTTTGAGCCGCCGCCGCAGACCCTGGGCCAAGTCTAAACCCACCTGTTTCAGTAGCTGACGTTAATGCTGAAGCACTAAACGCCGTATACCCAGTAACATAGCCTGTGGTTTCAACGCCGCCGCTATCCCCTAACTGGAAAAGCAAATTACTTGTTCCGTTGGTACTCACGCCGCTAAACATCACCGTAATACGCTTAACCCATGACGGTATGCTGGTAAAGTCGCATGATGTATTTGGCGCAGTAAATGGCGCGGTCTGAGAAGTACCCGACACGATGGGCGCTAATGTGCCTGTGGTAGCAACCAGCGTCTGCGTATTCGATCCTGCGACTGCTGGGGCGGCTAAAGTAATGGTGCCTGATGTGGAACCTTCCAGCACCACAGGCGATGGGGTAGTAATGCCAGTAGTTCCATTGATAACGACTGTCATAATCAGCCCTCCACTTTCAATGCACGAAGCTCATCCGTAGTCGTGCAGGTATCTACCAAGTTAGTAATGTCACGCAGCCGCTGTTTCTCAGCGACAATCGCAGCCGTGTCGCTACCCGACTCCAGCGCGCGTTGGAATGCCACATCCTGAGCTGCAAGCAGCGGGGCACGTTCAGCACGTAGCCGATCTTTGGTAATGGCTTTTGCCTTGTCAATGTCGATTGAAATCATGCTTTCACCTCAGCATTGGTAAAGTCAGCAGTCCACGCATTGCGGAACTCGCGGTCTGTTGGAATGTCAGCAGCGTCAACGATCAGGTACGGCTTGCCGGATGGGATGTCTTTCATCGCGCCTTCGACTGATTCGACTGGGACAACAATAGTCACCCCGCCATCATCGTTAGGAAATAGGATTCTTTTCATAATAGTCCTTTAGCGGAAAATAGCGACAAAAACACTATCCGCATCAATAGCTGCTATTGATACATTTGAAATAAATACTTGTGCAGTAGATGTAGATAAATTCTTGGCTGTAGCGATTGCGTTTCTAGGAGACGCTGTTCTTTCTACAGAAACTTGCGCCGCATAATTTGTATCTAACATTGCAGTTGTAAAGTTCACCGTATAGTCACCAGTACCGTTATCCAAAATGCTGGATACATTAAACGATCCACGAACACCCGTCATTGACGCAGGGTTCGTCACAGTCGTACCGTTAAAGTTCACCCACGCACGACAGAACGTACCAATTTCAGTACCAGCACTATCCTGAACGGTAGGCGGCGTGTTCGCAACGCCATTCTTCAGCACCAGTGTGCTAGTACTAGCGGCTTGCAGTGTATCTGCGACAACAGTTCCAGCCATGATCTACCTCATTCGTAAAGGATGTTGATTGTGCCAGCGTCGAAGGTGTCAGCTGAAGTAACTCGAACAGCAGTTAGCGCTGCCGCTAAACTAATCACGCCTGAACTTAATACTTGTCTTGTGCCAGTTGTACAAGCTGTACAACCCATTCCAGACCAAACATTTCCAGACAAGTTTGTTAATACAAAACTACCGCCATAAAGTTCAGTATTTGTTGATGGGTTAATTACACCAAATCCAGTAGTTTGAGCAGCGGTATTTATAGAACTTGCGCCTGTTGTTGAAAGTTGAGCTAAATATCCTGACGTTGTATAAGTTGGTGTTGATCCAGTGCCAGCCTGAACGAGAATATAGTTAGTACCATTTGTACTCACACCACTAAACATCACCGTAATCCGCTTGACCCAAGACGGTATTGACGTAAATTCAATCGACGTACCGCTAGTCGAGGCGACAGCCGTACCCGAAATTAACGGCGCTAGTGTGCCTGTGGCAGCAACCAACGTCTGCGTATTTGACCCCGCGACTGCTGGAGCCGCGACCGTAATCGATCCGCTGGTGTCGCCTGAGAGAACTAAAGAAGCCATAATCTATCCTTTACAAAACAACCCAGCGAGCGCCGGACGAGACGGTGACAATCACCGGTGCGGTAATAGCCGTGAACGACGCAGACTGCGAGATGTCAACCTCGTAGGTGCCCACACCACCGGTACCAGTGCCCAGCGCCGTGATGGTTGTACCCGTCGTAATGCCGGAGCCGACAATCACCGACCCTACGCCAACAGCGCCGGACGTGGCAGTAGCAATCGTCAGAGTCGTGCCTGCGATACTGCCGTCACCCACAAAGCCAGCGCCCAGCGTGATCGGGCCGGTGGTCATGGCATTCTTGGTTGACGGAATTGTATAGCTGATCGTGACCGTCTGGTCATTCTCGTAAAACACCTCGTCGTTACCGCCGCCTGTCGCACCTGCCGCGCCGCCTACCTGACCCCACTGGTTGTTGCTGAATCCTTCAAAGACATCCAGCGTGCTGTTGTAGCGCAACATGCCTTCGGCTGGCGTGCCTGGCCGATCAGTCGTCGCACCCACTGGCATCTGGACGTAACCCGTGCCGGAGAAGGTGACATCCAGCGTGGCTGAGAGGGTCGTGAACGCGCCGGTGTTAGGCGCCACGTCACCAATCGGCGGGGGCGAAGCGAACGACAGGTTGTCCACGGGCACCAGGATATTGTCCGTGGTGTATTGCGTTACGTCGTTCTCGTCGGTGATTAGGAACTTGTACGCGATCGTTGGCTGTAGCCAGATGTTGGCCATGCCGCGCGAGTCAAGAATGATCGGGTTCGTGTTGGCAGTCGCGCCAGTCTGGTCGGTGTACGTCGCAATGGGCGTCGTCGTGCCGCCGGCGTAGGTATAGACCTTACCGGCAACCAGCGGGTTGCCGTTAGCGTCGAAAAACTGCTGCTTGGGTGTTGGGGTTAGGGATGCCATTTATTTCCTCAGATTGTTCTGGTTCTCTGTTGCAAGTGCATTAGTAACTTGCACTCCACCCAAAGTCAACGGCCCTCGCGCCGTTGCGTAAGCGGCTCGCCCAGTCTTCACAAACGGGTCAGCCAACTTCTCACCTTTTTTCTGCCGCGCTAACGCCTTTTCCATCGCCTGCGCCGCCAGTTCGGGGCTTAGCATTTCGGTGGCCATTTCAATAGCCAACTTTTCGTTTATTTTACCTTGCAGTTTACTCATGAGTGCATTTGCGAGGGTAACTACGCGGCTCATGATGTCAGGTATTTTGGCAGGTGGAGGCGCAACAAAACTTTTTCCTTTGCCGCCCGCGCGGGCTTGTTTGGTAAACTCAGCTTCTCTAGCCAAATCGTTGCGTATGCCCTCAACAATCGTTACTTGTTCGGGGGTCAATATTTCAGATAGTTTGGAAAAGCGAGGTTGCCCAGTAGCGCCTTTTAATGTTCCAGGCGCGTTACGAACCGCTTCAGCAAACACGCCTGCGCGTTCGCCAGCTGAAGTTTCTAGCGCGGGCAGCAACTTGCCCTCTAAATACTGACCGACCTGCATAATGTTGATTGGCTTACTTGCCTCGGTATACGCCGCCCTAGCCGCGCCATAGCTTTCTGATTTACCCTCAAACCATTTTAGAAATTCAGCGCGGGTGTTTTTAATCGCGGCGATCTCATTAGTGCCCAAACCAAAAGTTTTTGGGTCTTTAATGAGGTCATCCATAGCCAGCTTGAGATAGTGCAAGCTCTTGCCATTAAACTTGGCGTATTCCGCAGGTACAGTCTTAACGTCAAGCGGCGCGCCGTTCACGTCAACAATAGCCGAACCAACTTTTTGTTCAGGTACGTTTTTGCCAATTTGAAATTGCTCATTACGCTCACTAGCTAACTGTTTAGCGCGCGCCAATGCTTTTTCCATTGAAGGGCGTTCCAGTAGCGTGTTTAGCGTGTCGTCAGCCAAAATAATTTGTTTGTCAGCTTTACCATATAGCGGTTTAGTTGCCGCCTGACGTGCATTTTCAGCGGCTTGCAATGCAGTCTCATCCTGCGCTATACCTCCCAGCGCTTTCTTACGTGCGGCTGCGTTGGCTTGTTGACGCGTGTAGTACGGCGTTGAAGCTACGTCGGCTAACTCTTGTTGGAGCGCAGCGTACTTGGTGGCCGGCATTTGACCCGCCACAACAACGCCGGCTGTGGGCTGACCTTCAGCAACATACTGATCGTAATTGCGCAGCGCGTTGACAATATCTTGTCCTCTACCTTCAGCGGCTTTTATTAGCGTGGACTCTTTAGGGGCTAACATGTTGTAGATGTAGCCCGTGGTTTTAGCGCCCGCTTTAAGAGGCAACGCAGCGGTATACGCCAACGGTGTCATGGGGTTGGTGTATTTGGCGCCGGTTTCAAACGCGCCGACAAGGGCTTGTTCAGCAGGGATTATCCCGCCGCCTGTTACAGCACGCTGCCCTTTACCTGCTAATCGAGTGGTTCCTGCACCGCCGCTTAATATAAGAGAAAAATCACCTAAGAATCCAACAGGATCTTCGGCCATAGTTCTTTTTAAGTTGTCAAACCCGCCGTAACGTTCAGCAATAAAATTAAAAAAATTTTTGCGGGTATCTTGAGCTTGTTGCCTAGCTTCTTGGGTAGCCGCCGTAGGTGACACGCCAGCTACCGGCGTGGTGCCCATAGACAAAAAAGCGTCGGGTATAAACGGCTCTACTGCGGATAGGCCTAGTTCGCCTAAACCTGCAACTGTTTCAATTGGATGCCGAACAGCGTGGTATACGTCGCCTATAAATTTCATGCCGCTTTTAGGCACGTTACTAAGCGCGGCGCCGGGCACTTCGCTCGCCGCATACTTGCGAGGGCCAGGCATACCGGTCTGGTCAGCCGCACGAAAAAAGTCTTCCGGCACAGAGGTTTCTTCTGCAGGTGGCTCAAACCCAAACCTGGCGCGGATGGCCGCTTTAGTAGCATCGTCAGCCGATTTATAGTCGGGGTCGTTTTCTACATGGCGAGCAAAAATAGCCTGCTTAGTTGCAGGGTTTGCGCTGATGAAATCAGGATCGTTAAGTATTTGTGCTGGATCAGCCATTTACCACCCCTATTTCAACCACTTGTTGTTTTTGTCAACCGTGCCCGCTGGCCTTGGCGCATTTCTCTGCTCCTTGAGCTGTCTTGACGCTTCGCCCGGCGATTTTTGCGCCAGCGCCATCTCTTGGTTCATTATGTCCAGAATAGCGTCCAGCTGACCTTTTCCATAATTGCTGTTAATAACTTCGCGCGCGTGATTTTTATCCGACACGGTAGATACACCCGTCGGATTAATTGCGCGCGCGTAGGCGTTAACTAAAGCATTGATAGCCGCATTTAGCTGTACAATTTCTTCGCCGCCTGTACCTTTATCCACCGCATTTTGTATAGCATTTATGGTTGGGTACTTCGTTCTGTCTATCTTGCCAGACACGTTTTTAACAATTGTTATCATGCTCTTAGCTTCGTTAACTGCAGTCAAGATTTTTGCTGACTGAGTTGCCAAAGCTTTTGACGCCGCGCCCGCGCTCATAGCGTCAATATTCAACTCTTTGAGATTGGCATTTGGATCCATCTCTAAAGTTTTAGCAATAACCGCTATGTTGCGGCTATTTACTTTGTTTGGGTCAAGACGCCCATCCAAAATAGCTTTGGAAATTAAAGCATCCTGTACAGCCGTAGTTACAGGCGTTTTTTCTCGCCCGTAAACATCACCTCTAATATCTGCTTTAAGACGAGCGATTCTATCCTTAAGTGTTTTCTTTTTATTTGGGTCTGTCTCTGCAGCTAATTTGCTCTGTAACTCTTCAAGTTCATTTTCTTTTTTGGATATATCTGTCGGCGCAGGAGGACGCGGCGGCGCTTGCGGTGGGCCTAACTGCGCGGTTGCCACTAGCTGCTCAAGTACCTTAATCCGTGTTGCGTTTTCTTCGGTTACAGGCTGTTCTTTTTTAAGTCGTTCTAGTTCACGTAGTGCTACGTCGACATTTTGAAAAGTTCCTGTATATTCTTTATTACGCCTGCGGGCGGCAGCTTCAGTCTGAATCTTTTCCCCCAATTTAAGATATACATCTTTTACCACTGGGTTTTTTTCTGCAGCCGCAGCCGCATACATAGCCTGCGCGTCGGGGTCTAACAATTCAACACCGTAAGCGTTAGCCTCAACTGTAACTGGAGTGCCTACTGGCTCTCCTTTTTCCTTTGATGCAGCCGCTGCCACAGGCGCAGCGGTACCGTCAGCAGCAGCTGCCACAGGCGCAGCGGTACCGTCAGCAGCAGCTGCGGCTACGGGGGCAGCGCCGTCAGCAGCAGCTGCCACAGGCGCGGCAACTTCACCACGTTTTTTCTTAAAATAGTCTTCTTGCGTTAAAGGTGTTCTGCGGTTAAGTATCTCGTTAAGTCTATATTGGCTGTATTCTCGATCTTCTTTCTCTTCTGCGGCTTTTAAAATATCGGCGGTTGGTACGCCCGCTAACCGCTTTTTATATCCTAGCGGATCGCTGTTAAACTCAGCAACATCTCTGGCGATAATTTCCTCAAGTGTGCCAAATCGGGTCAATAGCCGTTTGAGCGCAGGATCTTGTGCTTGGAGAAGAATTCGGTCTCTAACGTCTTTTTCAGATCTAATCAGATTCGGCGGGTACACCGATTCAAACTGCTTTCGCCGCGCGTCTAGCTGTTTAGTCTCAAAATCAAGTGTTACAGCCGCTAACTTTTGTTCTTCTTCGCTTGCGCCAGCTTGTGCTTTTCTGATGTCAAAAGGCACTGTCAATTGCTTTTCAGCAGGCAACGTTCTGGCCAACAAACTTGTTCGCGTTTTTTCCCAGTTAGGGTTTTCAATTAACTGAGGCGCTAGGCTTTTATAATCAGCGTAGCCCAAATCGCCTTGCCCATAATAATGCTGCAACATCTCATACGCTTCTTCAGGCGTTTCCGCGTTTGCAATCTGAATTAGCCGATTGTTTCTAACGCCAGAACGATAATCTTCCTCCTCTTTTTTGAGCTTTTGTTCTGCTTCTCGGCGTTGTTGTTCTCGCGTTTGTTGTGTTGAAAGCGCTAATTGGCGTTGTACTTCAGCGGTAGCAAGCTTATCGGCAGCGCGCGGGGCGCGGCGATAAATTTCGTTAAAAAATTCTTGCGACCCAGGTTTTAAATCAGGGTTAGCATATATCTTGGCAAGCTCGTTTTTTTCCATTACGTCTTG
>JACCEE010625579.1_pt1 | contig 12126 bp, 12 predicted proteins | sample 7449931 | NCBI WGS metagenome assembly JACCEE01 (sample SAMN15323457, study PRJNA562643) | freshwater metagenome | isolation source: river surface water | place: USA:Blue River Watershed | collected 2017-08-19 | reverse complement strand
CGTCTTCGGTAAATGCCACGGCCCAGCTTGCGCCCTCGCCTTCGGCAAAGCTGTCGTTGTTGCCATCAGCATAGCCTTCGCCCGCAAACAGCGGGATCACCGGGTCGGCCGTCAGGGTTTGCGTCAAGTAGTCGCCGAGGCCGCCCTTGTATTGCCAGTTCTGGGTCTCTTTGGTTTTTTCGTTGACCAGCGTGACGTTCACGCCGGGCATCAGCACGGCCTTGCTGCGCAAGAGGTGCACCAACTCGCCCATGGGCAACGCGGCCGAGTCGAAGTATTTGGCGTCAGGCCAGACGCGCACCGTGGTGCCCTGCTTGCGGTCTCCAGACGCCTGAGCGCGCGAAACCAGGGGCTCGACCACATCGCCGCCCGAAAACACCAGCGTGGCCACCTGGCCTTCGCGGTGGCTGGTGGCCTCCAGGCGCTTGGCCAGCGCGTTGGTCACGCTCACGCCCACACCGTGCAGGCCGCCCGAGAAGCTGTAGGCACCGCCCTTGCCCTTGTCGAACTTGCCACCCGCGTGCAGCCGTGTGAACACCAGCTCGATCACCGGGGCTTTTTCTTCGGGGTGCAGGCCGAACGGGATGCCGCGGCCGTCGTCTTCAATGCCCACCGAGCCGTCGGCGTGCAAGGTGACCTTGATCTTTTTGCCGTGGCCCGCCAGGGCTTCGTCGGCAGCGTTGTCCAGCACTTCCTGGATGATGTGCAGCGGGTTGTCGGTGCGGGTGTACATGCCCGGCCGCTGCTTGACGGGCTCCAGGCCCTTGAGGACCCGGATCGAGCCTTCGGAATATTCGCTGGAGGTTTTGACAGTTGTTTGGGTAGCCATGGTGGCGGATTGTAGTGGGATTTTCCCGCAAACACTGTATGAAAAAACAGCACTCAGAATCGTCTTTTGCGCGACGGCAGCCCATGACGGGATTGGTTACAGTCCAAGCATGCAAAACAAACCCCTCTCCTTGTTTCAGGTGCTGGCCTGCGGTGCCGCCATCGTTACCCTGTCCATGGGCATTCGCCACGGTTTCGGCCTGTGGCTGCAGCCGGTCACCCAATCACAAGGTTGGGGGCGTCAGGAATTTGCCATGGCCATGGCGATCCAGAACCTGAGCTGGGGCTTCATGGGCATTTTTGCAGGCATGCTGGCCGACAAATTCGGTGCTTTTCGGGTCATCACCCTCGGTGCCGTGCTCTACGCCTTGGGGCTGGTGGGCATGTCGCAGGCCCAAACGCCCTGGATGTTTGCACTGTTTACAGGACTGGTGATTGGCACAGCCCAGGCCGGCACCACTTATGCCGTGATTTACGGCGTGATTGGGCGCAATGTCCCGGCCGAGCGCCGTTCATGGGCCATGGGCATTGCCGCCGCAGCGGGCAGCTTTGGTCAGTTCCTGATGGTGCCCGTCGAGGGCATGCTGATTGGGCAGGCAGGCTGGCAAGGGGCTTTGCTGATTCTGGCTGCAGCCACCGCCCTGATCATTCCATTGGCCTGGGGTTTGCGCGAACCGGGTCTGCACCGTGCAGGCCAGACCCCACGTGAGCAAACCATTGCCCAGTCGCTCAAAGAGGCTTTTCAATACCCCAGTTTTCAACTTTTGATGGCGGGCTATTTTGTCTGCGGTTTTCAGGTGGTGTTCATTGGCGTGCACATGCCCAGTTACCTGAAAGACCATGGCCTTGACCCGCAAGTGGCCAGTTATGCCCTGGCCCTGATTGGCTTGTTCAATGTGTTTGGAACCTACATCGCGGGCACGCTGGGTCAAAAAATGGCCAAAAAGAACATCCTGGCCATCATTTACTTCTCGCGCTCGGTGGCGATCACGCTGTTTTTGCTGGCCCCGCTCACCCCCGCCAGCGTTTACATCTTTTCGGCCGTGATGGGTTTGCTGTGGCTGTCCACCGTGCCCCCCACCAACGCCGCCGTGGCGCAGATTTTTGGCGTGGCCCATTTGTCCATGCTCAGCGGCTTCATTTTCTTCAGCCACCAGATCGGCTCGTTCATGGGGGTGTGGCTGGGTGGCTATCTGTATGACAAAACAGGCAACTACGATGTGGTCTGGTACTTGGCCATCGCCTTGGGGGTGTTTGCCGCGCTGGTCAATCTGCCCGTGCGTGAAAGCGCCATCGCACGCCCTGCGCCTCAAACCGCATGAAAACCCGTCACGCAGGATGGTTGGTGGCCGCCATGGGCTTGGCCCTGACGTACTGGCTCTATGCCCAACCGGGCATGGCCGTCATGCTGGCCGAACAACTGTGGTCCTGCTTCTGATCCTGACTCATCCCATCCATGCACGGTACCGAACACCCTTCTGCCTGGGTCCAGCGCTGGACCCACTTGATTCCCCCCGCCAGCCCCGTGCTGGATGTGGCCTGTGGCGCAGGCCGTCACATGCGATGGCTGGCTGCCCAAGGGCACGCCGTGACGGGCGTGGACCGCAACCCCGACGCCCTGGCACTGGCCGCGGGTGCCGGCACCACGGTGCTGGCTGACATTGAAAACGGCCCCTGGCCCTTGCCCGGACAAACCTTCGGGGCGGTGATCGTGACCCATTACCTGTGGCGGCCTCTGTTGCCCGTGATCGTGCAAAGCGTAGCCCCCGGGGGCGTACTGATCTACGAGACCTTTGCCGCAGGCAACGAAACAGTGGGCAAGCCATCCCGTCCCGATTTTTTGCTGCAACCGGGTGAGTTGCTGCGGGCGACCGAGGGCCTTCACACCGTGGCCTATGAAAACGGCTTTGCCTCGGAGCCTGACCGGTTTGTGCAACGGATTGTGGCCGTGCGCCCTCAAGACTCTTCGGGCGTGTGGCGTCATCGGTTACATGGCCACTGAAACCGGTCGGTGTGCGCAGCCGCCCCGGAATGGCAAGCTGCAGGGTCTGATTCAGAAAAGACCCGCTTCCCTCGTTAGAATGTATTTTTTCGTCCAGAACGACCCGCAATGACCACCGAAATTCGCCCTATCCAAGGCAGCATCCCTGCCCTGATCACCCCCATGCTGGCCGACGGCCAAGTGGATTACCCCACTTTGCGAAAACTGATCGACTGGCATGTGGTCGAAGGCACGGACGCCCTGGTGATCGTCGGAACCTCGGGCGAATCGCCCACCGTGACGGTGGAAGAACACCGCGAAATCCTGCGCGTTTCGGTGGAACAAGCCGCCAAGCGCATCCCCATCATTGCCGGCTGTGGCGCCAATTCCACGGCCGAAGCCATTGAACTGGCCCAATTTGCCCAATCCATCGGCGCTGACGCCCAGCTGCAAGTCGTGCCTTATTACAACAAGCCCACGCAAGAAGGCTTGTTCTTGCATTTCAAGGCGATTGCCGAGGCCACGCCCAAGTTGCCCGTGATTTTGTACAACGTCCCCGGGCGCACCGTGGCCGATCTTCAACATGACACCGTGCTGCGCCTGGCCCAAGTGCCCGGCATCATCGGCATCAAGGAAGCCACCGGCAACATCGAACGCGCCCAGTGGCTGATCCGCGATTTGCCCAAGTCGTTTGCTGTTTTCTCGGGCGATGATCCGACAGCGGTGGCCCTGATGCTGATGGGCGGCGCAGGCAACATCAGCGTCACAGCCAACGTAGCGCCACGCCTGATGCACGAGCTGTGTGCGGCCGCCATGCGTGGCGACATCGCAGCTGCCATGAAAATCCAGTTCCAGCTCATGCCGGTGCACAAAAACCTGTTCGTGGAAGCCAACCCCATCCCCGTGAAATGGGCCATGAACCGCATGGGCCTGTCGGGCCCTGCCTTGCGCCTGCCCTTGACCGAGTTGTCCGAGGGCATGCGCCCCGTGGTCGAAGCCGCGCTCAAAGCCGGTGGCTTGATCTGATTGCCCACAAAGGATTGCTTGTGAACCTCCCCCGTTTGACATTTGAGCGCACCGCGACCGTGGCTGCTCTGGCCATCCTTCTCAGCGCCTGTTCTGTGCTCGAAGAAGACAAAGTCAATTACAAAAGCGCAGCCAAGGCCCCCACGCTTGAAGTCCCGCCTGATTTGACCCAATTGCGCAAAGACTCCCGTTATGTGCTGGAAAGCACTTCGGCCACAGCCTCCGGTTTCATGGGAGCGGCCAGCAAAGTGACCGATGCGGGCACAGCGGCCAATGTGATGGGCGATGTGAAAATGGAACGCCAGGGAACCCAGCGTTGGCTGGTGGTGAACCGTCCCGCAGACAAACTGTGGGACCCTCTCAAGGAGTTCTGGACAAAAAATGGCTTTGCCCTGACCACCGATTCACCCGAACTGGGCATCATGGAAACCGATTGGGCGGAGAACCGCGCCAAACTGCCCCAGGATTTCGTTCGAAAAACCATCGGCAAAGTGTTTGATGGTTTGTATTCAACCGGTGAACGTGACAAATTCCGAACCCGTCTGGAGCGTACCGCTCAAGGGGGGGTAGAGATTTACATCACACATCGCGGCATGCTTGAAGACTATGCCGACGCCAGCAAAACCCGAACCCTCTGGAAGCCCCGGGCGACGGATACAGAATTGGAAATTGAATTCCTGCGCCGCATGATGGTTGCACTGGGTGCATCCACCGAAACAGCGAAAACAGGGGCAGCATCTGCTGCGGGAGCCACAAAAACCCCGGCGGCAGCGCCACTGAGCCAGATTGAGGGTCGCCCGACCATCATGCTCAACGACGCATTGGATCGCACATGGCGACGTACAGGGGTGGCACTTGATCGAAGTGGCTTCACCGTAGAAGACCGTGACCGCACCAATGGACTCTACTTTGTACGCTATGTGGCCCCCGGTTCGACCGACAAGGAACCCGGTTTCTTTGATCGACTGTTCAGCAGCAAAGAAGCCATCCCCACACTGTCACGTTACCGCATTGCGCTGACCCGCAAAGACGAGGGCAACAGCCTGATCCAAGTGTTGAATGCCAATGGCCAGCCCGAGACATCGGTCAATGCCGAACGCATCCTGCAATTGATTGCCAACGAGCTGCGATGAACCCAAGACCTGGATCCACTCAGACCCAGGTTTTTCCAAGATCCCCGCAATACGCATAAAAAAACCCCGCATTGCGGGGTTTTTTTATGCGTACCCGGCTTGCACCGGGAACCAGCAACCAATTACTTGGCAGCCGATGCGTCAGCAGCAGGAGCAGCAGCGGATGCGTCAGCAGCAGGAGCCGAAGCTTCAGCAGCAGGAGCAGCCACGGGGGCAGCAGGCGCAGCAGCTTCTTCTTTTTTACCGCAAGCGGCCAGAGCAGCAGCAGCGATCACGGCGGCCAAAACGATAGACTTGTTCATGATGATTTTCCTTGTAGGGGTTGAAACAATTTCCGGAAATTGTCGAAACAACCTCTGGAGGTTGTCTTGACCGAGACAAAAGCACTCGAGCTCTTTTGCGCTCAGATTTGAATTATAGCGTTTTCCCTTATCACCACCGAAACTCCAATGAAAAACTGACACGAAACCTTCAGAATTACCGATTACTCGGGAATATCCCGACAGGGTTTCAACCACCCTGCGGCCATCCAGTCGATCACCGCTTCACGAGCATCTTCGCTGAGCAAAGCACATGCAGATGCCGAAAGCACGCGATCGTCGGCCAATTTACGCAAACAGCGACCATCTCGACCTGCAACACGGAAACTCTCCCCATTGATGAACACATGCCGAGCGTCGTACATCATTTTGGTTCGGCGGTCGAGCTGCACACCCACAGACACATCGCATGCATCATCACCCGGCTCGAACCAGACATGGGCTTTGGGCTCGGTCAAGTATTCACCCAGCATGCTTTCCATCAGATGGGGATCTTTCAATGCTTTGGCAATGGCCGCACGGGCAAAGTCCACCATGGCGGCAGGCATGGCCGCAGGGGTCGACACAGCCGCTTGTTTGGGATCCCGGTACAAAGCGTCCCCCACGCCATCAAAAGCCTCATCGGCCAGGCCCAGCAAAAGTTCACGAGCCAACTCACCTTCTTGAGGCGAGCGAAAACCGATCGACCAAGTCATGCATTCCCCTTCGGCAATCCCATCATGGGCATATTTGGGGGGCAGGTACAACATGTCGCCAGGGTTGAGCACAAACTCTTCTTCGGCCACGAAGTTTTGCAAAATCCTGAGCGGCATGCCGGGCACCAGACTCAGGTCTTTGTTGCGCCCAATGCGCCAGCGCCGCTGTCCGTGGGCTTGTAACAAAAACACGTCGTAACTGTCAAAGTGGGGCCCCACGCCCCCGCCGTCGGTGGCGTAACTGATCATCAAATCGTCCAGCCGGGCATCGGGCACAAAGCGGAACTGCTGCATCAAGGCATGCACACCATCGTGGTGCAAGTCCACGCCCTGAACCAGAAAGGTCCATTTCTTCTGACTGAATGGTGGCAAGTTGCGCTTGCTCAGCGGCCCATGCTTCATCTTCCAACCCTTGTCGGAATCGATGATCAAACGCGACTCGACACCGTCTTGAGCTGCCAGCGCCACCAACTCGGAGCGGCCCACGCAAGGCACAAAACCGTGGATGGCATTGCGTACCAGCAATGGTTTTTTCTGCCAATGGCGTTTCATGAATTGGCTGGGCGTCAGGCCGCCCAACAGGGCCAACGGTTGTTCTGTGTTCATAGCGAGTCTCACATCTCAAAACCAAAGCGGCCAAAAAGTGGCCGCCAAACTGCGACAATTGTCCTATGGAAATCAAGACACCTTCCGTGGTCGCACTGACCTGGACACTCAAAGACACACTGGGCGAAGTTCTGGACACCTTGGACGAGCCCGTGGAATTCTTCATCGGCGGCAAAGACCTCTTGCCCAAGATCGAAGAGGCCCTGCAGGGCCATGAAAAAGGCGCCAAGGTCGACCTGCATCTGGAGCCTGAGGATGCGTTTGGCGACTTTGACGAAAACCTGCTGTTTCTGGAGCCGCTGAGCCTGTTCCCCGCCGGACTCGAAGAGGGATTGACGATCGAAGGCACCGCATTGCCCGCAGGCTGCAACCCGGATGCACCCCGCAATGTGCTCTACACAGTGACCGAGATTTACCCCGAGCATGTGGTGCTGGATGGCAACCACCCGCTGTCAGGCATTGCCCTGCGTCTGCACCTGAAAGTCGAAAGCGTGCGCGAACCCACCGAGGCCGAAGTGGGCAGCGGCAGTTGCGGCACAGGGTTCTTCAAAATCGAAGTGGGTGATGAAGGCTTGCCCACAGGGCCCACCCTGCATTGAACCTCAAGCGCCCTGCGGGGCGCTTATTTTTTGCCGGTTGAGCCGTAACCGCCCTCACCTCTTTCACTGGGTGCGTCAAACTCATCCACCACATTGAACGTGGCCTGCACCACCGGCACGATCACCATCTGGGCAATGCGCTCCATCGGCTCGATGGTGAAGGCCACATCGCTGCGGTTCCAGGCACTGACCATCAACTGGCCTTGGTAATCGCTGTCAATCAAGCCCACCAAATTGCCCAGCACAATGCCGTGCTTGTGACCCAGACCCGAGCGCGGTAACAGCATGGCGGCGTAGCCAGCGTCTTTCAAGTGCACCGCAATGCCGGTGGGCACCAGTTGCCAGGCATTGGGTTGAAGGGTCAAAGGCGCATCCAGGCAAGCGCGCAAGTCCAGACCGGCACTGCCAGAGGTCGCATAGGCCGGCAACTGGTCGGCCATGCGGGCGTCGATGATTTTGAGGTCGATGTTCATGAAACTCCGGAGTATCAAAGAGGACCGCCCACCGCCAAGGTGACAAGCGTGCCCTTAAAAAATCAGTGCAAACGACGAGCGATGTCAGCAATGAGCTGCACCGCCAGATCCTGTTTGCTGGCGTGTGGCAATTCACGCGCGCCAGCTTCATCGACCAGCAACAAGGCGTTGTCGTCTTGCCCGAAGGTGGCGGGGCCAATGTTGCCCACTAACAGCGGCACCCCTTTGCGCAGGCGTTTGGCCGTGGCATGCACCAGCAAGTCGTGGCTTTCGGCGGCAAAGCCCACGCAAAACAGTGCGCCCGACACGCCACGAGGCGATTGCGCCACGGTGGCCAGGATGTCCGGGTTTTCCACAAAGCTCAGCTGCGGCGTTTGCCCGGAGCCGTCTTTTTTGATTTTTTGATCGGCCGAGTTGGCGGGCCGCCAATCGGCCACAGCGGCGGTCGCAATGAACACATCCGCCGCATCGGCATGCTGCATGACCGCATCGAGCATCTGGCGTGCAGAACGCACATCGACGCGTTGCACACCACGAGGCGTGGGCAAATGCACCGGTCCGGCCACCAGCGTCACCTCGGCACCAGCCATGCGGGCCGCACGAGCAATGGCAAAACCCATCTTGCCGCTGGACAAATTGGTGATGCCGCGCACCGGGTCAATGGCCTCATAAGTCGGCCCTGCCGTGACCAGCAACGCCTTACCCGCCAGGATTTTGGGCGCAAAAAACGCTTCCAGGTCTTCCAGAATTTCTTTGGCTTCGAGCATGCGGCCATCGCCCGTTTCGCCGCAGGCCTGGTCGCCCTGCCCCACATCAAGCACATGGATGCCGTCGGCCTTGAGCTGCGCCACATTCCGCTGGGTGGCCGGGTTGTTCCACATTTCGCGGTTCATGGCGGGGGCAACGATCAACGGCACTTTGTCCAGGGGCCTTGCCAGGCACATGAGGCTGAGCAACTCGTCTGCGCCGCCGTGCAGCAGCTTGGACATGAAATCGGCACTGGCCGGAGCCACCACAATGGCGTCGGCCTCGCGGCTCAGATTGATGTGCGCCATGTTGTTGGCTTCGCGCGGGTCCCACTGCGAGGTGTAAACCGGCCTGCCCGACAACGCCTGCATGGTCACGGCGGTCATGAATTGCTCGGCCGCTTCGGTCATGACGACCTGCACCGTGACGCCCGCCTTGACCAGGGCGCGGCAGAGTTCTGCCGACTTGAATGCGGCCACGCCACCCGATAAACCCAAAACGATGTGTTTTCCAGCCAATGTGCTCATGGCGGGGAATGTAGCAGACAGAAACGCCCAGTAATCACCAGCACAGTCAACAGAGAAGCGATGCAGCACTGCGGTGGGCGCAAGCCGGATCGGGCGATTTGGCGAGGGAAGCGAGTATGAGCACGACCGGCCTGCGCCCGCCTCTGCGCGGAAAAGGACCGCAGACACGGCGCGTGAACACACCACAAAACAATTCCACGATGGGATTAACCCGAACCCGGCTGTCTATAATCACGATTTCCACCTACCGGGGGCTGTCGGCTCCCGTCTTGGACATGACCAAATTCGTCTTCGTCACCGGCGGTGTGGTGTCTTCCCTGGGCAAGGGAATCGCCTCCGCCTCGCTCGCCGCCATCCTTGAATCGCGCGGCCTGTCTGTCACCCTCATCAAACTCGACCCCTACCTCAACGTCGACCCCGGCACCATGTCGCCCATCCAGCATGGCGAAGTGTTTGTGACCGACGACGGCGCCGAAACCGATCTCGATCTGGGCCACTACGAGCGCTTCATCAACACCCGGATGAAGAAGGCCAACAACTTCACCACCGGGCAGATTTACAAGAGCGTGCTCGAAAAAGAGCGCCGCGGTGACTACCTGGGCAAGACCGTGCAGGTCATCCCCCACGTCACCAACGAAATCCAGGACTTCGTCAAGCGCGGCGCGGGATACGGCACACCTGAAGCAGTGGATGTGGCCATCGTCGAGATCGGCGGCACCGTGGGCGACATCGAATCACTACCCTTTCTGGAAGCTGTGCGCCAGCTCAGCCTGCGCCTGGGGCCCAACAACACCGCCTTCGTGCACCTGACTTACCTGCCCTGGATTGCCACCGCAGGCGAACTCAAGACCAAACCCACCCAGCACACGGTGCAAAAACTGCGAGAAATCGGCATCCAGCCCGATGCCTTGTTGTGCCGTGCGGACCGCTACATCCCGGACGACGAACGCGAAAAAATTTCGCTCTTCACCAACGTGCAAGGCTGGGGTGTGATCTCCATGCCCGATGTGGACACCATTTACAAAGTGCCACGCGTGCTGCACGAGCAGGGCCTGGACGGCCTGATCTGCGACAAGCTGCGCCTGAACACGCCGCCAGCCAACCTCAAGCGCTGGGACGATCTGGTGCACGACACCGAACACCCGCAGGGCGAAGTCACCATTGCCATGGTGGGCAAGTATGTGGAGCTGACCGACAGCTACAAGTCGGTCAACGAAGCGCTCAAGCACGCAGGCATGCGCAACCATGTGCGCGTCAAAATCGAGCACATCGACTCGGAAACCATCACCCCCGAAACCGTGGCCAGCTTGGCCAACTTTGACGGCGTGCTGGTGCCCGGCGGCTTTGGCAAGCGAGGCGTTGAGGGCAAGATCGAAACGGCGCAATATGCCCGCACCCACCAAGTGCCTTACCTGGGCATCTGCCTGGGCATGCAGGTGGCCACCATCGAATACGCCCGCCATGTGGCCGGCATGAAGGACGCCAACAGCACCGAATTCGAGCCCGAGACGCCCTACCCCGTGATCGCCCTGATCAACGAGTGGAAAGACGCTGATGGCTCCATCCAAGTGCGTGACGCCAACTCCGATCTGGGTGGCACCATGCGCCTGGGCGCACAAAGCTCGGATGTGGCCAAAGGCACACTGGCCCACCAGATTTATGGCGATGTGGTCACCGAGCGCCACCGCCACCGGTATGAGGCCAACGTGAATTACCTCGATGACCTGCGCAAAGCCGGTCTGGTGATCTCGGCATTGACCCAGCGCGAACAACTGACCGAAATCGTCGAGCTGCCGCAAACCGTACACCCTTGGTATGTGGGCGTGCAGTTCCATCCCGAGTTCAAATCCACCCCATGGGATGGTCACCCGCTGTTCAACGCTTTCATCAAGGCTGCCATTGAGAACAAGGCCAAGGCCTGATCCCTCAGCACCATTCGACAGGACACCCCATGAAACTCTGCGGATTTGACGTCGGCCTGAACCAGCCCTTCTTTTTGATCGCTGGCACCTGCTCCATCGAAGGCCTGGAGATGTCCATCGATGTGGCTGGTCGCCTCAAAGAAGCTTGCGCTTCGTTGGGAATTCCTTTCATCTACAAAGGATCATTCGACAAAGCCAATCGCTCGTCGGGCAGCACCCAGCGCGGCGTAGGCATCGATGCCGGCCTGAAAATCCTCGACGAAGTGCGCCGCCAGATCGGCGTGCCCATCCTCACCGACGTGCACGACGAGTCACAAGTCAAAACCGTGGCCAGCGTGGTGGATGTGCTGCAGACGCCTGCCTTTTTGTGCCGACAAACCGATTTCATTCGTGCCGTGGCGCAGTCAGGCAAACCGGTCAACATCAAAAAGGGGCAGTTTTTGGCCCCCTGGGACATGAAAAATGTCATCGACAAAGCCCGCACCGCCGCGCGTGAAGTGGGACTGCCCGAAGACAACTTTTTGGCCTGTGAACGCGGCGTGAGCTTTGGCTACAACAACCTCGTGGCTGACATGACCAGTCTGGCCGAAATGCGCAAGAGCGGTGCTCCAGTCGTGTTTGACGTGACCCACTCGGTGCAAAAACCAGGCGGTCAGGGCACCAGCAGTGGCGGTGCCCGCGAAATGGTGCCCGTGTTGGCCCGTGCAGGCGTGGCCGCTGGTGTGGCAGGTCTGTTCATGGAAACGCACCCCAAACCTGCCGAGGCTTGGTCAGACGGACCGAACGCGGTGCCGCTGGGCAAAATGAAAGCCCTGCTCGAAACCTTGGTGCAACTCGATTCCGTCACCAAAAAGAACCCTTTGCTGGAAGACGATTTCACATGAGCGGCTATATCATCGCCAACGTTCAGGTCACCAACCCGACCCAGTACGAAGAGTACAAAAAGTGGTCGACAGCCGCCATGCAAGCCACGGGCGCGGAAGTCTGCGTGCGCGGTGGCAAGCTCGAAGTGCTGGAAGGCGACTGGACGCCAGAGCGCATCGTGATTTTGAAATTTCCGACCTTTGAAGCGGCCAAGGCCTTCTATGAAGTGCCCGAATACCTCAAAGCCCGCGAAGCCCGAGCCGGCGCAGCCATCATGCGCATGGTCGTGGTCGAAGGTCTGTAAGCGTTTTTATTTTTCAATTGAGAGAGTCTGAAAATGAGTGCAATCGTAGATATCGTCGGCCGTGAAATCCTCGACAGCCGTGGCAACCCCACCGTTGAATG
>JACCEE010009117.1_pt1 | contig 12127 bp, 11 predicted proteins | sample 7449931 | NCBI WGS metagenome assembly JACCEE01 (sample SAMN15323457, study PRJNA562643) | freshwater metagenome | isolation source: river surface water | place: USA:Blue River Watershed | collected 2017-08-19 | reverse complement strand
CCCTATGAATAGCTTGTTCTATTTTTTGCTCAAAAACTGATTTCAATAATAATTCAAGACGTTTTATGGGTAAACTTCGTAGTTCAATATTTAAATCTTTTGAAACGAGGTCTTTTAAATATGAACACCCATCTGCCTTACTATAGTCTCTTTCTTCGTAAGGAAGAATTTGATTTAAAGAGATCAAAATATTTTCGACTTCCGATGAATCATTTTCACTGATCTGTAAAGGCCAGCCAGTTCCATTCGTTTTTTCATGATGCTTCAAAATTAAAGCAAGTACAGTTTTATCCTTAAGATACTTTGCACACTGAATACTTGCCTTTTCATAACTCATCTGAGGATGAGATGAATAAAGCAATTTTTCTTTCCCAATTAATCCAGAGCAAGCTTTTTGATCTTTTTGTCTTTCTTGCTCACAAGTTTGAGCAATAACATAGCTAAAGTTATTTAATTCAAAAGCGCAATCAATTAAAAAGCTAGCATGGCAAACGTCACTTAAATAATCAAAGTCAGTATATCCAGCAGCTAAGCAAACTGGCACAATAAGACTTGAAATTAATGCTGAACGTTTTAAAAGCATGGTACTAGTATTCCAATACTCGTTTAGGAAAGAACGTTCAAAACCCCAAAAAGTTTTTTCAATCACGAAAATAAGATCTAAGAGGCTTGCCTCCTCGCTTCCTTCCCAAAATGCTTTTTTAAACCAAGCTAAAATAAGGATTCGTGATTCTTGTCGAACTTCTTCTGTCTCAGATCTTTTTAATTTTTCCCAAAGAGCAATTCCTTCTTCCACATATGCAGAATGAATAAATGTTTCGTAACGAAATTGACTATGCTTTGCACTTTGAATTTTTTGAAGTTGTCTATTATCAATTAGATCACCAGCTTTAAAAAGTTTTAAACTAGCCAAGTTTTTCCTTTCAACATAAAAATCTCCTTGCGCAAAAAGACTGCGCGCAAGATCTTCAATCTTAAAAGAAGTAGATGCTGAAATTTTTTTCTCAACAGACATAAACACGTCCTTACTCCTCTTTTCGGAATGAAATTATATTTAATGAAGGAAACAATCAATAAAAGCGTTTTACTCGGGCATATAGCAGAGTTTTTTAATCACTCTCTGTCACACGAGGATTGATAAAGCTCAATTTGCAGAGATGTACGCCCAGAATTAGGCTTTGCTTTCTCTTTTAAAGACATTTTCTGTTGTTGAAAATAATTTTTATTCAACTTTTCTGCTTCAAAAACAAACCTATCTTCGTTTTTAAGAGGAAAAGACAAAACAAGATTCGCATCAACAATCGACCAAACTAATTGCTCGCCCCAAAAAGAACATTGTCCTGAGATTTCATTTTGATCGGTAATAGTGCAAGACTTAAAAAATGATGCTCGATCATTAAAAAAGGCTTCATACCATTTTAAGAAACGAGCATACCCACCAAGATAAGAGTCTAAAAGCTCCAATTGGTAGTTTGACTTTTGTTCTTGAGCAGCATCCTTTTGAAGACGCTTGTAAAAATTTCCACTCGCGATTATTTCGCCCTTATCAGCGTGTTGATAAGACAATTTAAAAAGTTCTTGCCCAAGCATTGGAACATCTAGCGCCAAAGTCCAATTATGTATTTTGCTTTCTAGCAGTGATTCATATGAAAAACTATAGCGACCGGAAAGAAATGTTAGACGCCCCTTTCCACTTCCACTCAAACAGAGTTTTTGTAAAGAATCTTGGAACATTTTCTGTTTTTCGTCAGACGTAAAAATTTTCTGACGCAAAGGAGATTGCGCACAGGAGAACAAATTAAGAACAAGAAGAAATAAAACTATTTTTCGGCAGCTGAAGCCGGCAATCTTACTTTTTCTAAACCTTCCATTGATTTGAGAACATCGGCTCTCTCTGATTCTATTTTGCAATTTTTCAAAGCCTCCACAAAAAATCTTTTCGCTTCTTCGAAGTTTCTCATATCTTGATGGATGATGGCCAAATGTTTTGTAATCGTTACATCATTCTGTGCTAACTCCCAAGCTTTTTTTGTTTCTTGTAAAGCACGCTTGAGATCACCTGTCTTATAGAAATACCATCCTAAGGAATCCCTAATATAGCCATCTTGTGGTTTAAGGGCTACAGCGCGACTAATATAATCATAGGCGGCTTTTAGATTCTCTCCCGTCTCTAGATAAGAATAACCTAAAAAGTTAAGAGCGTTAGCATTCTCAGGATTCTTCTTTAATATCGCTTGAATAATTTCTCGAGCCTTCTGCTGTTCTTTATTTTTTTCATAGAGGGCTGCAAGATAGTAATCATGATTTTCTTCGTATTCTTTTAATCCCTTCAGTTGAACCATCGCAGCTATTGCTTCCCCAAAAAGTTCTTTCGCCTCATAGTAGTTACTCATGACAACAGAAAGATCAAATTTTAATTGAGTACTTTTAGCAATGCGTTCTGCTACAAAACTTTTTAATTGCTCAAAATACTTCAAGCGCTGCTCTTCACTATCCTCCGCAGTTTTCCCATTAAGCTCCATTCCGTAATAGATCTTTGCAATCTGCACAGTGCTATCATGATAAAGAGGGCTATCTTTAGGAACTTTACTAAAATAATCCTGGGCCACAATAAGATCGTTCGTCAATTCATTGAGTGAACCAAGATAATAAAGCACTTTATCCGAGTCTGGTACCTCGACAAGAATTTCTTTAAATGCACTTTTAGCTTCATCATAACGTTTCGCCTCTGCGTACAAAACGCCTAGACGTAATTTTAAATTTAAGTCAGAAGGATCATAACTTGAAAGCTTTTCCGCATAAGGAATGACTTTCGAATATTCCTCTAGCACAAAAAGAATTTGCACATAACGACTCATGATAGGAAAACTATCTGCATTTTTCTCTAAATATGAATGATAAACTTTCGCCGCAGATTTCCAATCTTCCTTCTCTTCAGAAAGCATTCCAAGCGCCATGACGGCTTGATAATAAGAAGGTTCAACTTTTAAAGCATGCTCAAAAGCCTTGATCGCATCAGCAGTACGATTTTGTTCTAAGAAAAATTTCCCCTTATAATAACTAAAAATACCGCTTCCTTTAATATGCTTTTCACATTGATCTAAAGTTTTTTCAGCATCTAAGTATTTCTTCTGCATAAAAAAACTTTTACCCAATAGAACACATGCCTCTTCATTTTTATTGTTCACTTTTATGATTGCTTCATAAACATCTTGAGCTTTTTTATTTTCATTGAGAGCTGAATAAATTCCTCCTAATACGAGGCCAACTGACTCATCTTTTTTTCCTTTAGAAAAAACACTTAAAAGCACTCTTTCTGCTTCAGGCAATTTTCCAAAACGAAGTAACTCTGCAGCATATTTTTTCTTAAGAAAGACATCTTCTCCCTTGAGAGTCATGAGATGTTTGAAATGGATAATGGCCATTTCACTTTCACCACGTAATGACGCATCAGATGCTTTCAAATATAATTCACTCGATAAAAAATCTACCGCTTCCTTACCTCTCATCATGGCATCGAGAACTCGATCCGCTAGGCGCTTATCAGTTTCAACAACAGAAACTTCTTGCGCGTAGCTCTTGGTAAAACTGGGAGAGGTTTCAACACTCGCTTGCTTTAAACTTGAACAAGCTGAAAGAGTGAGTGTTAATACAACAGGGCCCACTAGACTTTTGAGTTTCACAATTCATCCTAAAACTTTGGGAAAAAGAAATTTGAATAGAGCTCCCAAATCGCACTACTCAGTTCCTTTTCGACAACTTAGAGATGAGACTTGATGGTTTTAAGAGCTTTTATAGAAAGGTAAAAAACTCCCATTTACGCTCCGAATAAATTTATTTAGTTTATTGTATGATAATTTTTAGGAACGCTTGTCCATTTTTTAAAAAAACGACTAAGCATGCAGTTCTTGACACATAGCGCGCAAGCTACTAAAAGAACGTTCAAAGTCTCAAGCACAAAGCTCAAATGGCAACATAAGTGTCTGTTATTTAAGATATCTATATTTTTTGCTCAGTGGGCCAATTAAAGGCATGAAATTTATACACATCATGTTACCAAGGTGAAAATTTGCGGTATAAAGCAGAGGACAAAAATTAAAACGGTATTTAACAACTATAAAGAGTTTCGGAACTCTACACTTAGGGGAAAGAAAATGAACGACGTAAGAATCATCAAGCGTTACCAAAACAGAAAACTCTACGATACTCACCAGAGCTGCTACGTGACTCTTGAGGAAATTGCTCAAATTATCCGCGAGGGCCATGAAATTCAGGTCATCGACAATAAGTCTAAAAACGACATCACCTATATCACCCAGATTCAGCTTCTTTTCGATCAAGAGAGAAAGAGCACTAAAGCTGGTGACGTAGAATTACTCAAGAGAGTAATCCGCTCAGACGAAGGCACTTTCACTGGTTATATTAGAACCCTCGAAGGCAAGGGCGAAGAGTTCAAGCCTTTTATGGTTAACAACACCAGTGTTGAGACCTCTGTTACTTTGAACTAATTTCCTTTTAAAAGGTTAAAGGTTTGTCGATGTTGTGCGGATACTTTTCGAGGAATTTGGTTTTCCTTTTGACGGCTGGTCTCATCCTTTCAACTGTTGCTTCGGCAAAAGATGATAAGAGGGAAGAGGCGGTTAAGCCTTCAATGAAGGAAATGACTTCCCAAAAGACCTCAGAGGCAGTAGCCGCACAGATCCCAGACTCTGGATCATTTGATTCTATCAATGTCCACTCGTTGGGCTTCGGTTTAGGTCAAACAAAACTTGATGGAGACTTCTCCAACCATGGAGCAGACTCCATTACCCCCAGCTTCTTTTATAATTACTCTGCTAGCCACTCTTTTGATCTCCTCCTCGAATTACATAGTTCCAAGCACACTTACCGTGGCGAAAGTGTTCGTCTCACCGCTTTACCAATTTGGGTAAAAGCAAAAATCATGCAATACGATGCCTTCACTCCTTATGTTATGGGAGGCTTAGGTTTTTATCATCCCTCAGCAACTCGTTATATCAATAATGAAAAAGTTGACTCACAAAATAGTGTTACACTAGGTCTCAACATTGGTGCTGGTGCTGAACTTCGCCTCAACCGTCACTTCTCAGTCGGAGTGATCGGCGCTTACTACGACCCGTTTGATGTAAAACAAAACACTGGTGGCCCAGTGAGTGGTCGTTACTACAAACTGCTCATCACAGGTTTTTATCACTTCTAAAAAAATCCACCCCCGACTTCATATCTTCACAGGTAAGGGTGGGACAGGTAAAACAACTCTTGCGCAATCCTTTGCTCTCTCGTTAAAAGACGAAGGCAAAAAAGTTTATTATGTGGCTTTTGATCAAGCCCCAGATCATCAAACTTGTCGGCAGCTTAATCTCCCTTTGCTTCCCTTAATTCAAGAAGACATCACTCTCGAATATGTCACAGATAAATTAGGCACGCGCATACTGGCCAACTGGATTATTCAAACTTCATTTTTTAAGGCCCTCTATCAAATGCTTCCAGGTATTATGTACCTTATTCTTTTAAGCTCCGTTTTAAAGCGTCTCGAAAGAGAAAAAGATTTGCATCTTGTTTTAGATCTTCCCTCGACCGGCCACGCTCTCACTATGTTCGAAGCCCCTCATAACTTTAGCGCCATGTTCGAAAGAGGCCCTCTCTTTGAAGATTTAAAAATAATTAAGTCTCAGCTTTTTAACCCTCATTTTACAGAACTTATTATTTGCTCTCTAGCCTCTGAGCTTGCTTATTCCGAAGCCACAGAATTAGTTGAAGATTTGCGAAGGCTTGAACTTAAAAAGATCACTATTCTTTTTAATAATTCCTTGGCACCACTCGGGCTTGATGAAAAACAGCTCCCCACCATCCTTAAGAAAAAAATTAAATATGAACGTAAAGTTTTAGAGCAAGGATTAGAAGATGGAGTTAAGTTTGTAATTCCAACGATAAGTCTAAAAACTCAAGCAGAACGTGTAAAGGCCATCGCTAAATTGTGGGAAGAAATTCGATGAAAAAGACATCTCCCCAATTAGAAATTTTCTGTGGAACAGGTGGAGTTGGAAAATCAACACTGGCGGCTTCCCGCTCCCTTGATTTGGCCAGTCAAAAGAAAAAAGTTCTTCTCATAACAATTGATCCGGCTAAGCGCTTAAGAGAAATCTTGGGACTTAAAATTCGTGAAAGCGGAAAAATTAAAAAAGTGGAATTAGAAGATTTTGAAATTTCTTCGTCGGGACATCTTGATGTACTTTTAATGCATCCCCATGCCACTTTAGAGCGTCTGGCTCATGATGAAGCAGATAATCGTCTGCTAAAAATACTCACCAAACCTCATGGTGGTACAAACGAAATCATGGCAGTTCTTGAACTTGATTATCATATGAAGCAAAATGACCATGACGTTATCATTCTTGATACTGCGCCTGGCAAACACTTTATTGATTTTCTAGAGTCTGCTGAAAAAATCAAAACTTTTTTTGATCAAAGCTTCATTGATATTTTCATCAGTCTTGAAAAAAAATTAAAGGGCTCAAAAGAGGTACAGAGCGGTTGGAATCTTTTTTCCAACATTGTAGGTCAGGGAATAAAAAAACTTCTTGATGCTTTTGGCCAAGTGACAGGAGCCTCATTTGTTGACGAATTTGTTGCGGCAATCAACGTTTTATATCGTAATAAAGAAGTTTTTCTTGAAGCTCTCACACTCCAAGAAAAGCTCAAAAAAGAAAAAAATTGTCACTGGTATCTCGTCACTTGTGCTGAACAAGATAAAATTCGCGAAGCTTTAGAATTAGAGCAAAGCGCCAAAAGCTTTTTACACCACCAAAACACTCTTGTATTGAATAAATGTCTTAAGTCTCATCTTGAATCTTGGTCTCCAGAGGACGACAATCTTTTGCAAATCAGACAGACAATCGTCGAAAAAGAAAACGCCTTACTCGACATTGCCCAAGATCAGTTTGCAAGAGTTCTTCTATTTCCTCAAACATTAGAAGACTCTCTAAAAAAGCAAGTGGTCGTTCTGATGCAACACTGGAAAGAGCAAGAGTAGGTCACTCATGAAATTTGCAATTAATAAGAAAAACGAACTGGAAATTTTCGCTCTAAGAAATTGGAACGTCATCAATCAATACCTGCAAGATTGGCAATTAGAAGTTCCCTCTCCTATTTATTCGAGTGTCGATATAAGAGAAAGTGGCACAAAACTCGCGGCCATTGATCACAACATCTATCCTGCAGGTTTTAATAATATCTGTTCCCTCGATCTAGAAATGTCCTCTGCCATTTTTAAAAAAACAATTGATGGTCTCCATCCTAATGTCAAAAGTATCGGCATCATTCCTGAGAGTCATACCAAAAATACCTTTTATCTTGATCACCTCGCTGCCCTCAAACAAACACTTGTTCAAGCAGGTTACCAAGTTCATTTTACAGTTTTCGATGAAACTCTCTTTGAAGGCAACCAAGAAGAACTCCCTCTTATTTCTCATTCTGGCGAAGCTCTTACCTTTTATAAAACCAGAATTCAAAATGGTCTCTTGGTTTTAAATAAACTTCCCAACATACAAATCGACCTCGCTCTTTTAAACAACGATCAATCCTTACCTCTTCCTGTGCCTTGGACTGAGCTAAAAATCCCCGTTCACCCCTCACCTGGTATGGGTTGGTATCGGCGCCAGAAAAATATTTATTTCAGACACTACGAAGAAGTCTGCCAAAAATTTGCTGCACATTTCTCAATTAACCCAGAACTTCTTTTTGCTAAATATCGTGCTGTCGATGGGATAGATTTTTCCACTAAAGAGGGATTTGAAAAACTTGCCTCAGAAGTTGATTTACTTAAGAAAGAACTTCCCGAGGAAGGTCAAATTTTTGTGAAGTCCAGTCAGGGAACTTATGGCATGGGCATTTCAGTGGTAAGTAATGGCGAAGAAATTCTAGGTATGAATCGCAAAGAACGAAATAAAATGGATATTGGCAAAAACCATATCAAATTTACTTCTGTTCTTTTACAAGAAGGCGTTGAAACCATTATTACCTATGATGGTGCTCCAGCCGAAATTACCATTTACCTTGTCGGTGGACAAAGCGTTGGTGGTTTCATGCGCACAAATAGTGAGCGAGGAACCTTATCCAATTTAAATAGCAAAGGTATGGTCTTTAAAAAGTTTTGCTTTACTGAAATCGAGCAAGATGCAGATCATATGCAACAAGAAGTGATCTATTCCATCATTGCTCGCTTGGCCAATTTGGCCAGCGGCTATGAAATGAAAGAGCTACTCAACATTAATTCTTAGTTGGTGTAACACTTGCTGTTTGGGGAGCAGGAGTCACTATTGGGGCCGGCAAGGCACCCTTAGCTGAATTATCTCTTTTAATTAAGATATCTTGATACTGAATGTCTCTATTAAAAACAAGGCCATCACGAAGATACGCCATCGTTAAAAGATAAGAACAAAACATTTTTCCATGCTCGGTGGCAAGACTTTCGCGATGACCTTCAGCAAAGATCAATCCATCATCTTGAATCACGTTATCAAGTTCTTGAACAAGCTTACAAAATTTGTGTGGTTTTTTATCACCGGCCACACAGGCTTTTTCTCTCTTAATAACCTCAACACCTTCAGTTCCCATTTTTATATGCACAGGCTCACGGCAAACGTCGATCACCCATTTTTCTCTAAAAACTTTCATACGCTCATTTTCAAAAACCATGAGGCAGTCTGTTTTTTTCACTTTGATCATATTCTCGCCTAAGCCCCAAGGTTTTCCCTTGTGAATGACTTTGGCATCAAAGCTTGCCATCAGACATTCGTTATCAGAAAAGATAGCGTAAGCGTTAGTGATAAGAAGAGACAAAAAAAGAATGAAACTAAACTTGAACAAGGGCATGTTGATCTACCTCAATATAAATAACAGAAGCATCATAAGCGAGAAAATCTCTCTCACGGTTTTTTTTCAATTGATAAAAAATTTCATGAAGCATATTGCGCGGCTCCCCCTGAAGAGAATCACGCAACCAAGAAATATAAGGACGGCCATCAATAAATTCTTGGCAATTTTTCCTAAGCCCAGGAGAAAGAAGAAGAAAGCGCTCTCCCCTTTCCATCTTTAATTCAAACCAAGCCTGATCAAAAAAAGCAGGGTTCACCTGAAAATCATTTCCAGCAATATAGTTTTTTCCACTAGAGAAAAACTCGCAACCACCAAAAACAAATCCTTCAACCGTTTTACGTTTTAAATCAATACGAGCAATAAAACACTGAGGAGGAGCAGCTTTTCTTTTTGGGTTTTCAGCAGCAACTTTTTCAACCTCAGACATGACAGATGTTAGAAATCCTTCCATCGATGAACGATTAAGATTTTTCTTGGCCCTTAAAACATCGAAATGCGAAAGGATCATGCTCGAGACGACATAGGATGAAGACGAGGTCATAAGAAGAAGCATTTCTCCTTCGCCTTTAATGACGTCAAAGAAATCTCCCCCTGAACTTTCACCTGCCCCGTATTTAGAAAGAAGCTTTAAGCCCTTAATACTCTCCTCGCGAAGAGGAACAATTTGTTCATGAAGTTTCTTAACCCTTTGCAATTCACCAAGGGTTTTCTCAATGAGTGAATTAAGCTCCTTGCTCATGGCCGCCAGGAGAAGGGCTTCCTCTTGTCCTGCATTGGCATTCTTTAAAAGACCATAGTCCACAAGCACATTGCCTTTTAGCGCCGAGAGATCAGCAAGAGAAGCATTTTCTAGCTCAAAATAACCAGCCTCAGATGCCTTTATCAAAAGGGAGCGAAGCTTATCGTTTTCTGTGACTAAACTTAATTTATCCATAGACTTAGGCTAGCCCAAAGCTTGCTCCTTGGCAAACAAACTGATAAAAATGAGGGATGCTTGATAATGAATTTCATATTTCTAGTAAGGCGAAAGCCACCCTCATCTCTATCGTCTGCCCAGACTTCCCTGATCATAGTACTGAAGAAGAAAGCCAGCGTTCTCTAGTAGAACTGAGAGAGCTTTTACGAACGCTTGGAATTAGTTCTTGCTTAGAATTTGTTCAAACCAGAAAAATCATTGATCCGGCGACTGTTTTTGGCTCAGGTAAACTGCAAGATATCGCCGAAGAAGCTAAAGCAAATGATTCGCATTTGATCGTTTGTGATTTTGAATTAACTGCCAGCCAAATTCGTAACATAAAAAAACTGACTGGCGTTGATGTCGTTGATCGCGTTCACGTCATTTTAGAAATTTTTTCTCGTCATGCACGCACTAAAGAAGCTCATATTCAAATCGAGATCGCTCGTTTGCAATACGTCCTTCCTCGTCTTTCAGGTTTTTGGACTCACTTAAACCGCCAACGCGGTGGCGTGGGAGTCATGAGTGGTGAAGGGGAAAAACAAATTGAGTTAGATCGACGTATCATCAAAGATCGCATTCAGCTTTTCAAAAAACAGCTCGAAGAAATTCAGCGTTCACGTTTAGAACAAAAAAAGCGTCGTCAAAATCAAACAGTGACTGCGGCTTTAGTCGGCTATACCAATGCTGGAAAATCTTCCATAATGAATCGCCTCTGCCGCGTCAATGTTTTGGAAGAAGATAAACTTTTTGCCACACTTGATTCAACCTTCAGAACCCTCAATCCCGATACTAAGCCCCCGATGATTTTGATTGATACCGTGGGCTTTATTTCTAACCTTCCCAATACCTTAATTGAGGGTTTTAAAACGACCCTTGAGTCGGCCCTTGAAGCCGACCTTCTCATTATTGTTTGTGATATCTCCGATCCTAATTATAAAAAACAGCTTGATGTCACCCATGAAGTTCTGGCTGAGTTAGGACTCAAAGAAAAAGAGAAGGTCATTGTTTTTAACAAAAAAGATAAATTAAAAGATCTACTCACCCAGAAAATAATTCTCCGTTCTCACCCAGGAAGTTTTCTTGTCTCAAGTAATGATCCTGAGGACATGAAAAATCTTCGTTCGCATGTCATTAATTATTTTTTAAGCAAACAAGAACACCATGATCTCTTTGTGCCTTATCATGATGGCGGAACTCATTCTGTGATTATGAGCAAGACTAATATCTTAAATACGAGTACTCATGAAAAAGGGATCTTTTATCGTATCAGAACTCCTAAGTTCATTTTCGATACGTTAAATATAAACCACTACATCCTCTCTGAGGACAATCCGATTTACAAAGAATTAGAACTTATTAAGTAGGCTAGAAAAGCCCGCTACGAAAATAAAGAGTGCCAGCAAAAATGAGAATGGCCAGGGCAATCCCTAGCAAAACCATTAGTCCTTCTCTCTCCTTAAAATTGAGCATGAATTCATTGTAATGCAAGTTTTCAAAAACAACTATAGAGAAAGCAAATCGTCCATCGAGATAGGCTTAGGAAGGTGTTTTACGGTCCTAGGGACGTCTAATGAAGCTAGCTCAAGTTCAGTTCCTAAAACGACATAAGTCCTTTGGTCAGCAAAAAAATCACTCGAAAGTTTTGAAACAAAAACGGCATCGACAATCACAACTTGTGAATCGAGATCTTTAATCACAAAAAGATCATCGATGGTGTCTGTGCAATAAACCTCATGCCCTGCTTTTTTCAAAACTTTTTGAACAAAGAGTCGGACCAGTTTTTCAGAACCTAAATAGAAAAAACGTTTCATGGTTTTTATATAAACTTTTGCAAAAGAAAAGGCCACCCGTAGGTGGCCTTCTTAAGAAATCAATTGAGTCTAAATTAGACTTTGATACCTTTAAGCTTGTCAGCAAGAGTTGAAGATTTAACTTCATCACTCTTGTAACCGCCAACATCGCGATCGCCAGCATGAAGAGCTGCTTTGATAGAGAGAGCAATTTTCTTAGCTTCTTTATCAACAGAAATGATCATAGCTCTTGGCTTATCACCTTTCTTAACAACGTCAGATGGACGCTCTACGCGTTCTTCTGAGAGTTCAGAAATGTGGATAAGGCCTTCAATACCAGTTTCGATTTCAACGAAAGCACCGAAGTCAGTTACGCGCACAACTTCAGCTTCGATAACCTTACCAACTGGAAGTCTTTCTTCGATTTTCTTCCATGGATCTTCCTCAAGTTGCTTAATACCGAGGCAGAACTTTTGGTTTTCTT
>JACCEE010992607.1_pt1 | contig 12135 bp, 15 predicted proteins | sample 7449931 | NCBI WGS metagenome assembly JACCEE01 (sample SAMN15323457, study PRJNA562643) | freshwater metagenome | isolation source: river surface water | place: USA:Blue River Watershed | collected 2017-08-19 | reverse complement strand
GTAAGTCCGACACTGACAACAGAAGTAGTGAAGCGCGGACGAGGCCGCCCAGCAAAAGCGAAAGTTCAAGCAGTTTAAAACCTAAACTATTTGACAGGTTAAAGTCATTATGGAGCAAGCGATGAGCATTCGCAAGAAGGACAGAAGTTTTGAAGAGATGCTACGTGAGATACACGTTGAAGAAGTACCAGTTGAATATATTGACTGGATCAAAGTGTATCTCAATGATGGTAGTGAAGTTGTCTTTAAGAAAGAAGATTTAACTGACATTAAAAGCAGTAACGAGTTACTGTCAAGCAAACAACTAGAGCAATACCTAGACAGTATTGTAGACTTTGAAGTTATGATGAACAGCGAACTTATCAAAACAAGAGTTACACGAGTTGTAGGCGCATTACTTGCTACACATTTTAACCAATGATTGATTTAGTAATTATTAATCCAGCTCAGCATGCGCTTGCATTAGCTAATAAGTTAGATTCTTTAAATTTAACTTATAAGATGTATAGAAGCCCAAACACAATGTTTAATTACAATGTCGAAGTTGCTTCATTAGGTGACTGGGAATATGATGTACAATATAAATCTGGTTTTGCCTTTTCAGAGTTTGGTTGGATCAATCATTACGACAATCAAATTGAACTTAAAAACAAAAAACTAGAAGACACTAGAAAGATGTTGTATCAACGAGAGCAATTCAAAGATGAAGGCGGCGTTCTTTTTAACTTTGTGTCTTACAAAGGCAAGCATGTATTACTAGATGCCTTTTTGTTTAAGAACGGTGGATGGTTGTTATTTAGAGATCAATCATACCCATTATTTAAAAATGGTATAGCTGGTGCATTTGACTTTTTAGATTCAATGGGTGTTGAGAACGGCCCTTCACAAGTATGCATGTACAGTGATAGGAAAATGAAACTTAGACTAAGTCCGAGAATTATTTCTTCTAGCGACGAAAACCGTGTGTCTACAAAATCCTTTATGGACATTTGGCCATTGGTATTAATGCACGATGATGCAACTAGTGTATTTGATGAGTGGGCTGAAAAGAACGGTGGTACTAAAAACTTTATAGTGCCTTATAGCTCTTAAAGGCAATATCCCAAACTGGTGTAAACAAGCCGTAATTGACAGTGGTATCTCGATGATGAATCAGATGCCACTTTCCGCTTGTAAGCCACGGAAACATATTAAATTTTGGATTGTGCTCAATGGTCTCTTGTATCAATGCCGCCCATAGGTAGTAGAATACACTGACCCACCAGTAGCCTGTAACCCAACTAAAAATAAGTGTAGGCACAACTTCAGTGATCCACAAATCAAGAGTGCTTTTCCAAGTGTCGTTGAACAAGAACAAGTTGTTCCAGTGCCACTTAGTTTGCTCATGTGTATTGATGTATTTGTGATGATCAGCATGTGCCTTAAACGCAATTGGAAAAAACTTTAGACCAATCGTATGAATGACCCTATGAATTAGGTATAGGTACAAAGTCCAGGCAAAAAATACAATAACATGTTCCATATCAATATTTATAGAAAAACACTTACAGTATAAGCCCAATAAATATTTGCATGGAATACTTTAAAGAAGCAAGTATCAGTAATTGGTCTAACATTCAATCGTACTGCTTGAGTTTGTGGGACCAACAATCACAGGATGCCATAGTTTTAACAGATAGTGCTCTTGCATTTATACAAGAGTCTTTGCAGATAGATATGCCTAATACTAGGGTAAAATCTGCAATTATGTTTATCAACGAAGCACATTTTAAACAAGATATGCATGTCGACGGCTTCAATCCAAGAAGAATTAACGCAAGTAATACTGCACTTAACATTCCTATATTAAACTGCGAAGGCGGAGAAATGTATTGGTACGTTGGCAAATATACTTTAAGTACCACAGATCTAAACGGATTAGGATACCTACAGATCAATTGGCAAACTGTTCCCAGGTTGGCAGCGAAGAAAATAATCAACTTGCCTACTATTGTTCGCATAAACGTGCCCCATCATATCATTAATAACTCCGATCAACCTAGAATAATGCTTAGTGTCAGGTTCGCTGATGATATTCCATTGGTAAGCAACACCTAAATTATTTGGCTACATACTTGAACAAGGAGTTTAACGTATGCAATGGTTAGCATTGGCATGTACTGCCGAAAACGAAATATTAGCATGGTCCACTGAACTTTCTACGCTAGAGTCTGCTTGCTTAGGCGAGTTCCAGGCTATATGTAGAGTATACGGTGTACAAGATTTACATGCAAATCAACTAAAACAATTTAATCTAGACTTCAAATTGAAGTTTGACGGTCCGCGAAATACAGAATTTGTTGCTCACAGAAAAAGTATGGAAACATCAATCTTGAGTCAACAGTTGCAAAGCCGAGTTGGCTTAATGGTAGAGCTCCAACAACGACTATCTCACGGATTCAAAAGATTTCAAGTTCAGTATCCATGGCAACAGGAGGCATACTTTTTAAAGTATCAACAAGCCCTTAATGTACTAGCAGTTGATTATAACAACGGACCTAGAGAACTAATTGAAGATTATGCAGAAGAAGCAGGACTAGATGTTTTCACTGCTGCCAGTTTAATTGCTAACAAGTATGAAAACAGAGTAACAACAATTCGCAAACTAGAACGCTTGCGTATTAGATTCCAACGAGCAATTCGTTCAGCTAAAAACAAAGAAGAATTTGCTCAAGTCCGAGCACAGATGGACGAGGACTCATTTCTATCAATGATGATGTAACATGAAAAAACTACTTTACTATATTCCCCACAGACTGTACCGCAGTCCATTAGCAGTTGATATTAATCCGGTTACACGTTCATTTATTGAAATGTTTAACCCTTGGATCAGTATGAGTGACAGAACTGGTACATTAGATGTGCCTGGTGTTCCGGTGTTCAATAACAGTCCTATTCCAGAACAGCCTGCAACTGTCCCTTCATTTAGTGCAGCCAGTTATAACAGAATCGACGAATGTATCGAAAAGTTAAAAGAACCTGGTAAGAATCGTTTAGTGATCTTCCACAGTGGCGGTATTGATTCTACTTTAATAATTTCTTTACTCATCAGTCACCCCGACTGGGCTGAGTTACAAAAAGTCACATGGCTTGCAATTAACGAAGACAGTCAATTAGAAAATCCTGAATTTTTTGATGAAGTTGTATTACCTAACTTTGGTCATAGACTTCTTCCAAGCAATAGATTCTACGACATATTACAAGATGAGGGTAATGTTTGCATCACTGGCGAATGTGCTGATAACTTGTTTGGTAGTTTGACATTAAAAAGCTACATGGATAACACAAATAACTTTGATGCTATTCATGGCGACTGGGAAACTGAAACACTTCCTTGGTTGTTAGATAAGAAAGAAACATATCGAGATGAGCGAGAGCAAATGTTACGAGCCCTTGTTGCCGCAAGTCCAGTTCCTATTAATACTAACCACGATTTCTTATGGTGGCTAAACTTTGCAATGAAGTGGCAAGCTGTTAAGTATCGCATGTCGTTACATGCTCCTACTGCGGCACAAGCAGAATATATGTCTGCCAATGTTGTAAACTTCTTTGATAGCAAGTCATATCAAGAATGGGCACTGTACACTAACGAGCCTAAAGTAGGTGGACGTTGGAACACATACAAGTTGCCAGCAAAACAACTGATCAATGACATTTGGCCGAACGAAAAATATCTACGCTACAAGACCAAATGGCCTAGTTTGCCTAGTATCACTCGCTATAATAATGCTTGGGGATTTTTATGGCAAAACCCAGACGGGTCGCTTACTGTTACCAAAGAATACGAAAATTAAGAAAGGGGCTATAAGCCCCTTTCTTATTGTGCTACTAACGAATCTGTCATTGGGAAGATTGCGGCAATCGCCTTTGCACAAGCAAGAGCTACAAGTTGATGCTCTTTTTGTGTGCCGTTACCTGAACGCAATTCAATAAAGTGAATCCAAGAACGCAGTGTGCCGTTCATATAAACACGACTTTCAATGTTACCTTCTGGCAGTACTGCACGAGCTTGTTCTTTAGCAATACCATTTGTTACTGCCCAAGTGTATGCTTCTTTGGCCATAGCAATTACTTGCTGTTGCTTTTCGATCCACATGTTGTTTAGTTCACGCTGATCAGCATCTGTTAGATCAAGTTCTACAGAGTTTTGTCTATTCTTAGCATCTTGTAGTCGAGCTTCACGATACACAAAGTTCATATCCTGTGTAGGGTCAGCATAACGCTGAGAAAACTCTTGGAAACTAAAACTACGATGGCGCAGAATTTGACGTGCAATATCTCGAGTAGTTGTAATCTCAACACATGCACTTACCATTTCCAATGGAGACCAGTGTGCGTTCTTAATCAAGTAGCGAATAAGTTTTTCGCTTGTTTCTGTATTGTATTGATTGGCGGGGTTACTTACACGAGCACAAAAGGCAATAAGCTCTTGTGCATCGGTAATTCCTTGGTCAGCAAACTCAGCAGTAGGCTGACTATATGAAACTAGTTTAACAGTCACGGTAAATCCTTTATTGTTGTTTAGCTAGTATAGCAGATTTACGTAAAGACCACAAGCGTTTAATCTCCGAAGGTGGAGCAAACGGTAGAACTAATAGCATGCAAGGATCAAACTCATGGGCGCGGCCGCTTACTGTTGAGCCAAAATCAAAACTGCTTGCTTCTTTATGATGGTTGTTGTGCCAACCTGATCCCCAATGGAAGTAACCGAGCCACCAAACGTTTGTACTGTAATCTTTATTGTCAAAGTTTTTATAACCTGCCGCAGGTACGTGACCAAATGTGTTTACCAAACCGTCAGCATGTAGGCTCATTAGTGCCCCGACGATGAAGAACCAAACAGTAGCTTGCCAGCCAAATAAGAAAGCACTTAGCAATAGTGTTACAAAAATAATCTTGTTGTAGTTTTCGTGGCAGAACACAATGCGCTTATCACGTAGTAAGTCAACTGCATACTTGAAACTTACACTGTCTTGTTTAATGTTAAACTGCCAAGCCATGTAACTCCAAAACCAGCCGTTGCCAACTGGAGTGTGAATATCCTTGCCCGGAATATCGCTTACCTTGTGATGATGACCTCTATGCAATGCGGCCCACCATAATGGACTGCCTTCTGCTACCATAACGCTTGCCCACAACAAGAAAGGTTCTGCCCACTTGTAAGGCTTCCAGGACTTATGACTTAAAAATCTATGCAAGGTTAAATTATTCCCAACCCCGTCAAGCAACACCCAACCCAAAAATGCCAATAGCAAATAATGCCAGCTCCACCCGGTATAAACTGTATAAGCAATTGTGAAAATAGCTAGCAAATGATATGGCGCCCATATTGCTAGAATATATGGAATTTGATGTGTTTTGTTGTATAGGTCTCTTTGACCTTCAAACCAATTTAGTAGTTTTGTCATTTTGTCCTTCGGGTTATTTTGCCGCCTTCGCTAGCGGGTTCGGTGTTGGGTCTACGTAGTATATATCTTCTTAGATTCATATCGTGCGGATGTAATGCATGTCCCATTAATTCATGTATAAAACTGTAATGACTTCGGGTATTTGCTGGAATCGTACATTCAACAAAGCTATAATAATTTTCTCTAAAAGGTAGCATAATCTTACTGTATGCAGATTCTCTGCTTTCCGGATAGCTTACATAAAACTCGTTCATTCCAGCGGCTTCATGTACTTTACACAGTTCTTCGATAATAGTTCTAAAGATCGGAATAAATTTAACACCCATCATTGGGCTTAACAACCAGCTTAAACTCCAACTTGGCATGTGTCCCCAACGCTTAACCCCAACGGCTGCAATGTAAGTACCCTTTTCATCAACTAAGGCATAACACTGTCTAATATTATAGTTGTTAAACTCACTTGGCAACATAAAAGCAGAAAAGAACTTTCTACGCTTTTCTGCATCGTCAATATCGTTAGATATTTTGAAATCTGGATACTTCTCTGGATCGGTGTTTTCGTAAATGTATTCGGCAAACTTTACCAAATCATTTAAATCGTCTAGTGTCATTGGTGTTAGGCGATATTGCATACTGTTTCTACTCCGTTTATTAAATTTTCTCTTAGTTGATCAACTGGCATTGTGTAGTTGCGTTCATTGAATGTTAGATCTGCTTTTACAGAAATATTATATCTTACATAGTCCCACAAGTGCATGTAGTTTTCAACTCCGTGCCACTTGGGACGCTTTCTAAAGTTGTAGCCTAGATGAGAATAAATTTTCATCTTACTGCTAGTCCAACCTAGCTTGCCGTAAATGCGATCGTTAACTAAATCATCAACTGTTGGTATTTGTAGAAAGGCTAAAATTGATTCTGGACTGTAACTGTAAAAGTTGTTTAATGCAGGGATGCCGGTCGCATCTGCGAATCTGCGCCAACACCCGTCTTGGTCTTCTTTCTTTAAGAATACCCAACGATCATAATGCTCGCCAGTTTCCCAATTAATTGTAGGTAGCTTTTCTAGTTCAATCTCGTCAATTGTAATCATCGGAGCATTATAATCTAATGCTACTTTCATAAGAAGCTGTTGATAAAAGCTATAACCTTGAAAGCGTTTACCGATATCAAATGCTTCGCCGCTCATTACAAACTCAGTCGGATCTATATCAATGACATTATACTTTAATCCCATGTGGTCGAACATTCGCATTGCCGGTCCGATGTCATGTATGTTTTTGTTCTCCGGAAATCTAACTACCGCAATGCGAGGTGTAATGCCAGCACTTAGAAAACTCTGTAACGCCATTTCACTATCTAAGCCACCGCTCATGAATAATGTTAAGTCTGGATACTTCTTGTGTAAGATACGTGCTGTTCTTATTAGCTCAGCTTTGAAACTCATTGGCTTTCTAATGCAGCCACCTACACTCATTGATGTAGTTTCTAAATTGTCGTTGCGCCAAACTTGACTACGGTCATTGTTATACCAATATCTCAAATGCGAACGCTCTGTATTTTCAATCATTTTTTATCCCAAACTCAGCGTCGATGTTTTTCATTCCGTCTAAAACTTCGACTGTACTTCCAATAGGCTTTACAATGGCCCATTGTGGTGTGTAATGTATATTAAGCTGCCTATCAAATGGTATGCAATCGTTCCACCAATTGCTCCATACCGTTCCTAGTGCGCTAGATCTTCCAGCAATTCGCTTTTTAACAGTATCATAGATCCACTTGTTATAGTTGTTAAATGTAAGAATCATTCCTACATGATTTTGCTCTTTGGCCCACTGCAAGTTTGATGCCAGTAGATACTTTGTGATTTCATTGTTACCACGATACTTGGGCAATAACCAACAACGGTTCCCTCCGGAGCTAAACACAGAAGAAGTAGAGCTTATTTCTACTGCACTAACTCCTACAATTTTACCTTCGTCAACTAAAAAATCAATTTGCCCTAACCCGCTGGTCCATCTAATTTTATTTTTTGCAATATGTCCTAGACCAGCAGGCTCATCGTAACCCATGTTAGCAAGCGCAGGCAATGTTTCCTTACTGATTTCAGTAAGAAAATCTTTATATAAGGGCTCTATTGCGGTAAAATCTTCAGAGCAGATATGAATCACATCCATATCTGTATGTATGCTTTAATTAGGGTCGGTGTTATCCAAGCAGGCAACAAAATGAATTCTAGGTTTTAAACTTCCATTTAATGCAGTATGCTCATGTCGTGTATCTATCCACCAAGCATATCCATCGTCTGGGATGTGTACTACTGCGGCAGGATTCGTAAAGATAAATCTGGCCTGCGGATGAGTATCAAGAGCAATGTGAATGCGTGGGGTTAGATCTGAATGCAAACTGTAACAAGTCCTAGGATGTATTACCATTAGTCTACTTCTAAACAGCTTTAGAGGAGTTGACGCAAAAAACTCCTCCCACCAAGTACCAGCTAAGTTCGGATGTAATTGGTCCCAAATTGATTCATTCACTCCAGGCTGAGAACCAGTGCCTGCTTCCCAATTATCAGTACCGTCTGTTTGCAACGAGATTTGAGTTGCGTATTTTTTAGTGTCAGGATTCCAAAGTAGCTTGTGTGCTTCAGTTTTCATCTGCTCAACATCTACTTGGAAATCACTGTATCGTCTAAATCGTTTATCAGATCTTAGAGGAAGAATTGTCATGTTGTACCAATGGCCATAAATCTGGTACACTTATAAAGAGTTAGCTCCCCTGCCCAGATTATGTTATTTAATCCACATGATGCAATAAATTCTTCTAGTGTTTTATGACAGTTTACATGATCTGAAATATGAAACATGTCGTTACCTTGCAGTACAACACGAGTACCAGTTGGCAACGTTTTAACCCATTCGCCATGATTTTCAAAATGTTCAACAATAGTATCAATTACAATAGGATTGCTGTACTGCCTAATGTTTAATTTACGAACATCTGCTCCTGACACTTTTAGATCACTTTGACTTATTGAATTTAGCTCTTGGGCAGCAACATGGACCTTTGTGTTAATGTCAACATTAGTAACCGTATCGAGATACTTGCCTTTCATATCAGCTAAGAAAGGTAGCATACCAACCCAGCCTCCTACTAATAATGTGTTTGTAGGTTTATCAGTAATCTTGCGAAACTTAGGGTACATATTAAGATCTGACATTTTATCAATTAGCCACAATTTACTTTTAATTTGATTACGACTTAGTGCATCTGCCCAATTTAGTTCTTGGTAGGTATTAACTGATTCGGCAAGCCTATTAATATGCGCTTGTTGTGCAGGATAGTATTGTGCGAGCATCCTGCCTAATAAAGGAATATTATTATTCTTAACACAAGAAAATAAAGTTGTGTCTGTGCCAAACATCATTTCTAATACATCAAAAATTTTCATAAAATTAGTGTGTGCATCTTTAAGATGTTTCATTGCCATTGCTATAACATAGTATGGGTTCATTCTATAGAATGTATTTTGTTCTATCCAGTTGTAGCGAGCCCATGTATTGCCTTCAATTGCATCAACAATGCTGTCATCTAAAATTGGCGGTGGTGTAATGTGTTTTGGCCAGCGTGTAGTATCTTCAAGTAATGTGTACAATCCATTAATCTTGATGTATTCGTGTAATTTTAATATGCCGGCATTATTAGATGGATCTTTAACAGTGTCTAATAGCGGATGCAGGTCAACGAAATGCTCTCTGCCAATTTCAATGATCAATCCTTCTAGCTCACTCCGATTCTTAGTTTCTAACCAGCGATGAAAGAAATGTATGCTGTGTCGATATCCGATTGCTTCATCAACAAAGTAACAAAGTGCAGATCTTAATTCTGTATTCTTATCCACGGAACCATCCATATAAACTTAAATTTGTTCTCCATTCAACATCTTCATATGTTAATGGCTTATCTGGGTGAAGCTGTATTTGTTTAACAAATGCACTTTGCTCAGCGTCTAGGTCAGGAAGCACCCATCCTAATCCATCACTTAATCGTTTGCCTAAAGTCTTGCTAGCTATTGCTGGATTGACTTTTTCATGTTCTGCAAAAAACTCTTTGAACCACTCGTAATCTCTAATATTCACAAAGTCAAAGTTGTCATACTGTAACATCTTTACAGCAAGACGTGCTCCGTATACACTCCAAGCCCCGTTGTCAATGTCTCTGCCAACGGTCATCCATGTTAGCAGACGTTGATAGTTTGCGGCATGCATTGTTGTAGGCCACTCATCAAAACTTAGCAAACGGCCTTGTTCCATTGATAGTTTTACGCCTTCGCGGAAGCCTACACGAAATGCTTGGTATGGTGATCCGTTAGTATGTACATTGCTCCAGCAACCTGGTAGTTCTTTATAGCGTTGAAAATCCCAGCAGAAGTCAACTGCGTCGCGTTCTTCGTCTGCAAGTTCATGACTCTTCATGTTAGCAAGATGTTCGGTGCTCCACATCTTAAGGCCGCCGTTGCCGTACATGAGGCCGTTTGTTACTTGTCTGCCGCCCCAGGTAAAACTTACACGACCGTCCATATTTGCTGGTAGTCTTTGTTTAAAAAACTTTGGGTTAACTTGATTATCTGCATCAACAGTGATAACATAACTGCTCATTGGAAACTGTCTTGCGGCTTCTTTGTGGCAAGCATCAAATCCTTTAACCCCGTGTACCCGAGAAACTTTTTTGTGTGGGACTACTGCTTTTAGCAGTTCCCAATGTGCGTCAGCATTAGGTTCATCAAAACTAATAAACACTACAGGAATGTCTGCAATAGTTTTTGTATCAGACGCTGTTACTTTTTTTACTGTATTAAATAGAGACATTTGAAAATTCCTGTTCTAACCAATCCCAATCGTTAATTTTGTTCAATACCTTAGGCTCGTCACTGTACTTTAAACCAAAATTTGAACCTGCTTGGGCTCCAAGAATGGCATACTTGCCATTTTTTGCTTCCCATCCTACTGTTGCCCAGTGTAGTCGACGTTGACTGCATTGTTCAATTTCTGCCCAATAACTGTAAATGAAAGTTTCTTCATTGTAACGATCATTGATAATAACACTTTGCACTCGACGATGAGTTGCACGTTTTTCAGCTGACCAATCAGTTTGCTGATCAACAAATGTTGCAAGCTCTGCAAGCTGTTGATCTCTATTTTTGATTGCTCGACGAATGCGACTTTTAATCATAGTAAGTGCTGACAGTTTAGCACATTCTCTAAACGCACCTATCCAAGCTGACTTAGGAGTAGCATTAAATCGAGTTTCGCAACTTACCTGTTCCATTGAAACAGTTGCACGACCAATTGTAGTCGACAAATCAACTTCCCATTTACGGTCATCTAAGAAGGGCTTACGAGGGAACATTTTAATGCCGCCGTATCCATACTCAAGTCCGTTTACTGGGTTGCGGCTAGGCCAAACTAATACACACTCATTCTCAGGAATGCTTCCGTAATGTAATGTATTTTTATTTGGTTCCCAATGAAACTTAAACCCGTCAAGTACCCAAGCATCTGCGTCAACCACATAGAAGTTTTCAGTTACACTTAGTTGGGCACACGCCTTGTGTACTTCGTAAATGCCTTTTACATTATCTACACGTTTGGCATTAGGAGCAAATGTTAGTAACCGTTGCCAGTTTGATTCGCACCCTTCTTCGCCCATTGAAATAAAGAATACTTCAAGCATTATTATTCCGCAATAAACTGTTCTACATCGCTTTCTTTAATATGTGGTGCTAGTCGATGTGGGTTAAAGAAGCTAGCCTTAAAGAACTTACTACCTGCTTCGTCTAGTTCAGCAATGTCTAATCGCAAGTCTTGGCGTAGCACTCGTCCTAGCTTTTTGATTTCATCCATTAGCTTTGTCTTACTCCAAGAATATTTGCTTACCGGACAAGTTTCTTCGTCACCGGCAAACATTGGCATAACTGTTTCGGCCCAATACTGATTGTGCCATTCAAAGTCTGCAACTAGTTTGTAATCCCAATCACGACGTAGGTTTGTTAGATAGCAACCTAGTCTTGCTCCGTACATAGCCCAAATACCATTATGAGTATCCATGCCAACACTCATCCATACCAACAGTCTTCGATGATTCTTAAAGTTGTTTCGGTCAGCAATTTGGCGCCAATCCATTGGTTGCCCATCATGTAGTGCTAGTTTAACACCTTCTCTGAATCCTGCGCGATACGCTTGATAAGGAGTACTGTTGTTATAAACATCACTGTAGATGTTGTTTAGTTGATGATAGTGAATGTCCCAACAGAAGTCTACTGCGCCAGCACCTGACTCAACTGCTTCGTGTGTACGCATTTGCTCTACAACTTTCTTTGGCCAAAGTTTTACGCCGCCATTGCCATACACAAGTCCATTGATAACGTTTTTGCCGCTCCAGCTTAGTACATCACTACGATCAAACTTGGTTAAGTCTAACTCCATTTCAAAGAAGTCAGGGCGAACTTTGTTGTCGGCGTCGATTGTGATAAAGCGTTCAGTTTCGGCTAATTTGGCTGCGGCTTTGTGGCAAGCATCACTGCCATATACACCATGGCTGCGTTTTGCCCAAGGGCATTTTTCTAATAAGTCTGCATAGTTTTCATCAGCATTTGGTTCATCATAGCTGATAAACACTACATCAAATTCTG
>JACCEE012705594.1_pt1 | contig 12138 bp, 10 predicted proteins | sample 7449931 | NCBI WGS metagenome assembly JACCEE01 (sample SAMN15323457, study PRJNA562643) | freshwater metagenome | isolation source: river surface water | place: USA:Blue River Watershed | collected 2017-08-19 | reverse complement strand
TCAGATATAAAAACATCAGCAATTTTTAGATGACCTCCAGTTCCTCCACCTGTTATTACAACAACTTTACTCATCTAATAATTATCCTTTTAGGTTTTTCTTTTATAACACTTTTTTGTGGTTCATACTTTTTTACAGTTCTACTAATTGAAAGAACTAATCCTATAGCAAATGAGCTTGTAATTAAAGATGAACCTCCATATGATAAAAATGGAACTGCAATCCCTTTTATAGGTATTATTCCTGAAATTCCAGCACCATTTATTAAAAATGCAACAATAATCATAAGAGCAATTCCTGTTGTAAAAAGATGAAAAATTTTACTATCAACTTTTCTACTAATTGCTAAAATTCTTAAAATAACTAGCATTAAAATAGTAGTTATAACAAATATTCCAAGCCAACCTATCTCTTCAGTTATACCAGCAAGAACGAAGTCCGTGTGAACTTCACTTAAAAATCCAACTTTCAAATCTCCCAAAGAGATACCTTGTCCAAAAAAACCACCATTATGAATAGCATTTAAAGAGTGTGATACTTGATATGGTTCTGGTAAGTTTTTTATTCTCAAATACTGCTCAAATGTTGATGGAAGAACTGATAAAATACCATCTTGAACCATAGACCACCAAGAGTGAATTCTATTTATTCTATGAGGTGCTGCTGCTATTAGAACTATCATTCCTACAATAGCTATAAGAATTAATGCAAAGATAATTTTTAAAGATCTATTTGCAAATATAATTAAAGTAAGCATAATAATAGTTAGTAGTGCAACTTGTCCCAAATCTTTTTGTAAAACAGCAATCAAAAAAACAATAAAAATAAATACTAAAAAGTATGGAGAAAGTAGTAATAAATCCCCAAAGAGACCTTTCTTTGGTTGATGAATAACTTTTCTAAAAAATGACCAAGATAAAAAATATATAAAACCTATTTTAAATATCTCAACAGGAGACAAAGATATTCCAGGAAGCCTAATCCATCTATTAGCTCCACCTGAAGCAGTAACTAAAGAAGCTGGTAAAAAAGGCATAATAACCATTAGAAAAAGTCCAACACCAAATAGTGTCATTCCTGTTCTATGCATTATTTTATTAGGATTTAATCTTGCCATCCACCACATTAGGTATATACAAAATATCCCAACTAAACCTTGTCTTAAAATATAGTGAAACTGTCCATAACCTAAAAACTCAACAGTATAAATAGTAAGCGAATATGAAAAAACTATGCTTACAATAATAAGCATAGAAACCAAAATAAACAAAAAGTAATCTGGTTCTCTTAGGTTTTCGCCTGTAGTTAATAATTTAATCTTATTTTTGATATAATCCATGCTTTATTATATAACATTATGGATAAAGATGTCTTCAAAAAAATGCAAATAGATTATAAACTTTTAGAAATTAAACAAAAAACAAAGAAAATCTTAATTTTGCTTTTACTACTTTCTTTTGGAATTTTTATCGTACTTTTCTCTATATATAGAACTATTCATGAAAAAAGAACGCTTCCTACTTTAACTGGTGAAAAGAGTGAATTAGCTGTTCGTGGAAATATTATTAGTGAAGATGGCTTTAATTTAGTTAGCTCTAAAAAAATATATAAAGCATCTGTTGATACAAGATATTTAAATCCAGACAAAAAAGAGCTTTTTATGATACTTTTTTCCATTTATAGTGGAATAGATTATAAAACTTTGAGTGAAAAATTTAAAGAAGTAGAGAAAAATCCTGGACTTTTAGTACTTTCATATAATATAGATTCAAGAGCTGCAAAAAACTTGCGAGAGCTTGATATAAAACTAAATCAACTAAACGTTTTTGTACCGCGAAAAGGTGGTAGTTTAAGTTTAATTAGAAGATTAGAAGTTAGTGAGAGTGGAGAAAAAAGAACATTTTCTTATGATGATACTTTAACTCCTGTTTTAGGTTATATCAAAAAAATAGAGTCGCAAACAGGTAAAACAAAAGTTGATGGAGTAAAAGGCTTAGAGAGATCTTATGATCAAAAGCTAAATGAAGCAAAAGATGGTATTTTAAAAGGGTATAGAGATGTAATCTCTTATATATATTTTGATAAAAATTCAATAATGGAACATAGAATTGATGGTTATAGTTTAAATCTAAATATACCTTTGAAACTTCAAAAAAACAATGAAACAACGCTAGATAATCATAAAATTAGAACAAAAGCAGATGAGATTTTGCTTACAATTATGGAGAGTCGTACTGGAAAAATAATTTCAATGGCTAGTTCAAATAGATTTAATCCAGAAAATATAAAACAAAGTGATATTCCATATCTAAATGTAAATGCTATTGAGTATCAGTTTGAACCAGGTTCTGTTGTGAAACCTTTGTCAATATCTTTAGCTTTGGATAAAGGTGTTGTTAGAAAAAATGAGTATTTTTCAGCTTATAATCAAACACACGCAAAAGGTGCTTATCCTTTTGGAAAATTTACAATAAAAGATGACCATGCATTTCCAAAAGGCCTTTCTATTGATGATATTGTAATCTTTTCATCAAATATAGGAACACTTCAAATTGCACAAAGATTGACAGGACCAGAGTTTTATGAAGGTATGAAAAAATTTGGATTTACGAGAAAAACAGGAATAGATTTACCCTATGAAAAAAGAGGTGTTATGCCAAAACTTTGGCAATTTTCTGTTGGAGATAAACAAAAAAGACCAAATATCTATAAAGCAACAGTATCTTTTGGTCAAGGTATGACTTCAACTTTTATTCAATTAATAAAAGCATATAGTGTTTTTAATAATGATGGAGCTATGGTTACACCACAAATAGTATCTTATTTAACTAGAAATAATGTTAAATATCAATCTCCATTTTTTCACGAACCAGAGCAGGTTATTTCAAAAGAGACAGCAGCTGAGATGAAAAGAATGCTTATAAAAACTGTTCAAGAAGGAACAGGAAGAAGTGCTAGAATCGAAGGACTTGAAATTGGTGGAAAAACAGGAACAGCTCAAATTGCAGGTGGAACTGGGTATTTGAAAAAATATATATCATCTTTTGTTGGTTTTGTAAATGATGATAAAGGTAATTCATATACTATTGGAGTTACAGTAATAAACCCAAATCCAATCAGACCACACTATTATGCAGCACAATCAGCAGTTCCAGTTTTTAAAGAGATTATTCAAAATCTTATAAAACTAAACTACTTATCCCCTAAAGAGGATATAAATTTAGAAAATTAAAAAAAAGGATATTTATGAGTACAAATAGATTTGGAAAAGAGTTAAAAGAGTATAACTATACAAAAGAGGAGCTTGCAAAATTTAATTATGCAAAAATCACTACAAAAAATGGAGAGATTTTAATAAAACTTTTTAACCAAGAGACACCAAATACAGTTGCAAATTTTGTAACTTTGGCAAATGATGGGTTTTATGATGGATTAAATTTTCATAGAGTAATAGCTGGTTTTATGGCACAAGGTGGATGTCCACAAAAATCAGGTATGGGTGGACCAGAGTGGGCTATAAAATGTGAAGTGAATGCTTCAAAACAAAATCATAAAAGAGGAAGCCTTTCAATGGCACATGCAGGAAGAGATACAGGTGGTAGTCAATTTTTTATATGTTTTGTACCTTGTCCACATTTAGATGGTAACCACACTGTTTTTGGAGAAATTGAAGTAACTCAAAATAGTAGTTTTAAAACTTTAGATGCTATAAAACAAGGTGATGAAATAATCAAAATTGAGATTTTAGAATCTATATAATATTGACAATTTAAAAAGGTGAGGGCTAACTCACCTTTTTTTCAATCTTTTATTAGATGTTCATATCTTTTATCTGTTAAAAGTTTCATAAATGCTACTAAAGCATCTATTTTTCTATCAGTTTGAGCATTTGCTTTTAGCTCTTTTAATGAAATTGTATCTTTATGTTCAGGCTCATCCCAAGGTTTTTTTGTTTCAGGATTTAGAGTTCTCTCTTTGTTATTGTATTTATCATAAAATTCAACAACCGTTCTTAAATCTTTAAATACACCATTATGCATATACGGAGCAGTAACTGCAACATTTCTTAGAGTAGGAGTTTTGTATTTTCCTAAATTTTCATCTTTGTTTTTAATATTTGGGTTTGCTGCTAAACCTAAATCTTTTTCATTTATACCATTTTTCTCTCTTAATTCATTATTTACAGGAACTCCAATATTATGAAACTCATAGTTTGTAAATGTTTCACCAGCTTTTCCTTCTCCTTTTAAAACATGACATGAAGCACAAGAGTTATTGTTGTTTGAGAAGAATATTGACATTCCTAAATCTTCAAGAGGAGTTAAATCATACTCTCCTTTTAAATATCTATCATACTTTGAATCAAATGGTGAAAATTCATCACGTCTTTCAAAACTAGCAATCGCTTGTGTCATTGCTATATAAGCATTTTCATCATTTTTAAAAATATCTTTTCCAAATAGAGATTTAAAACTCTCTACATAAAAACTATTCTCTTTTAATCTATCAACTACCTCTTTTTTACTCTTTATTCCCATTTCAATAGGATTTAGTGGTGGACCACCTGCTTGTCCTTCCAAAGTTGCCTCTCTTCCATCCCAAAATTGACCACCTACATAAAACCCTTTTTTTGCATTAAAATGAAAATCTGGAGAAAATTTTGCATAAGAAGCTGTTGGAGCTTGACGATCACCTAAAGATTTTAAATCATCACCTAAAGATGCCATTTTTGAAACACCATTATCCCTATCATCTATAAATGCTGCTTCTGGATTGTGACAAGTTGCACAACTTTGAGTTCTATTTTTTGATAAATTAACATCAAAAAAAAGTGCTTTACCTAAATCCTCTTTTGATATATTATTTGCTAGTAACTCTATTCCTAAAAATATTGTTATTAAAACTAATTTTTTCATAAAATCCTCCTTTTTTTAATAAATTTATAAATGGTCTAAAATATAAATCTTTTATGCTTATATATTCACTCATCTGGTTTTTTCTAAGTCCGAATTTTAAAATATTTACATCTTTTGAAAGAGCTAGTGTTCCAAAAACTCTATCCCAAATTGCAATATAACCACCATAATTTTTATTAAAATGCTTTTTATCATGATGTATTTGATGCTGTTTTGGAGATAAAAACCATTTTTCTATAAATGAAAAATATGAAAATGGAACATGTGAGTGCCTTAAATTTGAACCAAAAATTGAAGAGATAAACACCAAAGCATTTACTCCAAAAATCATATATAAATTTATTTTTGCACCAAATAAATATATAAAAATTCCTGTTACAAAACCAACACTTAGTGAATATCTAAGCCCAAAAAGAAAATTTTCAACAAAATGAACTCTATAAAATGTAATAGGTGTTAAAACTTTTGCACTATGATGAACTTTATGAAACTCCCATAAAAATGGAATGGTATGTAAAAATCTATGTAACCAATATCTAGTAAAATCACTAAAAACAAAAATAGCTATTGTATAAAATATTGTAATTTGAAAATATGAAAAAGAGTTAAACTCTATAAATCCAAAATTTTGATATAAAAATTTATTTGTAAAAAGCGCCACATTTTTTGCACTTAAAATAAAAGGAACAAGCAAAAAAATATTTACTAAATTTGCTAAAAAAAAGTAAATATAATCAAGTTTTGCACTAGGATGTAACCACAATTTTGAAGATAGTATAACTCTACTATTTTTTTTTGAAAAATAGTAGTAGATAAATGCCAAAAAAATTGAAGCCAGCAAATAGAGCCAATAGACTCTTTTGTTTGGATTTGTTAAAAAATCAAAGGCAAAATAGTCCAAGGTTTAATCTCCATCTGCATCTAATATTTCAGCTTTAAGTCCCAATTTATCAATAATCGTAATATAGTATAAATCATGAATTTGTGAAGCCAAATCAAAAAGTTTTTTTGCATTTGTAAAATCATCTTTAGGAAGAGATTTTAACTCTTTTTTTGCTTCATCTATTTTTGCAATAACAGCTTCTAGCTCATTTGTTGCATTTTTATCTTTTGCTAAATTAAGAAGATTTATATAACCTTCATTTGCAATCATCTCTTTTTGAGCATCTAAAATAGAATCTATAGCTTCAAAAGAGTTTTGGCTTAAGAAATACTCAGCTCTACTATTTTTTGCATCATTTTTATATTTTGTTGAAAATCCTGCTGGATTTCCAATTCTCCACTCTTTTAGTCTATAAGAAGATGCAACAAGTGTATTTATAAGTTTTGCATTGTCATCATCTTTTATTATTGGATTTTTTAGATAAGTTTCATAAACAGTTTTTATATCTTCAAGATTTTTTATAATTGAGTTTAAAATCTCTCTTCCTATCTCTTTTTTTCTATCATTTAACTCTTTTGAAGAGTAAAGCAGATATTCCAAAGCATTTATAGTTTTAAATGAGTTTTTAAATAGTGCTTTTTTTATATCCAAATTGCCATCTATAACTCTTTGCATTTGAGAATTTAAATCCTCTTTTAAATTGTTAAAAACATCAATATATCTTGGAGTATCTAAATAATCGCTATTTATTTCCCCAGCAAGATAGTTTGCTTCAACTCTTTTCCAATCTTTTAAAAACTTTGTAAAGTTTTCATCATTTAACTCTTTTTGTAATTTTTTTGCACTATTTATAGCACTTTGCGTATCTTTTAGTGCTACATTTTTTATAACACTTTGAAAAATTGTTTCATTTGCAAAAAGAACTCCTGTTAAAAATATTAATATTAAAAATATTTTTTTCACTATAACTCCTCTAAAAATTTAATTAGTTTTTCTCTTTGGTTTTTATCTAAATTCATATATGCTTCACGGCTTTGTTTTGCCTCTCCACCATGCCATAAAATAGCTTCTTCAAAATTTCTAGCTCTTCCATCATGAAGCAGTCTAGGTCTGTTTTTTGTTATTTTTTCATGCAAAGATATTCCCCATAGTGGTGCAGTTCTCCACTCTTTTTCATTTGCTTCAAATTCAACTCTTCCATCTGCTAAATCTTCACCCATATCATGAAGTAAAAAGTCTGAAAATGGAGATATTTCAAAACCTAATTTTGTCGTAAAGCTACTTATATGGCACTTTGAACAGCTAATAGCTTCAAAAATAGCAAATCCCTCTTTATACTCATTTCGGTTTTTATTTGCACTATAAGTTTTTAGATTTCTTAAATAATAAGTTATCGCTTCTAATCTTTCATCTGGAAGATCGATTATCTCTTTTGCTTTAGAAGCTTCTAGGCACTCTTTTTGGAAGCTTGTGCATTTTTTGTTTGGTTCAATTGTTGTTGTAAGTCCTATATCATTTGAAGCTGCAAATGCAACTTGCTCTTTTAGTTTTGCAACACTAGCTTTGTGAGTATATCTTCCTAGCTCATATTTTTTTGAAATTGGTGAATATACAAAATTTGCTTTTCCACTTATTCCATCACCATTTTTATCATCAATATCTTGGTTTTTTAAAATCTCTTTTTCATCTATTAAATCTATCAAAGCCATACCATTTAAACTTTGAGCTAGCCTATATGAAATTACACTATTTTCTTTGAGTTCCCCATAATTTAGATTTTCTAAACTATATTTTGGTTTTTGTAAAATCACTGTTTCACCATCTGGGAATTTAACTTCAAAATCTTCAAAATCTATTTTGATATTTCCTTCAAAAGGAACTTTCAAATTACCATTAATAGCTAATTGTTCTCCATAAACAGGCTCTGGAATAAATCCTTTTTTCTTTAAAATATCTCTGTGCTGAAAACTATCATCTGATTTTATTGACAATCTTGCAATTAAAGCTCTTGAAGTTAAATTATCTTTAGTAAAAAGTTCTCCACGACCATTTTTTGGGTGACAAGAGATACAACTATTTGCATTAAAAAGTGGTCCTAATCCATCTCGTGCAGTTGTAACACTAGGTGCTTTTACCCAAGGAATATTAAAAAAGCTTCTTCCTAACATAAAAATATCAGTTTGTTCATTATTTAAACCATCAATTGGTTTTAAAAGTAGCTTACTATGTTTTTCATTTGATATATAATTATTTTCAAGATTAAATGCAAAAAGCCCTATGCAAAATATTGCAGTAAGGCTTTTTAAAAATATAATCTTTTTTATAGATTTCATTTACAGTTTTGTCTCTTCTGGATCTGTAACATCATCTGTTGATAGTTTGATATTATTTGCTTTTGCAACAGTTATCATCTCATCACCTAATTTTCTTAGCTCATTTTTAAGTTTTACTAAAACTTTTGCTTGTGGATGCTCTGGTTTGATTTGGTAGTCAAAGTGAGCTTGCGTTTTTGCAATTTTATCTACACTATCTATTTTTTCTTCAATATCACTCATAAGTTTTAAAACTCTGTTTTTATCATCTTTATTTAGTGAATCAAGTAGAGATTCTCCATATTTTTTACCATTGTATGTAGAAGTTAAAATATTTTTAAATCCTTCATAGTTTTTTACTAAATCTCTATGAGTATTATCAGAGAAGCAAGAGTGCTCATCTTCTTCGCTAGGAGTTAAAACAGCAACAGCAACTCTTTCGTTTGCAAGCTCAGATTTTATAAATACTCCCATTCCAGCAATAATTTGTTGCATTGTCTCTTTTTTATCTAAATTTTTATTTTTTTCTTTACCTTTTAATTTTCCTAAAAGAGCCGCTCTATAAAGTCCAGCATTACCTTTAATATCTTTTTCCCAAGCACTTGTAACAACACTTAAATCTTCAACTAATTTTTGTGTAACAACACTTAAATACTCTAATCTTCTTTTTGCATCTTTGTCTGTTGTAAAATCACTAAGTGGTCTTAAACCAGCTACCATTGCGCCGTTTGTAATTTTATCTTCTAAGAAGTTATTATAATCTTGATCTTGTCCCCAAAGCAAGAACTCAATAGCATGGTAACCAGTTGAAACATTTGCTTCTCCACCATTTTCATTAAGTTCTGTTAAAGCTTCAACTGTAATTTTTGTAACATCAACTTCTTTTGATTCTTCACCACCTGGATTAAACTTTCCAATAGTGTCAATAATATTTCCAGATGTTCTTTTTCCATCTGCATCAATAGTATAATCAATCATATTTTCATCAAGTGGCCAAGCATTAATTTGTCCCTCTAAGGCACCATAAGTTTCTGCTATCCAACCATCTTCAGAATCAATTGGACCATTTGCAAGCCTAAAAATTTCAGTACTTCCATATGACTCTCTTGCTTGTAACCAAGCTTTTTTTGCACTATCAAGATTTTCTTGAGTTGGATTTGAAATAAATTTATCAATAGAAATTTTTAAATTCTTTGCATCTTTTAGTGCATCTGTGTAATTGTCAAGAGCTATATTTGAATAGCTTTCAAGAAATGATAAGTTTTTTGAAACATTAGAAGTTGTCTCGTTTTTTGAAGTAACAGCACCTGAACTTATTGCTAAAGAAGCAGCAATTGATAAAGAGACTAAAAGCTTATTTGTAAATCTCATTTTAAAATCCTTGTAATATTAAATTTTTTTAAAATTAAATCTAAAAAAAACTTTGAGTTTACTTAAAATGATAATAATTATCAAGATATTAAAAAAGAGATTTAATTCCCTTTAAAAGCTCAATTTTTTGTGCATCATCCTCTTTATTTATATACTTATCTAATTTTTTTTCTAAAATATTTTTTATTAAATCTTGTACATCTACTGTAATTTTAGGCTTATTTAAATCATCTTCAAGTTTTACAGAAAATATATTTTTATTTAGATTTATATCTAGTTTCGTATCTATTATATTTTTATTAAAATCTATAAAACTATCTTTTGATTTAATATCACTTTTTTTAGATGTTAAATTAAGATTTGAGTATATTTTTTTGTTATCAATCTTGCTATTTATAGTTCCAGATTCAAATATCTCTTTACTTAAATCTATTTTTGTAAAATCTTCTATTTTTTGAATAAAGTTATTTTTTATAAAATTACCATTTTTAACTTCAATATTTATATTTCCAATCTTTGAGATAATATTATAATTTGAATCTAAAGATAAATTTGAGTTAAAAAACTGATCTTTATTTAAAATATATAAAAGTTTTAAAGAGTTTGCATCTTTTAACTTTAAATCTAAATTATCATCCAAAAGTACAAAGTTTGCAACCCCATCAGCAATATTTGAATTTCCATCTATTTTTAGAGTTTTTTGATTTTTATTTATGTTACCAACTACTTTTAAATCTCCGTTTAATGCGATATTTATAAACTCTTCAATTTGTCTTAAATTTAAAATATCTAAAAAATAGTTAGAGCTTATATCTTTTGTAACTAAATCAATAATCAAATTTTTCATATCTAAATTTGCTAAACTTGAAATTAGTTTTATATCACTTAAAACATTTGTATTTTCTAGTTTATTTAAGCTTTTTAAATTATAAGTTATAGTCTGCTTTATAGGGAAATTAAACTCTTTTTGAACTATTTTATTGTTTATTTTTCCATCGTTTATATCAAATAAAAAATCACCATTAAAAAAATTACTACTATTTTTTATAAGTTTTGCATTTAGATTTAGTTTCCCAAAACTATAAATAGGCTCACTTAAAAGTGCTAAAAGTTCATCCATATTTGCATTTTTAATATCTAAATCTAAGCTTTTTATATCTGTTTTATTTAGATTTATCTCATATTTTGTTGAGCTGTTTGCTATATTTGAAGTTCCTATTATTGTACTTAATCCATTTTTTGTAATTAAATCACCGTTTGCTTGCAAAGAGCCTTTTAACTCTTTTTGTACAATATTATTAAAAATTGATAAATCTTTTATATCTATTTTATAGATAAATTCTGCTTTTAAATCAAATAAAGAGTTTATTTTTCCATCTATTTTTACTTTAGAACTATCATTTATATTTGCAACTAAATTTATATTATTTGTATCTATTATAAAAGTATCAAATTTTAGTTTGAAATCATTTTGTTTTTCATTAAAACTATTTTCGATATATTTAGAAATAGTGCTGTTTCCAATCTTTGTAAAAAAAAGCATATAAAATATTCCAAATATAGAAATAACAAAAATAAATATAATTAATATAAATTTTTTCATAAATCACTTCCCAAAGTTTAAATTGCTTTATCTTACTTTTAGTTTACTTAAAATATAATCTCAGCCATCAAAGTACTTTGTAGGGATACGCAAGCCGAACAGACTTTGAAAATATTTATAAGGATTTAAGATGAAAAAAATCGTTCTTTTAGTACTAGCATTCGCTGGTTTTGCATTTGCTGCAGATGCTGCAGTTGCAAATGAGACTTTAAAAGCATACTCTGTAGTTGCTGCTGGAATTGGACTTGGATTAGCTGCTCTTGGTGGAGCTATTGGTATGGGTAATACTGCTGCTGCAACTATTGCTGGAACTGCTAGAAACCCAGGTCTTGGTGGAAAATTAATGACTACAATGTTTATTGCATTAGCTATGATTGAAGCACAAGTTATTTATGCACTTGTTATTGCTATGATCGCACTTTATGCAAATCCATTTTTAGGGTAAGCTTTTAAATCTAACCAGATTTAATAAAAACAAAAAGGCTTGAGATTTTATCTCAAGCCTTTTTTATTTGTAGTAAAAATTATCATCTGGTAACTTCCCACCAATTATTTTACTATCATTTTCAAGTAATACACTAAAGAAAAACTCTAAATCTTTTTTACTATTTTGAGCATTTATATTTTCAAATTTAATATAATCAATTGAATCAGCTAAACCATTAACCTCCAACATAGGTAGTGTTTTAACTACAAGTTCACTAGCATCTTTTTGATTTGATTTATACCAGTTTATAGCTTTTTCATACTCTTCTAATATTTTAGTAATTAATTCCTCTTTTCCTTTTGTTTCACCAATGATTGCTAATCCTGCTTGTGGAATTTTTGGTTCAACTTCAAATAATCTTCCCCAATCTTTTTGTAAATCAACACTTCTATATAAATCAGGGGCTATTAACTTAACAGGAAAAGAGCCTGTTTTTCGTAGCGCAATAGAAATTGCAGGTTCAGCTAAAAGTGCATGATCTGCTCTTCTTAAAATCAACATCTGCATTGCATCAATAGGAGTTGCAACATATGTTAATTTAAAATCTTTTTTTATATTAAGATTTG
>JACCEE012361692.1_pt1 | contig 12138 bp, 12 predicted proteins | sample 7449931 | NCBI WGS metagenome assembly JACCEE01 (sample SAMN15323457, study PRJNA562643) | freshwater metagenome | isolation source: river surface water | place: USA:Blue River Watershed | collected 2017-08-19 | reverse complement strand
AGGCAAGTAAACGACTGGTGGAGATGGCGATGAATGTGAAGATCATCAAGAGTGCGGAAGACTACGAAGCAGCAATGGCTCGCCTGTCTGCTCTGATGTCGCTTGACCCCAAGGCCAACTCCAAGGAAGAAAACGAGCTGGAGCTGCTGGCTCTGGTCATACAGGACTTCGAACGACAAACCGTTCCCCCGGTCAAGGCTGATCCGATTGAGTCGATTCTTTTCCGGATGGATCAGATGAAACTCTCCCGCAAGGATCTGATCCCCTACATCGGGTCGATCTCAAAGGTCTCGGAGGTACTGTCGCGCAAGCGTCCACTGTCCCTGCCAATGATTCGCCGACTCAACCAAGGTTTGGGCATCCCCGCTGACATCCTGATCGAAGACGTCGAAACAGACAGCACAGTCGTCGATCAGGAGCCAGAGATGGACTTCACCCGCTTCCCACTCAAAGAGATGCTGGAGCGGGGGTGCTTTGGGGATTTCGAAGGTAACGCGCAGCGCCTCAAAGAGTACGCCGAAGATTTGGTTCGAAAATTCATGCAAGACCTGCTACCCAAGCAAGTCAGCCCCGCGTTCCTGCGCGCCCCCATGCATCAACGCGGGGATCGACAAGCCGATGAGATGGCTCTGTTGGCTTGGCGCATGTGTGTCCTGCGGCAAGCACGAACATTAAACATTGCCAAAGAGTACAAGCACGGAACCATCACGCCAACCTGGCTGCGAGAGCTTGCCAAGCTCTCGACATTTGATGAAGGCCCAAAGCTCGCCCGGGAGTACCTCGCCCGTCACGGCATCACGCTTGTCATCGAAAAGCACTTCAAACGTACTTTTCTCGACGGCGCTGCGATGCTAGACAACGATCGACCAATTGTTGCTTTGACGTTGCGACATGACCGCTTCGACAACTTCTGGTTTGCTTTGCTCCATGAGTTGGCGCACGTTGCCAAACACCTGACCCCAGAGTCTCCCGTGTTCATCGACGACCTGGATCGCAGCAACCCCCAAGAGGTTGAAGCGGAAGCTGATGCTATGGCCCAGGAGGCGTTGATCCCTGAAAAGAGTTGGCGCACCGCCAAAGTGCGTCAAACACTACTCTCTGAGGATGCGATCTCTTTCGCAGATGAGATCAGCGTGCATCCCTCCATCGTGGCGGGACGCTTGCGCCATGAAGAGAAGAACTTCCGCTTGCTTTCGCATCTCATCGGCAAGACGGGGCAGGTCAGCCAGATCCTGAGTCAATGAACAAAAATCCCAAAAAGGGAAACAACCATTTGCGTTGATCCTTTTTCGGGATTATCATAGAATCTACTCACCAGTACGGAATCGAACTCCCGAACGAGCCAGTGGCCGTGCTGATAGAAGTCACGGTGTTGGCAGCTGGGTTTGTACCCAGTCGTCAACACCAAAGAAAAAGGCCCCGAAGTGCTACCAACACTTCAGAGCCTTTGGTGAGGTGAATAGGGGGCTACCAAACCACCCATGCACATCATGTCTTGAACGGACAGCGGATTTTACCAGTTCGCGGTGTGCTGGCAAGCCCAAACCCCCTCAACTTTCATGAGGAGTTGGCCATGGCCTACCACCGATGGAAGAGTGTCTTCGTGCACGCATACACCCGGTTCCGATTCGGACGCCGGGAGGCTGTGTGCCAACACTGGCGCTCGCATCCGGGTCAGATGCAATTGTTTGCCTGACCCATCCCTGGCGGGAGTCTGCAGGACCTGACTCCCGTCTTTCTCTCTTTCCGCGAACTGATAAGGAAAATCCTATGTCCTCCAAGAAACCGACAAACGAACACACCTCCGCCCGCGTGGCCTCGACTGCTGCCAAGTTGTTGAGCAATCCACGCACACCTGCATCCGTCAAATCCGTGGCGGCATCGGCACTGACCCAAAAGGTCAGTCCCCGCAAGTCAAAAGGCAAGTAATCGTTGTTGACCCCGATGCCCGCCCTGCGCGGGCATCGCCCGGGGTGCTGCGTCAACGCAAACGACGAAATCAGGAGACTTTCATGTTCTTCAACACGCATCCGATTCGAATCATTTCTCGTCCCAAGCTGACTGGTCTAGGCGAACACTGGGGCGTCCAACTGCCCGACGGCAACGTCGCACACCTTACCCCCGACGGCGAACACGTCGTGAGCTTCGCGGAATTCGCACAAGGTCGGCCTATCAAGGAGGTTCGACGCGCCGCACCCGAACATCGGGTGCAAATCATGCAGAGGCTCTCTCTGTCACTGCAGCACCGAGGCCCCTACCGATTGCTGGACCGCAATTGCGAAACCTACGCCACGTGGCTGTTGGGTGAAACACCCCGGAGCCCCCAGGTACAAGGCGTCATTTTCCTAGGCCTGATTGCGGCATTCCTCCGTTTCGCGTGATCTAGTCGACACACACATCTAGGATTCCGTCCTAACATGTGACCTGTTGAATCAAGATGTCATTTTCACCACTGAATCATCGTTCAGCCTGAAATCCCACTCCTGTGACACACGGCTCTCTGAAAAGCTCATCAATGGAATTGAAACGCAAATTTACCGCGTGTGATTTCATAGCTTCTTCAGTCCTATGAGTTCAGGTGCTGAGGAAGATTACTTCCCATTGCTCGTTTGAGCAGGCGGGGTAGTAGTTGGCGTTGATGCAGCCGTGGTGGACTGTGAAACTGGCGCGCTTGCAGCAGGTTGTGGTTGGAGATTGGCTGCACCATTGAAGCTCTTAGTGAAATCACTGGTCGGTTGAATCCTCGCCGCACCATTAAAGCTTTCATTAATAGATGTCGGTTGGGTCGTCTTGTTCGATTCGGTTGCCATAAGTTTTTCCTTCGTTGTAAATGAGTGGATAGCAGCGGAAACACCGATGACGGCGGTTAGCACGACGCCAAGCCCAAAAGCCCAAATGGCAACCCCATCAACTTTCGCAAGGCATGGATCCGTACCTGTTTCTTTCCCCGTCAGAATGTTTTCAATGTGAATTTTGTTGTCTCGAAAGACAATAAGCACAGAGACAAGTGCCACAACAAAACAGCCGATAGCAAGAATATAAAGAACTAGCGCCTCCGCCGTCGAAAGCCCAACAGTAGTAAGCAACGTGATAAGCAGACCAATTCCGCCTGCAGCCAAGGTCAATATGCTTTTATCGTGCTCAAGAGCAGTGTTGAACCAGGCAGTCACTGCAGCAGAGTAGTACTCGATTCTTTTATGGTCTTCAATTTCTTGTGGTGTCATATGTCTGCGATTAATTGAGAATGGAATCAGACTGTCGCTGGACCGCCCACTGAACTGAAGTCAGCGCCTCCGTTCGAAGCCTGAGTAACGAATACAGAAATGTCGCACAAACCTGCAAGACCACGTTTAGATTTTGGATCGTATCGCAGGATACGCCAAAATCCGTCCCCAGGGCCAAAGTCAATGAATACGGGCTTCAATGTGTGCCATCGACTGAAAAGAGTGCTTCGTCCAAACCATTGAAACTGAGATATCCCATCAGAGTTTGGGTTGCTTCGCATGTTTCTGAAATTGAATCGATCGGCTTCATTTTTTTGACCATCAATCACCCAGATCATCTGGCCATAAAAATCCTCACGGGCACGCACCTCATCTGGGTGAATTGATGAGCGTTGGAATTCAATTACCAAGTCTGCGGCAGTTTTCACATCTGCAATGTGAAGCTCTCCTGATAGAGCATCGACCATTGGTACTTCCTGCCACTCAGTAGGAAATCGATTTTTCCACTCCCGATGCCAATCAGTCTCCGACTCCCACCACTGGTCGCAGTGCGATCGAGAAGAGTGGGCCCAATGCCAAACAATGTGCTGACCACACTTGGCGATCACTTCACCGCTGCAAGCAGGACAAATCGCTCGCAATTTTGGTTGCGCTTCAACACGCCGTCCAGACAACAATGCGAACTTCATAACGTCTATGGCTCCTCGTCAAAGTCAGGCTCAACTTCCCCGACCTCAACGTCGTACTCACCACCAGCCAGTTCAATTGATGGGTCTAGTTCATCAACTGCCGCATGAGCAAGATCGCCACGCAAGGTAATGAACACGTCCACTTCCATCTCATGATCGCGTGTTACCTCTAGAGAGCCAAAATTAAGCTCTTCATGGTCGATGGTGTCATATATGAAGAATTCAACATTTACGTCCACTGAAACCTGAACTGTTGCCCTGACCTCGATGATGCAAATGGTAGGGTCATGTTCCACCAACCATGTACCGATTCCAGTCAGGTCTACCGAGTAACCGAGATAGTGCGCTTGATCCACCTCTGCCTCAACACGGTGACAGAACCCCGTCCAGACATCATCTGCATTCCAATATGCGCCAGCGACATGGTTTTCAACTGCGGCCTGCACCAACGTAGAAAGACTGCTGGCGGTGTTTGAGAGCTCTGCACTGACTTTCGCGGTCACGCCCGCTGCCACCGGATTGGTGGACTTGAACAGCGCGGCGAATTCATCCAAGGATTTCACACAGTAGAGCCAATCACTGTGCTTGGCGAAATCTGCCCAACCTCCGTCCCTCGAGATTAAGATGCCTTGCTTTTGGGTTGCCTTGGCATGGTTCTCCAACGTCAAAAGTGCGGCAGCATCGGGGAATTCGGACTTCTTTCTAGCTTCAAATGGTGACAATTCCTGGAAATAGCGGTCAAACATCTGCCGCGCCAAATCTGGCCCAGCTATTGGTAGGACGCCCCCACCTAGGCTTGCCACAAAGGCACTGAACTCTTTGGAAAAATTGCGAGCGGTGACAGATTCGGAGTCAAGCGCTTTGACTTGTTCACTGACAGGGGTGAAATTCAGCCCTGATAGGCGTTGCAGTTTTGCAATTGCTGCACTCAACTCTTTGGCAACCTTGGACACCGGCTCCATTCGATGAGCGTGGACTTCCCGCTCAACAATTTCAGTTTGCTGGATGGTCAGCCAAGCCGGTCTCTGCAGTGGCAATGCACGTAACGCACCGGCGGAAAATTTGTACGCATGGCTCTGAATTACGTCTGTATCGATGGAAAAGAAGCCAACGCTCTTGTCTTCCAGCAATGCTTGTGCGCTTGGCAATCCACTTGGCATATGGGCTCTTGATTACAAATAGTCAGATTACTCTTGCTTCTTCCGAAGCATTGCAGCCAAACCCAAGCCAATCCCAAACTCAATTGCACTGATGAGAGCGTAAGAGATCCCGAAAGACGCCCCGAGCAAGGCCGCAATACCCAGCCCAATCAAACTAGCAGTACGGTCCCCCTTCGAAAACCAGCCAGTGGCGGCACCCGCTCCGACGTACAAGATGACGTATTTCATGCTGATGAACATCTGCATCCCCTTTGAACTGCGCGTTTAGCTGTTAAACATTTGACTTTCATATCGAAAGTAGACAACGAATTTGCAGACGGCAATTACTTAACTTCAAAAACCATCGTACAAGCGCTTCGCATCAAACCTATTGACCTTCAACTTCTCACTCATAAAGTTAGAGATATCCATAATCATCTCATCATTCGATCGTATGGTGCGACCCGGGAAAATACGATCTACAGCACCAACAATTTTATTGGCCGAGCGCTCTGACGCCTCGTCTTTTCCATGCCCTGCAGTTACAACAAGACCAGGCAACTTTGGCATCATTGCAGTAAAAGCAGAAGATGACTCAGCATGAATTGTTGCCATAGCATCTACCGCCTTTTCGCATAACTGCTTGAAGTCTTGGCTATTTAGATACCCGGGGGAAGTTGACACCTTTTTCAGAATAATGATTACCACCGCCAATGGCATCAATTCATCAGCGATCAAATCCTCTTGAATTAACTTCATTGACTTTTCGGCTTGATGCGGCCTGGATGGGGCGTGACTCCTGAGCCGCTCATAAATCATAAACAGCAACTCCCCTCCTGGAAGTGAATAGTCAACTCGCCCTGACGCCTTTCCCAGGAAAAAATCAAATAACTTCAACATGAAATTCCCCAAATTGTGATGGCTCCAGACGAGTAAAACTCTTCTGAGAAAACCCACTATGTTCGCCGGCTATCGGTCACGCAACTTTGTTGCTCGCAAGCGACCGCCATCAATAGTGAGACGAAACCTTTGTTGAGTATCAACCTCACTGAGCCAATTGCCATCCACATTTTCTTTGATAGGCTGGGAAGATGCCTGCTCAAAAATGTTCTCATCCGGAGCGAACCTCATGATATGCAATGCGCCAGTGAATCCATCTAAAACAACAGCCCCGAATTCCCACGGGCAATTGCTCTTCATGCAAGCATTCATCACGAGGAATCTACCGTTGTGAACACTTGACCACCCAGGGCCACTCATGGCTGCTCTAAAAGCTCTAAATCTCTCTGGCTTGATCTTCTGCACTAACGCGGCACGTACTTGTTCGTCACCCAATACAACATCTGGGTGCTCTCCCACAAACCGCAAAAACTTCTTGTCAAAGCGAGTATCAACGTAGCTTCCTTGCTTGACAAAGATCCGTGTTGACGGCACTAGATCGCCTAGATCGTTCTCAGTTCCGTCATAAAAATTTATGACGCTTGATCTGCTCAACCGTTGACCATCAAATCCAAATCCATACTTGGTGATCTTGTGCTTTGGACCATAGAAACTTGAACCGACTCGCGTCACTCTAATTCCCGACTCACCTAAAAACACTACGTAATGATCATTCCACGTGCTACACATCGTGCCACCACAATTCGTAGTGACTATCGCTAGTTTCGCGTTTTTTTCATCTGGATATGCAGCTCGAATATGTACGACTCCATCGCATGCCCCGCTGATGTACTGCAACGATCCAGAATTTCCATTTCTTACTTCAAGTCGCTTGTACTCGCATTCCTCTCGAATAGGCTGACTGTATGACTGCCCAGTCACCTTTCCCTCGGCGACCTGAATGAACTGGCCATTGGAAAACCTCACCTTATCCAATGCAGTGTAGGGCTGACTCTCATCCCACATATATTCCGAACTTGAACTGCCATTCGGTTGTGCATGTACCGATGCAATGCATCCGAGAAGAAGAAACGCCATCGGCAAGTTTCTTAAATTCCTTCTAAGGAGGAATGCGCCAACCAGTCGTGCTCCGAAATTTTTTATGTCCCAATTCATATCAATCACCACCTCTCCCTTGATGCCTAAATTCCCATGGAGCGACTGGAGCGGGCTCACTCCAAAGCCCGATTTTTTGCTGCCTTGCCTGCGATTCAGCATCAGCATACGAATGCCTCAGACTCTCAGATTGCTCATACGAGTAACGCTTGTAGTGCCAGGCCATTCCGGCTCGAATCTGCTCGAGGCAAACATCAGTACCGTTAAAAATGACCCGGCCAAGAAAACGACCATACCGGTCTTTTTTATTTGACTCGATATTCACGACCTTCCCGAACACCTGATAAGAAAGGCTTTTCTTAGAGGCCGCGCCAAATGGCTGAGACTTTTCCGGTGCGTCAATCCCCGAGAGCCTCACTTTTAAGCGGTCATGGCTGTCAACGAGAACAGTTATGGTGTCACCATCAGATACACCAACAACACGACCGACGATATCTGCCGCCGAAACAGATAAAGAACTCCAGAAGAGCGCAATGCCGCAAAGAGCCAGCCGGACTGAGTGGGCAGAAGACGGCACGGCTAAGGTTTGATGACGGCGAGAACATCTATGCGAGAAAGCTCCTTCTCACACCACTGTTGAACCTTAAGGTTTGATGTGCGACGCCCCATCTCAGCATACTGAATACTCTCACCCAGATTTCCGATCTTACGCAAATGGCCCGCCAACATACACGCTGAGGTATCTGAACCAGCCTTCGCGCGCTCACGCAGAAAATCGCTGAATTCACCGTCATTCGATGGCAGTCGCCCCTTTGAAAACACCCATTCCTTGAACGGCACAGAGTCGAATCGATCCAACTCGGGACTCAGATAATCATAGTATGCAATCAAGACCATCGCTCTATCCGCTGTTTTCGGTGCATCCTTCCAATCGGCATATTTAAAAAATGTCACCTGAAGAAGGTTATACAACGCGTAAACAACGCCCCTCCCTGCCGCCTTGTCAAATAGCTCAACCGCCTTTTCCGGATTCCTGGCCGTGCCAAATCCGTCCAAATAAAAAACTCCCAAATTGTTTAATCCGATACTTGAATCCACATCAATGGCGAGCGAGGCGTATTCGAACAGCCGTTGCTTTGTTACTCTCTTTGCTATTTCCAAATATTCAGTCCCCGCCCACGCGAATCCAATCTTGCAGTAGACATCACCAACGGAAAAGCACTTCTCATACAACGGCGCAGCCCGCACAGGTTCGTAGAGTGGTGACTTTGGATTCATATAAGAAGCCGCCTGCATACCCAGCGGGGCATCTGGCAACCTGTAATATTCTTCACACCGTTTAACTGCCAACTCTTTATTGAACAAGAGGTGATTGGGATCCTTGTAGATCTCACAAAGCGTTGCGAGCGCGGCTTTTCGATTTTTATCATCAGCACTTGAAACAAGGGATTCCAGCCTAGAGGTCCACACAGAGGCTTGAGGCTTGCTTGTTTTTATCCCCTCTTTTCCCGTTCCGAAATGCATGGCCAAAAGTTGAATCGAGGGAACATCACCTTTTTGCGCAAGTGGAATAAGAATTTCTGGTGCATCTCCTCCTCGCAGATTGCGCATCAGCATCCTTGCAAGCGAAAACTTGTCTCGCTCATCTAGTTGGATCGCCACTGTGCTCGAGTTGGCCAAAACATAATCGCGCCCATTCTTTTCAAGAATTTCACGCAAGGTGGCTGCCGAAGCATCAAGACCAACAAGCGTTCCGTTTATCAACAGAATTAGGGCAACAAGCGCTCGAATTTTTTTCACTTTCAAAACCCCTACCTTCATTGCATTGGGAAACGACCACTACATTGACTGACTATCAAAGCTCAGCCCTTGAAATAGTCACTCAGCTTGTCCACGCCCTTTTTGAAAGCCGCCCGGATAACATGCTCTATTAGATGTATGTTCCATTGATCTTTGTATGAGCCAGAGCCATACGTCTTTTTATCGCCTTTAGAGCCCACGACGAATTCACCATTGGCAGTCCAGACGTGAACATCGCTCCAAGAAAGCCGCACCTTTTCGTTTGCTCCAAGAAATTTATGCCTAACCAGAGTGACATATCCATCTTCAACAACGAAGTCTCCAAAGTGCAATGACTTTCCGGCCTCTAATGCCTCACCCATCTCAATGATGAGTCGGACGCAAACTGCGCGCCACAACGCAGCCAGAAACCCTGAATACGTAGATTCTTTGCGCAGACTAATTGTTGTTGACCCAGCGCGTGTGGCAAAAGCGATTTCGTAGTCAGTACCTGTAGGAATTCCATTGACAGAGTGACGAACAGCCCCCCAACGCACAGCTGTAACGGATTCAAGTGGATATCGCTTCTCTTTCCACTCGATGCCATTTTCAGAAATGGCCAAGGTATCTTTAAAAACTACGCCAACTTCAGCAGAATATTTTATTGAACGCGCCCATTCAGCATCTCTTGACTTGGCCTTCTGCTCAGATTCAGCTCGTTCGGATTTGATATCTGACAGTGCTTTAGCGTCTTGCTCCACTCGGTCAGAAAATTCAGGTAATTCTGAGAATATTTCTCCGAGCAAATGAGTCAATCGGGTCGAAAGGTTGATTTGATCGTGCTCGTTGAATAACTCAATTGCAAGGCTCCTTATTGCGTAAGCCATTTTTCGACTGGCTTCATGCTCAATTCCGCGAGCCTTAGTGCTTAGTTGAATTGGTTGGGCGAATCGGTCCCAATTTTTAGCAACACGCTCCAGTCTGTCTATCGCCAAAGCTGTTGCCGACTCCCCATTTGGAACGGCCTTGCGAACAGCTTCGATCAGCTTGGATACGTTGTCTGCCTCTTTCTCTAAGACACCCTGCACCTCAACTGCATAGCCATCTACCAATTCATCTATCAACTCAGGCGCGTGATCTTCACCACTGTTTGTAGATCCATCAACGCAATCAGTGATGGCGATCAGTAGAGCTTCGGGTGGCAACCTGTTCAGAGCATCCTTGATGGCAGAACGAAAATAGCGTTTTCGCTCAGCCAATTCAGACTGAATTTGGTCAACCGACTTAACCTCAGGAAATCCTGAAATCGAACGATCTTCATTGATGTCACGAATTACCTCATCAACATCAATTTCTTCAACAAGCCTTGCCAACTCCTGGATAAATTCAGAGAGGTCTTCCGGAGCATGCGCCCCATCTACCGACTCAAAGGCAGATGCCAATAAATTGCAGTGAGCTAACGTCGGCAGTCCTGTTTCGTTTCGCACGGCCATTGGATCAGTCTGCAAACCGTCCAACAACTGTTTGGCACGTCTAGGTGAAACACCTGGGAGCCAGGCCATCTCTACACTCAGCCGATTCCTAGGATTTGTTAGATCACTTCTTGCCTTTTGACATTCATCAGGGCTAATCTCGAGAGACTTCTGCTCCGCTTGATCAGAGATCTTTCGCCTATCGTCTCTACTCGTAACATCAAGCACCATAAATGGGCTGACATGCAGGGTGCTCTTACCCTCACCATATTTGAAGCGAGCTGCAGTTGTCATACCTTCCCCTTGTCTTGTATGTTTTTGCTCGAGGACGATTTAGCTTCGGCCATGTCACACAAATTAGCCATCATCGAAGTCCAAGAATTCTTCAAGCTCATCTCAGCTGCCTAATTTGTCTCGACAAGCAACTGTTATAGGCCGCTGGACCATTCAGATATTTATCAGAGGAACATGCGGCCTCAACAGACTGTCTTTGCGTGTAGTTCAAATTCGAGAGATCAGGCTTGCTGGACTGTCGGCTCAACATACTGAGTTGATTGGATAAGCATCGGTTGTAAGCAGCAGGGCCATTCAGATACTTGTCGCTGGAGCATGCTGCTTCAATTGATTCACGCTCAGGACTGGAAAGCGACTCCAAAGATGGACGGCGATTGTTGGTATTCAGAGCACTTAGCTGCCGTGATAGGCACCGGTTGTACGAGGCTGGACCATTCAGGTACTTTTCACTGGAACAGGCCGCTTCTATCGACTCTTGTTCCGCTGAGGCAAGTCCACTCAAATCAGGTCTTCTAGGGGCCTTGCGAAGTGCCGCCATCTGTCGCTCACGACAAGCTCGATATGCTGCCGGACCATTCAAATACTTGTCAGTGGAGCAGGCGGCCTCAATTGACTCTTCTTCAGGTTGACTGAGTTGGGAGGTGTCTGTTTCTGCCGCTCCTACAGGGCTTTCTTGTCTCAGTTGGGGCGGCGTACTAGCTACTGGAGACTCAACACGCGGTCGGACTGTAGAGGAAGAAAAGATCTTTCGCCCTTGAGCTTCATATTCAGTCCGATATCTCTCTACTTCACTACGCGCGCTTTCTAATGAGCCGCTCCTATATCTAAAACTACTGCAGCGACTGTTGTAATCAGCAACAAGAGCATTAAAGCGATTCACATCCGAATCGTTGTATGGATTCATCGCTTCTTTGGCCGCATCCAACCGAATGCTCTCAGCGCTGCAATATCTTATTTGAGGTTGCGACAGCACCAACCCGTTACCGACAGGCGGCGTTTCCTCTGATGGCTTTGTGGGAACCTGCACGTCAGGTGTTGGAGGCTGCCAAGTTGGCGAGTCGATTTTTGCAGGTGCACTGTTAGTTGACATTGAATATGCAGGAGGATATTCAGGCGCCTTTTTTCCAGACGACGAAACCAGCCATACCAACCCAACGATCACGGCAATCCCTATAAGCCATTTCCCTTGGAATCCACCATCGTTTGACTTCGGCGGGTCTTGGTAAATTGCTTTTGGCTGCGGCTGCGGTTGTGGTTGCTGTTGCGGCTCAGTTTTTTTGGCCGCCTCGTCGACTGGCTGCGACGCGCCTCTACTCGGCTGAGGTTCTACGTCACGCTTTTCAATGGAGGACACATCGCCAACATCAGAAACCATGGACGAAAGACCGGCAAAGCCTTTTGCTTCATCCTTTGGTGTTTTGTCCAAATCACTACTCACACATCCCCCTTAGATGAAACCGATCTTGTTATGGGATCCGCCCTCTCTTTGCCTAGCTGGAGTTGCTTCCATTGCCGCCTTCAGGCTCGCTTGATCTAATTTGTCTTT
>JACCEE010456515.1_pt1 | contig 12141 bp, 12 predicted proteins | sample 7449931 | NCBI WGS metagenome assembly JACCEE01 (sample SAMN15323457, study PRJNA562643) | freshwater metagenome | isolation source: river surface water | place: USA:Blue River Watershed | collected 2017-08-19 | reverse complement strand
TATGAGAAGTGTAGGGAACCCTAGGGTCAAAAAAAAGTTGATGTCGAGAAACGCCAAATACCTTAGCAAAACCAATCTGAGAAAGTTCTCTACCAAGCATTCTGCCTCGATACCCGGTTCCCCTAGTATACAGATTATCGGTATCGTCTATGCCAATTAAGAATCGCATCAGTTACTTCTTAGCAAATTGCTTTAACTCATCAGGTAACGTATCAAATCCGGTTGCCACAGAAGGAACCACAGATGGTTGACCCATTAAACCTAATACCTTGCCCCCCTTTTCTGAAGAGAGTAGGTAGGCGACAAACTTCTCTGCCAAATCAGGGTTTGCAGCACTCTTTGGAATTGTGAGTCCATAAACCATAGGAGAACCCACTACCTGAATAGAATCACCGGGTTGCTTACCTGCAATGGTAACCTTAGCGTTGGCATATGTAGCAGCCAGCTCCGGATTTCCCAGATTGATAGCATCGGGTAACTCAATGTATTTTAAACTATGCTGAATGGCAACCGAACGGTAAAGAAAAATATAATCGATGCTATTGCTTTCGAGAAGAGCGAGTAAATCGGTCTCTTTAGGACGGATGTATTGGTTATCTTTAGCGGCAATATTGTTCGCCAAACCCGGTTTTCCATAATGCTTTTCGGCAAGTTGAAGCGTCATCATGGCGCGGTATCCACATGGGTCGGAACTAGGATTACTCCGGCCAAAAGCCACATCCTTATTGGCAAGAATTTCGAACCAGTTGTCGGCATTAATCTTATCGGCCATGCGCGACTTATCGTGATACACAATAGCCATCTCGTTTCCTGCAAAGCGGATATTCCAGCTAGCCGTGGCAGGAATCATCATTGAATCAATAATGGAGTAATCGGCAGAAGCTAGAATATCGCAAGACTTACCCAACTCAGTAATTTTTCGAACACAGTCAACACTTCCTGCAGCCTCCATTTCTATTACAACACCGGGATTCTCGCGCATAAAGCTGTCGGCAATGGCCTTTAATGGCATGGACAGACTCCCTGCATGAAAAACTGTAAGCCGCTGATTGGTTGTTGATTTATTTCCATTGCAACTCAAAAGGCATATAGCCACAAGCACTAGTAATCCTAATCTCTTTGTCATACCTATAAAGGTTGGTCGTTTATCTTATGAAAAAATTTCTTTGTAATTTTATGTATAGCGGCATCAAACTCTCCTCGCAGCTCGAGGTATGCATCCAACAACTTTTTCCCCTCTACAGTCAACTCGGAACTGCCACCCTCTTTTCCTCCACGCTGTTTTTCCACAAGCATAAACCCCATTGACTCCTCCGCTTCACGAATAAGGCCCCATGCCTTGCGGTAGCTTATCGACATTGCCTCTGCAGCAGCCGCCAAGGAGCCATGCTCATGAATCTGCTTTAGCAAGGTGAAGCGCTCCTCATCAAACACCTCAAAGTTCTCCTTACCTGTGAGGTTAATTTTATAATCAAGAAAAATGTTATAATACTTCGATCCTGGAGGTCCCGCCATACAACGAACAGCATTAGATTACATATCCAAATATAAAAAAAAGAAAACAGTATCTCAACCTCATCTCTCCAAAAAATTCTAGGCGTTGAGAAATACTACACAACTAACGCCTTAAACATTCCCTGAAGATAACGGTTTATAGGGTTCAGCAGCAAAGATATGTTGGACACATCAGCGCTATCATGACTTATTTCATCTTTTCAAATGACAATTATAACCTATCACGAAGATGCGATAAGATATATTTACATCGTTATGTATTTCTTTGCATATCGTAAAAATATCTAGCAAAACCTTAAAACTAGTAATATGAACAACGCAGTTTTTGAATTCAAACAGCCAAAGAACGAACCAGTACTTAGCTATGCACCGGGATCACCCGAAAGAGCCGCCCTAAAAAAAGAGTTGGAGCATCAACGTTCTATGCAAATTGAGATACCCATCATTATTGGGGGAAAAGAGATAAAAACAGGAAATCTAGGCAAGGTTGTAATGCCTCACGACCATAAGCATGTGCTTGCGACTTACCACAAAGTATCTGAAAAAGAGGTTCAAATGGCTATGACGGCCGCGCTAAAAGCCAGAGAAACATGGGCTGCAATGCCTTGGACCGAGAGAGCAAGCATCTCCCTACGTGCAGCAGACCTTATTGCAGGAAAATATCGTTACGTAATGAACGCAGCAACCATGCTGGGGCAGAGCAAAAATGCATACCAAGCAGAAATCGACTCGGCATGCGAGGTGATTGATTTTCTTCGCTTCAACGTTTTCTTTGCAAACGAAATATATAAGGGCCAACCAATCTCATCCGATGGGGTGCTAAACAAAACAGAATATCGACCACTCGAAGGATTTGTATTCACCGTATCGCCGTTCAACTTTACAGCCATTGCATCAAACCTTAATATGTCACCGGTGCTCATGGGAAACACTACCGTTTGGAAACCTGCAACCACATCAATCCTTTCCAACTACTACCTAATGCAGATTCTGAAAGAAGCAGGAATGCCTGACGGAGTTATCAACTTCATTCCGGGTCAAGGATCAGTAATTGGCAAAGAGATTTTTGCACATAGAGACCTTGCAGGGATTCACTTCACAGGATCGACGAGCACTTTCAACTTTTTCTGGAAACAGATGGCAGAAAATCTGCCCAACTACAAAAATTACCCAAAAATCGTTGGCGAAACAGGAGGTAAAGACTTCATTGTAGCGCACTCAACCGCTAATGCCGATGAGGTGGCAGTTGGTATTGTGCGTGGCGCATTCGAATTTCAAGGCCAAAAGTGCTCTGCTGCCTCACGCGCATATATCCCTCAAAGTCTATGGCCAGCCGTTAAGGAAAATATCGGTAAAATGCTTGCCGAAATTAAAATGGGCGACGTTACCGACTTTACGAACTTCGAGAATGCCGTAATTGACGAAGCAGCCTTCGACAGTATCATGTCATACGTGGAAAAGGCAAGAAATACCAAGGATGCCGAAATCATTTTTGGCGGCAAGGGAGACAAGAGCAAAGGCTACTTTATTCAGCCAACAGTTATTAAAGCCAACGATCCGCACTTCATCACAATGGAGGAGGAGATCTTTGGCCCCGTAATCACCATCTATGTTTACGATGATGCAAAGTATAGTGAAACACTGAACCTTGTAGACTCTACCAGTCCATATGGATTAACCGGTGCTGTATTTGCAACCGATCGTCAAGCAATTCTGGAAGCATACGAAAAGTTGCGCTATGCAGCCGGCAACTTCTATATCAACGACAAGCCTACAGGCGCAGTTGTTGGACAACAACCATTTGGTGGAGCAAGAGGTTCGGGAACAAACGACAAGGCAGGAAGTGCATTAAACCTTGTTCGCTGGACCAACCCAAGAACAATCAAGGAAACGTTAGTTCCGGCAACAAATTTCAAATATCCCTTCTTACTTGAAGCATAACACTCTATCGCAAACTTAATATCTGAAGGCATCCACGAAGTTATGAACTTTATGGGTGCCTTCCTGTTTTTATGGCAAACCCAACCGTAAACAGATTGAGCATGAACAAGACAAAAGAGCAAATATTAGCCCTCTTAGGAATAGAGGCAATGAATAGTGGTGTTAGCATAGGAATAGGATGGCAAACAGCAGGTGGAGATATTACTGAATCTACCTCTCCCATCGACAACAGCCTAATTGCAAAAATCAAAAACGGATCGCAATCCGATTACGAATCAGTAATTGCAAAAGCAGAACACGCTTTTACAGCTTGGAAAAACATCCCGGCCCCACAGCGCGGCGAAGTTGTTCGTCAAATTGGACTTGCCCTTCGTAACCGCAAAGAGGAGTTGGGCTACCTAATTTCATTGGAGATGGGGAAAATTTACCAAGAAGGACTAGGCGAGGTTCAAGAGATGATAGACATTTGCGACTTTGCAGTTGGTCAATCACGGCTACTGAATGGCTACACCATGCATTCGGAACGACCACAGCACCGAATTTACGATCAATACCATCCACTTGGCATTGTTGGCGTGGTAACCTCTTTCAACTTCCCAATGGCCGTTTGGGCTTGGAATTCAATGCTTGCAGCCATTGCCGGTGATGTAGTAGTTTGGAAACCCAGCTCAAAGACACCCCTTACGGCTATTGCGGTGCACAACACAATTAGTAAAGTATTATCCGATTGCAATGTTCCTCAAGGCGTATTCAACCTAATTGTGGCAAAAAGTTCAGTCATGGGAGATAACTTCCTTGCCGACAGAAGAGTTGCGTTAATCTCACTAACAGGATCAACTTCCGTGGGAAAACACACGGCAGAGGTGGTAGGAAAGCGTTTGGGAAAAACTATCCTAGAACTAGGCGGAAACAATGCTGTAATAATTACACAGGCAGCCGATCTCCGACAAGCAATTCCTTCAGTTGTATTTGGCGCAGTAGGCACTGCCGGTCAACGCTGCACCTCTACCAGAAGGGTTATTGTGCACGAATCGCTTTACGAGGAGGTGAAGAACAAACTTGTGAATGCCTACACCCAAGTGGAAAAGAAAATTGGCAATCCTCTAGCAAAGGATACGTTGGTCGGACCTCTCGTTGATCACCATTCAGTAAAAGCATTCACAAACGCAATTAACGAAGCAAAGCGAGAAGGTGGAAAGTTGATATTTGGAGGAGATGTTCTTGCCGATGGGAAATTTGCATGTGGAAACTATGTTGTCCCTGCAATTGTTGAAGCCGAAAACCACTACCACATTGTTCAAGAGGAGACATTTGCGCCAATTCTATACCTAATAAAATACAGAACAATAGAAGAGGCAATAGCGCTAAACAATGGCGTTCCACAAGGCCTTTCATCAGCTATATTTACCCAAAACATGCGCGAATCGGAGCTATTCCTCTCCGAAAGCGGCTCCGACTGTGGCATCGCTAACGTAAACACAGGAACCTCAGGTGCCGAAATTGGAGGAGCTTTTGGTGGAGAGAAGGACACAGGCGGAGGTCGCGAATCGGGTTCCGATGCTTGGAAGGCCTACATGCGTCGGCAAACAAACAACATCAACTTTGGTTCGGATGTTCCTCTTGCCCAAGGAATAAAGTTCGATTTCTAAATTAAACAAAGAATTTAGCAGAAGCCTTATAGTAAAGAAGAGTCAAGCGAAATCAAATATTTTCGCACAATTTTGACGAAACAATTCTTTGTGCTGACATAAATAGTAATTTTGTATCCCGAAGGAGGTTCGTTAGGATTTATAGCGTGTTGATTTAGGTTAGCTTCGAGATCACATTAATCCAACGAACCCTTTCATTTTTTACCAGAATAAGCCCAACAAAAACAAACCTTTCTGTCACAACTCCATCATTTTTAGGTCTTGTGATAGTAATACACCCATAAAAAAAGACGCCATAAGGCGTCTTTTTCATTTCATTTCTAGAACTATTGAAGCGGTTTAATAACCTCTATCAGTTCCGGAAGATCCATTTTAATATTCTTTAAGTGCTCAATGGTTGGAACACCATTCTTTGTCCACCCTCTGCGTGCATAAACAGCATCGAGTAGCTGCTCATAGCGATCTTCTCGATATTTACGAACAGCAGCAATCTTCTCGTCAAGGCTAAGAGTTGTCGGATCGATGCCAACTTGCTCCTTTAGCTGTTTATCGTAGCGTTCCATGCGGCTTGTATACTCCTCTCGAGTTACCGGTCCACAAGCGCGATAAGGCTGTGCATCGTTCTTTCTTAATCCAAATCCACGACGAATATTGAAAATGCGCTGGAAATTGTAAACTCTCTCCGACTGACGAATCATCTCCTCCTTATCGATATTCGAACCCGTTACGCCATTGTAAATAGTAACGTAGTTATCAACGTGCTCAGGAATCTTGTGCGGTTCTGCAGTTTCCTTATTGCCCTTAGGAGTAACGTCGTTCCAAGGCAACTTACAGAATCCCATTAATCCAAACCAAGTTCTGAACATCGGGAAGTAGTGAAGCGCTTCAGCCTTAGCCTCAAAAGTTGGCAGCTGGTTATTCACCATATCCATAAAAATAAGCCAAGCCTCATCGTGCTGTGGCCCCTTATTGGTCATAGCATAACCACCTTGCTGCGCCAGCGACTCTTTGGAAACATATTGAGAGTATTCCAACCCCTTGCCTTCCATTCCGATATCGTTTAGGAATTTTGCATCGGCACCAAAGTTCTTAACGAAGTAATCCTTCATTTTGTGAACACCAGTTCCGGCAATTTTACCAAAACCTTCGCCACGGGCAAGCTGGTGGAGCAACTCAAGTGCAGCATCCTTATTACCAAACTTCAGCTCAAGACCTCCTGTTCTCTCCTTATTGAGAATACCATTTTCGTAGCACTCCATTATAAAGGCGAGAGCAGTTCCCCAGGTAATAGTGCAAATACCATATGTATCGCAATAGAAGTTGGCCTCAATAATAGCATCGTAATCGAAGATACCAACATTAGAGCCAAGTCCGGCAGCAGTTTCATACTCCGGTCCGTCCACAATAACCTTAGAACCTTTATATGGTCCTGTCTTCAATTCAAAATCGTCGACCCCTTTGGAACATGACATGGCACAGCCAATCCAGCAACCATCGGGAACACCTAACGTGAAGTATTTATCGCGAAGAAGATCACTATGAATTTTAATAGCGTCAGCATGGCTGCCGTACTTAAAGTTATGGGTAGGCAACAAATCGTAATCGTTCATCACGTTCACAATGTTTGCAGTTCCCTTTTTACGCATTTGGCACTGATGATCGTCCAGTTCGCGGATTTCTTGGGTATACCGGCGGCCTCTTTCAGCAATAGCCTCAAGGTTGGCAACATTATTCAAATTGCCTGAAACGCCATCAACCTTTGCAACGATAGCCTTAATACGCTTGTCGCGCATAACGGTTCCAATACCGCCACGGCCCGCTTGCTTTAGCCTAATCTTTTTTCGCTTAACATCCCAGAAAGTAAAGTTGACCATCCCAATTAGCGAATGCTCTGCACCAGCCCCGGTAGATACAATGCCAATATTCTTTGCATCCTTTTCATTCACCGAAAAATATTCGGTCAACTCTTCACCCAAAAGATGTGAGTCGGCAGAAAAACCCGGATCTTCAAAAATTTCAACAGTATGATTCTTAGCATCGATGTAGATAATAACATCTTTATCGGCCTTTCCCTGAAGTTCAAGCGCATCGAAACCTGCAAACTTAAGAAATGGACCAAAGAAGCCACCAACGTTGGAGTCCATAACAGAATCCGTTTGGGGAGAGATGGTAACCAAAATTGATTTACCGGTACCTGAATACTGCGTAATACCGGCTACAGGGCCCGAAGCAATAACAATTTCATTTTCCGGATCAGTCCACTTGGTGGTGGGTGTTGTAGCATCCCAAAGCAGGCGAAGACCATAACCCTTTCCCCCTATGAACTTCTCCTTCATAGCAGCAGGTACAACCTTCTCCTTGATCTCATTTGAAGAAACGTTTATATAAAGAGTTTTATCTGTATACCCTCTATAAAGCGCTTTCCATTCGTATTTCCAACTTTTAAGCAACTTTTGCTTAGCCTTTAAGTTCGCGATGTTCATAGGTAGTAGGTTTATAGATTTTTAATATCTTCACAACAACAGAATTATCACAATTAAGTGGTTAAAAATAGACCTTAAGAACCCTCAATACAATGACTATTATCAATAGGCAAATTATTGCAACTCCCTCGACCTAAACCAAACTATTGCATAAAGCTACAACCAATAAAAGCAATAGATAACAAGCTAAACATCATAATGAAAGATATATTACACGAACTATATATACTCAACAAGCACAACCTTGCACCCCCAGCAGAGTTGGTTTGTGGCGAAAAGTATTTTGCAGTTTTAAATGAACAGGGCAGCTTAGGCGTTTGCGCCAACCTCGAAAGTCATATTTCCCTTAACAAGGAGATTCTTCAACACCCCGATTTTTCAAACTATCACCATCGAGTAGCAGTCAATGCATGGATAAACGCCTCTGTCAACTACAAAAACACATACAAAGAAGAGATTGACATCTTCGACAAGATTGATTTTAAAGCATACAAATCCATCATTATGGTTGGCTATTTCGAATCACTGGTCAACAGATTTCAAGAAAACGCTATTCCTCTCACAATTTTCGACTTAAATAAAGCAAACGATCAGATTGCACCAATCGAAGCACAATCAGCTGCAATTGCCAATGCCGACATTGTAATAACCACCTCAACTACGCTTGCCAACAACACCCTATCACAAATCGCAGCATGGAAAAACAACCGTTGTAAGTTGATTATGCTAGGCCCCTCTACCCCATTATCCGCTGAATTTGCTTCGTTGATAAATGTCACATATTTATTTGGAGCAACATTCCAACCTATGCCTCAAAATGTTATAGCGTTAATAGAGGCAGGTGCAGGCACAAAAAGGTTTTTACCTTACATGAAAAAGGTATATCTTGCATTAAACATATAAAAACATGCCAACATTCAGCGAGATTCAGAACTGCTTAAGTCAAAAGACTGTTGGAATTGCAGGAGCCGGCGGGCTAGGCAGCAACTGTGCCGCCGCCTTAGCACGAACAGGAATTGGAAAGTTGATAATTGCCGATTTCGACGTGGTTTCCGAAAGCAACTTAAACCGACAGTATTACTTTTATGATCAGATAGGTCAGAAGAAAGTTTTTGCTCTTCGCGAAAACATCAGCCGAATAAACCCAGCTGTAGCGGTTGAAGTGCATACCGAGCGAGTAACTTCCGAGAATATTCTAAAGTTTTTTGAAAAATGCGACGTAATTGTTGAAGCTTTCGACCAAGCCGATCAAAAGCAAATGCTGATTGAATTTATGCTGGATAAGCGGCCACACACCCCTGTTGTTGCCGGTTCCGGAATGGCCGGCTATGGCGACAGCAATTCACTGCGCGTTGAAAAGATCGACAATTTGTATATTTGTGGCGATGGCATGTCCGAAGTTTCAGTGATTAATCCACCGTTGGCACCAAGGGTAGGAATTGTCTCGAACATGGAGGCAAACGTTGTTTTAGAAATTTTGCTTATTGAATTGAGCGATGGAGATAGAGATTAACCATGAGAAAGAGGTAATTGAAGGGAGGGATTCAATTACCATTGCAGAACTCCTTCACTACAAGAACTTCACCTACAAGATGCTCATTGTAAAACACAATGGTAAACTTGTAAAACACGAAGAGGGAGATTCAATTATTGTATCGAATGGCGATAATGTTCAGGTGATCCACCTGATGACCGGAGGGTAATTTTATTTACATTTGTGGCATGAATTGGAACAAAATAGCACAATACATTAAAGGGATAAAGGCTCCAAAATCGTTAAGGAATAAATACTTCCTAACAGGGTTTGTATTTATCCTTTGGCTCGCTTTTTTCGACAAAAACAACTTAGTAGACCTATTCGGTGAGGTGAACAAAATACACAGCTACACCAAGGAGAAGATTTACTACGAAGAGAAGATTGCAGCAGATCGAGAAAAAATAAAGGAACTAAGAACGAACAAAGAAAATCTTGAGAAATTTGCACGAGAGCAATACCTCATGAAAAAGCAAAACGAAGATATATTTATTATTGAGTAGGGTTTTGATACCAACTTCATATTAAAAGAGATCTACACTTCATAAAAACAACAAAGCCCAAGTTTTCACTTGGGCTTTGTTATATCAATTAGTATAGGAGACTATTTCTTATCGCCCTTGGTCTTTGCATAGTTTGCATTCAACCCACTAATAACATCGCTAGTAATATTCAGCCCCTTATCAGCAAAAAGAACTGGTCCACCAAAGCTATGGCTAACTACAAAGCTGTATTTCTTATCCTGATTATACACCTTTAAGTATTCCATAATGCTGTTTAGCACGTTGCGGTTCATCACTTGCTCCTCTTCGCCAAGCTCATAACGAAGTTGCTCGCGCAACTGATAAATCTCCTGCTGTTTCGTTTGCAAACCTTGCTGCATCTGTTCAGCCTGAGAACGGGTAACTAAGCCCTTTTGAACCTTATCCTGGAAATCGGCAGCATCCTTCTCAAATGCTTTTGCTTTTACATTGAACTGAGCTTCCTTCTCTTTGCCCTTTTTCTCCAACTCGGCCTTGAGATCGGTAAACATATCGTAGTTACTAATCAAACTATCGATTTCCACAAAAACTACCTCACCCGCCTTAGCTGTAAAGTTTCCGGTGGTATCAGCTTGGCTACTCGAACCATTACCGCCTTTTCCTGTAAAGTAAAGAACATAAAGAACAACAACTGCAATTGCAAGTAGGATGTTACTGATTAGAGAAATTTTTTTCATTCGAAAAAATTATTAGTTCATTGATAGTTTGCCTAACTGTGCTAAACCAATCGACAGATATAATCCAAAACTAAATTCAGGATAATAAAAGGACAGTCCGGCCCATTTATGGTTACACATTAATTGAATGCAAAAATATACGATTACTGCTGAAAGCCAAATATAGAATGAACTTTTTACAATTATTATTAAAATTCAGGACAAGGAATTGCCGCCCACTTCTTTTTTGCAGTAATTGAAAACTCATATATAACTGATACTTCATGTGTTCCTCCAGTTTGAAAACCAAGTTTCGAAACTGTAGCATCGTAACTATAGCCAATCTGAAGTCCATCCATTCGATACCCTACCATAAAAACAATCGCATCACTGCCGGGATAACTCTTGATAAAAGGAATTCCTCGATACCAAACACCCGCCAGAAGCGGTTTTCTAAACCAATAGATGCCAGCATCAAACTGCCGAAAATCGCCCTGTTGCTTATAATGAAAAGCCACAGAAACACTTTCATCTGCCGGTTTATACTGAAGTCCCCGAATAACGATTCTCATGCCGCCATATGCCGAAATCCGAAGTGGTGTTCTCGCCGAATTTTCGGTAAATGCTCTGTTGGGTTCCAGCAGGTGGTCAACTGTAACTCCGGTCCAAAGAACACTATTAAAAAATAGCAGCGAAGAAGAGGCATCTACGTCGTTGATTGATTCCTTACCGGGGTAAGGATTGGTTGAGGTAGGACTTCCGGATGTCAGCTGATCACCAAAAACTAACTTTGTATAATCAATAGAGCGTTCCGTAAAGTAAACCCCAACACCTGGGCGGAAATGCCACTCCGAACTAAGGTTTATTAAGTAAGAATAGGCAAAACCCAGATTAGTTAAGCTTAACTTAGAGCTGCCTGCGACATCGCGCATAAAGTAAAATCCTACACCTGAATTAAACAGGGGGAAATTACGATCATAAGAGGCAGAGTAGGTTACGTATTTCCCCGGTATTGAGGCCCATTGATCTCTAAAATTTAAACTCAAACGGCTATCCCTGACACCTCCTGCAAAAGAGGGTGCCAAAAGCATCGGAGTGGAGTAGAACTGAGAAAACTGAGGATCTTGTGCATAAACCTTCTGCCCAACGAATAACGAAGGAAAGAACGCAACTAACACAATACACCTAACCTTAAAACCAATTTTATTTTGCAACGTTGAAATCATTTCAAGAATAAAATACAAGATAAAAGTAACTATATTTTTTTAACTTATCGAATAAGGGTTACATCTCCTAACTTTGAGAAGGATTTGCCATTGGTATACCTTCCCTCTGCTTTCCAAACGTAAACATCCGGATCGCACAACTTACCTTTATAGTAACCATCCCATCCTATTTTAACATCTTTACTTTCGAATATCTGTTCTCCCCATCGGTTAAAAATACGTAGTGTATATTCAGTTACTCCCTCCCAAACAGGATGGAATACTTGATTTTGATAATCAACATCATCGTATACACCGCCGTTCGGACCAAGTACACTTGGAGTAAATGCATTTGGATAAGCAAGTTTACCTTGCCCCGTAACTCGTACAGCAGCTGCAATGGTAGTATCATCAACACAGTTACCATTTTCGAGACTAGTCCAAGCCGTTAATTTGACGTTATACTCTCCAAGTTTAGAGTATCTATATGTTGGATTCACATCAGTGCTGCTTCCTCCGCCATCATCAAAATCCCACAAATAGCGTGAAGCAAATTGAGAGGCATTAAAGAAATGAGCATCAGCTTCAGGTAGTAACAACTCCTTTGAGTTGATCT
>JACCEE010614889.1_pt1 | contig 12144 bp, 5 predicted proteins | sample 7449931 | NCBI WGS metagenome assembly JACCEE01 (sample SAMN15323457, study PRJNA562643) | freshwater metagenome | isolation source: river surface water | place: USA:Blue River Watershed | collected 2017-08-19 | reverse complement strand
TAACAGTCATTCCATCAAATACATATGATGTATTACCGTCTGGTACAAATTCATTATTACCTGCAACTTCAGTGAATGCGTCTGTTACGCTGAAGTTTATATAGTTAACACTACCTTTAGAGTTGGTACCCATATTGAACATTTTTAATGTTGGGTAAAATTCTATAATAGGTCTCTTAGCCATACTAGCTGAGTTACCCAACGCTTCTTGACACAAAGGTGCTGTTATGGTGTTGTCTATTGTAGTTCTAAGTACATCATGATGGAACCATCTGTTGCTGCGGCTCCATGCGTTCTTATTAGCGGCACTTCTATTGATAGTGATGTAATCTTTATCTTTAGGATAAAAATATGTTTCCCCGTACAAAACCGAATCGTATACTTCACCATCATATGGAGTGCTTACTGTCTGGCTAAATTGTTCTGGTATGATTAAGTCAGTTAATGGAATTAATTGAATTGCAGTTCCAACTCCTTCAACATAATATTCACCTATCTTATATGATTCAGGAAATATATTACCAGAGAAAGTAACTTTCAACCCATTAGTAAATTTTATTCCGTTAGGACTTGTATACGATGGGCGACCCAATACATCATCTAAATTAATATAGTCAGTATCAGAATCATCAATGATTTTAATTTTACCAGTCTTTCCGTTAATGGTGCCATCTTGATAATATAAAGTATCTAGTCTAGCAGTGTTTGGTGGTATCAAAATCAATTCACCGAATGCGTTCTTTACAAAACTTCTACCAATGTAATTAGTTCCATATTTTATAGTAATCTTTTCATTGGTTGGCAGTGACCCTGCTACTGATAAACTTAAATTAAAACCACCAAAGCCATCTGATACATAGGTTATCAAATAATATTCAGTAGTCAATGATCCGTTATAGAAAACAACGGTTTTGCCATTTAAATCTACAATATTATCAACGGCAGTAACCGCAGCCTCTTTACCTTGTAATGAACTTACTGTTCCAGTTGAAACCAAATCAATAGTTGTATTACCTGGTAAATCATACTCATCTTGTGCGTCAGCAAAAGGAACAGTAAAGGTGATAATACCGTTTTTAGCTCCGTTGTTATCTACGCCAAATACTTCTCTTGTGCTGATATTAGGTTTTACTGGGTCAGTACCTGACTTCCCAGGTTGGCTTTGAATCCAGAAATTTGTTTTTTGGTCAGTTACAAATTGGTATACACCGCCTCTTACTAATGTGATAACAGGATTGAAATAGTTTAAATCTACTTCTGCTGAGTTAAATGAATAATTTGTAGGATTTGAAACTACATTGTATTCTACTTTTGTATATACGTTTGTAGTAGTGATGTTTACTGGTTCAGGACCTAAAGGTAACCAATAATATTGTGTGTAGTTTATTAGTTTATCTAAGTCGGTAAAACTATCCCATGAATAAAATTCATTCGTAAAGAGATTGTTATGGTTACTGGTTATACCACCATGTACTTTCAATGAATCAATAATACCTGGGTATGTTATTAGGTCAACTGCTGTGTTCGTATCTTTTTTCTTAAATATAACTGCAGGATCTAATTGATAATTTGTGCGTGTTTTATCAGGTTCTACTATGTAGTGATCCTTAGAGCTAACGCCATAACCAAATTTATTACCTATATACCCTTGTATCTTTGTATACTTGGGCTGCTGAGATAGTTGATCCAGTGTCCCCGTTAAGAATTGTTCATTTGGTTTGGTTTTAAATATTTCTGGTAAGAAATCAATTGTTCTAACTCTTGTTGACATTATAATTACCTATGTTTTATCCGGCTGGTTGTAACTCTGCAGGTGTTAATGCAGAAATGACTACGATATCTGATGCTTGTGCGGCGTTTACAAATATCTCATATGGTGCGCTGTATATTTCATACAAATCACCAAAACTTAGATTAGGATCGTTTGGAACTAATACTGCTGAACTGATAAGATCACCTAATTGAGAATGTAAGTATGCACTTAATTCACTGAAATAGAATGCATCTCCAAAGTCCCAATTCTCTATACTAAAATAATTGTTCATTTCAGTAAGTATTGAAGTTTTAATTTCACTATCACTAGCAGTGGTTCCACTAGCCTTAATAACTTTTATCGTTGCACGTAATGCTGCCTCTGCTTTATTACCAAATAAAGGCTTAAATCTTACGCTGTTTAATATTACACTGTCTGATAACATTCTATAATCATTTATCTTAGCATATTCTTGTGTCAATTCATTTATTGTAGGACGTGAAGGTTCTGATACAGTGCCTGTTGTGTCCTTAATCCAATTCTGATATTGAGTATAATAGCTTTGTGGTAGTACATACAAATCAATAATGTTTGTTGTACCTGGATCAATTCTAGTAGTATCGCCGGATACATGTTTATATTGGAAATACAAACCTTGACGACCGATCTTCACTGAGTAGTTTGTAATCTTTTCTAAGTTTACAATATTAGCTGAGGTAGAATCATCTACTGTCTTGTAGAAGAATCCTTCTAATACAGCATAGAACACTTGTCCCACGGGATATTCGTACTTGACAATAGCAATATCTGCTTGTGTACCATAGTTGTATACAACATCAGAAGTTGCAACCATTTCGTATCTACTCAACATATTAGCATCGATAACTTCACGGAAGAATGTGAAATATTGATAGTCTACTGTGTTTGAAACATAACCGGTAATTTCAGTGAAATAATCAGGATCTTTGTTTGTCCCGATCAATGTTATATCAGCATTTGATATTTCGACACTGAAATCGTCAACATATCCGTCTGATTCTATACTTTGACCCACAACATATACCTTAACGTCTGTTGTCAATGGATAGTTACTATTTGGTTGTGAATTGCATTTCAAAACACTAATATAATCACGCAATGTCTTTCCTGACAATGGATCATATATTACTTTATCTCTGTCAAATACAAATCTTATATCAGAAACACTACCGAAATAGTAGGCAAGAGAACGATAAGATACCAAATATCTACCATACCCTAGACTTCTAAATTTAACAAAATACTGAGGATCAGTATATGTGCTAACAATCCATCTTTCTTGGTTAGCCAATAACACATTGTTGAATATCAATGAAAAGTTTTCGTTCAATAAGCATCTGTTAACACAATCTTGGATAACTGCGCTTGATAAACTATTAGTGAACGATGGCATAACTAATGACAATATAGCACCGTCTGGAATAGAATTGGTCAAAGTTACTGGACCTAATCCACTAGGTAAATTACCTAATCCACCGTTTGAACCATCTTCAATAACACTAGATACACTAGTCCAAACGTATGTAATGTCGCTAGGTCCGGGTATACCTGATATCAATTTATTATTGCTATCAAAATAATATCCACTAGGTGCAGTAAATTTAATCAAAGCACCTTCAGTAATGTATTTTACATTTCCAGTAGCGTACACTCCAACTGAGATTGGACCAACATTATTGTAGAAATAGCCTGTACTTTCCGATGAGTTGAATGATGATTGATTCCAATATACACCACTATCTATTTCATAACGGGTGTATGCTTGAGTATAATATTGGTATGTTCTATTTCCATTCAATGCGCTTGCTAAGTTATCTGTCAAGAAATTGACAACATCATTTGTAGTTGATGCAGTAAATGTCAAAAAGCCATCGTTAATGTCTTGGTACATTCCGCCGTCATCAGCAAAATCATTTGTGCTTGAATACTTAGAACTAGGATCAATCAAATCATAGTTTCGGCTAGTACCTACACTGCTTCTGTTTACTGCTTTGCTTTTGATAATAGAATTATATAAAGTAAATGGGAAGTTGTTATAATCTTCACCATTGACCATTCTATTTTGTGTATAGAAACGTTGTGGTGCACGTTGTTTAATATTAGTTAATGATTCACGTTGTTGTGCAGTAGAGATAGGTAATGGTAATTCTAATGTAATTGTCAATGTTTCTGTACGACCAGTACGGCTCTTGTAATTAATTGAAACAGTTGTACCTTGAATTTCGCTAGGATCGATTGTGTATGTCATCGCATTACCAAAACGATAGTATGCCTTGAAGTTGCCCACAGGCATATCACTGAATACTCCGTCACCAAATATATATGTTACTTGGTCGTTGTAGCGTGACCCTACACTAAACAATTTCTTATTGCTGGTTGTAGTTTGCAATGAATTATTATTTGCGTAAATGCTTTCTACTTGAGTCCATTGTGTCAATGCACTGGTTATATTGTCAACTTGGTATAACCATGTATCATCATTGTTGATGCCCTGGACATCAATGTCAACTGTTTGATTTGCGATTTGTTCTGCTATTGTAAAATTGTATGATTGCAAAGAACCTTGTTTAAAGTACAAGAAAAATCCTGTACTGCTACTACCATAACCTAACTTATCGTTTCTATATACAATATTAAAAACCTTTGAAGTTCCTGGTGGGATTTCATATACCGTGTTGCTGTTTACGCTAGTAACGCTTACACACTCAAATGACATACCAACACCATCAACTGTTGCAGTAAAAGGCACGATAGGTTGTGTACCATCTGGTAAGTTAACGCTATATTCGTCTGTTTTAATATCTAAAATAGTTGAAGAATTGCCTGGTTTGCCAATACGTTGTGTATCAATTAAAGCGGCGTTGATGATTGTATTGAACTGTTCTTGCCAATTTGGGTTTGCAGGGTCATTCCAAAGAATTGTTAGATTACTCAATACCAAATTATTAATGTCACGGACTTGTTCAGTGGTGCTGATTGAAGAAATCTTTAAATAGCCCTGGCCTGCATTGTTTCTTTTTGGAGTATAACCAACTAGGTTAGCTAATTTGATGACACTATCTCTGCGTTCAGCGGTGTCGATAAAATTCTCACGGGTGTTCAAGTCATTGCGGAATGCAAGTGCTTGACCCATGTATGCCATAACGTCTAATAACGCAACATATTCGCTACTTTCAACATAGTCGTTAAAGGTTTCTGGATAATAAGAACGTAGATAATCTACAAAAGTTTTACGAATGGTTTCATAATCATAGCTCTGAAAGTCAGCTTGACTATAGTTTTTGTATAGGGATTTCCAATCGTTTACCCCGAAAATAGATGATTGTCTTGAACTTGTGGCCATACTGTTGTTCTCTTTTATGTATTTATCATACAGAAAAACAGCGGTTTTTAGTTGGAACGTGATGCTGTGCTTGACGATTGGTCAAACAAAATAGCTAAAATAGTTGGATTATTGAACGGACTGACTGCTACTTCTACTTCTAATAAAATACCATTATCTTGCGGATAGCAAGTAACGCTATTAAGTACTAGTCTAGGATCATACGATGCTACTCTGCGTATCTCAGTTTCTAACGCTATTTGAACATCAAGTGTGTTTGGTTCAAAAATAAAGCTCCACAATGTTGTACCGTACTCGGGCTTTCCTGGCTTCTGTCCTTGAGGAATGTTTAAGGCATTTATAAAGTCTTGAAATACAAGTTCTTCATCCAGCGTTCTATATTTCTTATTGAAACGCAATGGTTTGTTTAATGTACCAGAGCCTCCATCAGCACCTGTGTTAATCTGAGGTGTTCTAACTGAGTCTGAATGTTGTGTACTAAATCCTATAAATGTTGGCATATCTTATCCTTATCCGTATTTAGACTAGATTTTCTAACTGATCTGCTGCTTGTTGTAACGACTTGTATTCTTCGTATGCAGCTACTGTTTGTGGATCATTTGCTCCCAACTTTGCTTTAAGTTCGTAATACGCTTGTCGTTTTTCATCGGCGTCTTTCACTGCTTGTTGATAGTCGCTCACTAGTTTAGTTTCATCTGGTGATGGTTCAGGCGGTGGCCCTGAACCAAACTTTAATGGTGGAATCTTTGGATCACCTAATAGTGCTTTGCTTTGAGCTGCCAAGCCTGCAGTATCAAATGAATTTTCTTTAACAGTAGGCAATTTTACTTCTACAGGTCCTCCTGAACCCAATGCGGCAATCGCATTGTTCAACTCAGATGTTCCTTTCGTCCCTAATCCCTTTGAAACTAGTGATGTTAATCCGTTAGCACCTGTTAACAACGACTTAGCTCCATTGATTATTGCACCTGGACCTGACAATGATCCACTTACTGATGCTGTTATATTTTTCAGTGTAGATGATAAACCACCTACTCCCGGTATGCTTGTCGGTGCACCTGTTATGGTTTGACCTAAACTGTTTACTGTAGAAGATATTTTTGCCAACTCTGATCCACCAGTAGTTTTACTTAATAAACTACTACCTAATGATTTGGCTCCGTCTATTAGACCAGTCAATGATTTAGAATCAGGTGGAGATATCTTATCTTGAACAGTGTCTGTGTTAGGCAATTCTATTCCAGATGCAGCCGCTTCTCCTTCAGCTTTGATGACTGTGAGATTTTGAGGCTCGCCTGCTTTGAATGGTTTGAATGCAGATGTTACTTTACTGAACGCTGCCGCTGCCATACCTTTTAACTTATCTGCGATACTTACATCAGGCAAACCCCCCAAAGCCTTATCTGCTAAATTAGAAGCAAAATTTCCACCCGATATCAAGTTTGAGATTGACCCGCCTAATGGATTTGTTATTTTGGCTGCATTTAAACCCAATGCACCGATGCCAGGTATATTTTTTGTTAATGCACTCTTTGCAAAGTTTATTGTTGCATCAGCGCCTGCAGTTGCGGCACTTAATATTAAACCACCTTTTTGTGTAGGGCTTTCTTTATCTGTGATTAGACCTGCAGATACCATACTGGATTCACCCTGTTTTAATAAAGTAACCGCTGCACCTGTTTGAGCAGTTTGATTGTTAACTAAATCGCCAAGTGATTTTACTCCATCTTTACCTGTAAATAAATTTGAAGGTATTGCTTGCTCTAATGATTTACCGGATTGCAATGCTGAATTTATCAATACATCAGAACCAGGCTTTAATAAACCAGCACTCATATATTGACTAGGATTTAACCCTAATCCACCAATAGACCCAACCTTAAGTCCAGTATCTGTAGTTACTATACCTGCAGTTGCTGCTATTGCATTCTTTCCTGCACCGGTTGCAGCATTAACTGCCATTTGTGATACCAATGCACTTGTAGTATTTTTATCAAGTGTGGGTGATGCGGCTGGTATATTTGGTACTGTGGATGCCAATGACGGGGTAGTAATTGCAGGTGGCGCAGGTGGAACTGAATCGTTGATGCTAGTAAGATTGGCTGACGGTGATGAAGGTAGATTTGCTGCTGATGACATATTTGTACTAACATCGACACCTAAGTTTGCTTTTTCCCATGGGGCGTGTGCAGGAGCACGTGATGTGATGCTTGGTAACTTTCCCGGTGCAGTAGCATATCCCTTTTCTTCATCATACAATGTGTCAGGATGTGTAATTTTAGCTAGTTGTTTAACATTTTCTGGCTTTAATGATATTTCTCCGGTATTTAAATTAACATTAGGATTACCTTTAATGTAAGCAGTGCCTCCGCTTGTCAAGCCAGCATCACCTTTAGATGCCATACTCAATGACCCGTCTACTTTTACAGTGTGATTACTTTTAGTTTGCTGTTTAAAAGTTGTACCGGCAAACTGAGTTGTTTCTTTTTCACTTTCTATCTTAATATTCTCTGCGGCAATATTTAAATTCTTTGCTGCATTGATATTGATGTTATTATCTGCATGTAAGTTAAGATCACCTTGTGTTCTAATGTTGACAGAGTTAGTTGAATACATATCAATTGTACCCTCTTTGCCTAACTCAATATAACTTTGTCCGTTAGCATGAATGATGAATAGTGTTTGGGCACTATCATTCATCATTATCATATGACCAGTGCTGGTACGTAGACGTAATAACTGGTCTCTACCTTGAAGGTCACCGTCATCCATAACAATGCTATGTCCACCTAATCTACCTACAACTTGAAAATTTTTATCAGGGATTGATGTATCTTTGATGCTCTGTTTGATATTTTCATCAGTAAAGCCACCGCTATAGATCGGTCTACCGGGAGTAGATAAACCAAATACTCTGCTAGGTGTTTCACGTTGGCTGCTACTACCAATTACACCTCTATCGGGATCTCTCAGTAATCCTTGTTTGTTTAAAATAGCTGCCAGATAACTGTGTATTGGTCTTGGCTGATCTACATAAAATGATCCGTCTGCTTGTTCTATGTTCGCATTGTTTAGTTCAGCGACCGGTAATCTTGGGGCACCGCCGTAACTTCCTGCCTCTCCCGAGTTAGCAATAATATTATTAGTGGCACCAATCGCAGGTACCATGTGATTCATGCCGGGAACAGGTACACCACCTATGTAATAACCTAAACTAGGATCACCGTTGACAAAAACACAAATTACTTGTGAATCTAAGTCAGGAGGTGTTGCCCAGAAACCGTAACTATTAGGGTTACCTGTATAAGAACCATAATCGTTCTTGCTGGCAGTGTTTGGTGTATGACCGAAGAAAGGACTTAAGTAATTAACAGTTATCCAAGATGATTCATCATCAGGATTATTTCCTTTAAGTTTGTTTATAAAAACTTTGATTCTACCTGTGCGTGTTGGGTCTACGTTGTTCTTAACAATACCTATAACCGGGTGAGGATATATTGTGGCGCCGCCCCTATCATCTGCAAATGATTTAGGTGCACTCGTTTGTTTGACTTCATCTTCCATATTATTCTACTTTATTCAACTAATGGTTCTCTACGAGTAAGTCTCTCTCTTGCTTGTGGGGGTGTTAATTTACGTCCGTTTTCATCGTCTACTGAAGTAGTCGTGTTAGTTGTAGTATTCGGTTGTACTACTTGTGAACTTTCTTCAGATCCCCTACCACTAATTTGAGTATCTCTTTCAGCAGTTGGGAAACTAGGAATTCCAGTTTTTAAATCTTGTTCAAATTTACCTTTAGAGAATCTACTTATTACTTTTAACAGCATATAAACCATTCTTCCCTGTGCTACTTTTTTAATGCTGTCATCATACTCCCAGAAGTATATGTCGTTGTCTGGTTGCATTATACCTAAGTTATTATCATAATCTTTAACTTGTCTGAAATCTATTTCGATAAAGACTTGCCCTGATCCTGGGTTTATTGTGAGGTCGTTTCCATACCATTTGCGTGATATGTCGTCCATTGAACCAGATGATACTAGATAGTCAGGATCACCTAATATTCTAATATGTGCGTTCATAACGTCACCGGGACTATACAAAAATGTTCTTACACTACCAATTGCTTCTAGTGCGCCGGGTGCCATACCTGTAGGATTTGCCCCTTGTGCAGGCATTCCTTTATTAGGAGTAGATCCGTCAATTTTTTGATTTGCGGCATCGCTTGCTAGATTACCTGCATTGAAATATAATAGATTATAGGTATGTTCGTATGAAATAATTGATTCATTCTTTCCAGTATACCAATAATTATATATTTTATGCGCTCCTTTATAACTAGTAGTGTTACCAGTATATAATGACCTTACATAAGGAATTTCATATCGTTGAATATAATATGTAATTTTGTATGCGTAATCATTTCTTTTCTTGTCATAATCTATAGGTCTAACGACCGGTGTTACATGGTACCAATAAAGTTCTGATGGGTTAGGATTAGTTTCTGAGCCCCTATCCTCTGGTTTAACTTTTTGTAAAATGTTTTTATCTATAACCGATAATGAATCACCCACAAATGAACTCTGTGTAATAATTTTGTCTATCACACTCATAATTGGCTCGCCACCTGGAATAGATATATTTCTAGAACGTTTTTCTATTTTACTAGATTTACCACTTTCGGATACTCTTACATTCAATCCAGGCGGTAAGTTTGGCATAGGTGTTGTGATTGGTGAGTAATGCCCTTTATCTACAATCAATGCATCTTTTATCGGTGAATCATCAAACACTACTTCATATATGTCAGCTATGTCTTGCGACCTGTTGTCACCTGTCGAATTCTGTTTTTCTCTATAGTTTGCAGAATGCATGACCTGCTGAATTGCCCCTTCTACAGTAGATGCATTGATTGATGTTTGTGTTAAAACTACCCCACGCTTTAATCCAAAACCAATTTGTTCATTGATTGGTTTAGCTTGAACATCATATACTGTAACTTTGTTTTCTAATCTAAAAGAAAATTTACTAATCAAAAAAGGAAATGTACGTTCGAAAGATGAATTTGAATCTATAAAACCCGGACCTTCTGTAGGCACATTGACCATGGGCGTACCCTCTGCATTATATCCATAGAATCTAACTGCCATTAGAAAATGTGCACCTAACGCTTGAATCGGTTGGTCTACTCCGCGTTTGATATTTGATTTTTCTTGCATTTTTCTAACTGCTTTGAGTAGACTTGTAGGAAAACTCATGCCATACGGTTCATAAATTTGAAATTTAATATCGGTTTGTAGTGCAGAAATACCTGTTTCTTGACCAGTCATGTAATTAGTAAGTTCGAAATTATCTATGTACAAATCCAAATCAAAAAATTCATTTCTCGGGCTATCACGCCCTTCAGTGATACCACCACTTTGTGCTATTAATTGTAAAGAACGTGCTTGCCATTTACCTGTCGTATTGTAATCAACATATGCATCTGGTGTTATCAAATACAAACTTAACTTATAAGTTGAACTACTAAACTCATTTAATGGATTGTATTGACGTAAGTTTGGTTTCTCGTCAATAAGACGATTGACAGTAACTTTCCATCTACCTTCTGAATCTAATTCTGCCATCTTATAGTCCTAGTGCATCTCTAATATTATTGTATTGTGGTATATAAATTTTTGTGCCGGTCACAAAATCAAATAACGGATCTTTTAATTTATTTGGATTTCTTTGAGAAAACACCCACCACAACTTGCTATCACCATACAAATCATATGCTAACAAATCTGGTCGCAAATGATAGGTTCTTGTTATTTCCCAATAATTATCTAATACATCCACTGGTATACTTCTATCTACCATGATATCTAAAAAATCTTTATTGTATATACTAGTGTCGTAGTATGGGCTAGTTTGATTATATTTTACCATATTCCACCGCCCTTTCTTTGTGATCCTCTGAGTAATTTACCTGTAGCATAGTCTTTCAAACTAAAATTCTTTGATATGTCATTACGTGTTACAATTGGCAATCCTGTTATTGTAAATTGAATTTTTGTAGGAACGTATGTAGCGTTTTTGTTAGACAAGTAATTAAACGAGGGTTGTGAAGAAACACCACCCTTGTTAAGATTAGAACCAAACAATCTACTTGTTACAAAATCTAATCCTGGAATTCTTGAATTGGTGTATGATTTTCTTTCCATTTGTGATGAGTTTTGACCAGCAAACTGTGCTGGTGCACCAGCACGAATATAATCAACATCATTCGGTAATGTGTATGAAAAGTTAGTAATAGCTAATGGGTGATTGTCATATTGGTATGCACCATATCCTGACAAGTAACACAACGGAGGAGGAGTTCCTGCTTGAGGGGTATTGTCTTGTCCATAAAACATTTTAGTAACAGATTTGAAAAAATGCATCACAGCTAAAAGATAATTGGCTTCTTCTGTGTCCTGTGCTGTGAATTCTGCTGTAATGATTACATCTTCTAATGAACTATTTTTATAAAAGTACATTTTATAATTTGAATGTGCTAAATCGGAAGGATCATAATTAGCACGATATGATGATTGTATTGTAGGTGTATATGGGAATATTACTCCGTCTGTCGCTAGTAATGGGAACAACAAATCACCCTTTTTAGCACTCTTGTACAAGTAAGTTGCGCTAGGTGCTAGTTGTAATCGTACTCTCCAATCTTCTGATTGGTTACGTATTGTTTGCGTACTCTGAACACCTTTGGATCTTAACGCATCAATACTTTGTGATGTTATACCAGCTCTACGTTCTTCTTCTGATAGTTGTGCTCTGTTGAGTGCCTGGATATTGTCAATTTGATTCATTAAATCGGCACGTTCGGCATCTGAAACTTCAACTTGTGCAGTTGGTCCACCTTGTTCATTTTGAGCAGCAGCTTCTAGTCTAGTTTTTTCAAACGGGTCGGCTTCGGGTTGAACTGTAGTGGGCTCGGTTACTGGTGGTGTGGGTTGTTCTGTAGTTTCGG
>JACCEE010875178.1_pt1 | contig 12145 bp, 15 predicted proteins | sample 7449931 | NCBI WGS metagenome assembly JACCEE01 (sample SAMN15323457, study PRJNA562643) | freshwater metagenome | isolation source: river surface water | place: USA:Blue River Watershed | collected 2017-08-19 | reverse complement strand
CGGTGCTGCGCTACGTGCATCCCGACACCTTCAAGATGTTCGAGACCGAAGCCCTCAAGATGGGCTTCAAGAACGCCGCCTGCGGCCCGATGGTCCGCTCCAGCTACTGGGCCGACCAGCAGGCGCACGGGGCGGGGGTACCAGTGTAAATTCCACCGATAAAAGCTAATTTACATCGATCGCTGCAAATTAACATCGATCCGTGCAAATTTGCAGGCCATGAGCCCACTCCCGAATTTCCCCAGTCTGACGCCGGACGAACGAGTCTGGCGTCTTGACTGGTTCGGCGAGTGCGCCTACCCCGGGAGTGTTCGACGCTACGCCCAACCCAGCATCAAGGTGGCGATTTCGCCGCTGCGGTGCGAGCCGAATGACGCTGAGGCGCTTTTGCAGCCTGGCGGCACGGATCACATGCACCAGAGGGAGGTCTGGGCGCCCGTTGCGGTATTGCCGTTGCTGGCGATCGGTGATCTGTGGCAGGGCGGTCGTTTGATCGCCTCGCCGAGTTACCATGCCGAAACCTTTCGAAGCGTCCAGATCGTGCCCGGTACCACCAGCTTCGTTAAAGCAGGTCTGGCGGTAGACGAAAAATTTCTGATTCCACTGCATGCCCACCCGTGGCATCGGCCTCACACGCAGGCTTACTGCGTGGCGGTTTCGTTGGGGGGCGACCGCAGGCTGCTGATCCCTTGCGTGGAGATCATCCGCTTCTACTTCGGCTCGTCGAGCAACCTGCTCCAACGGCTCTTTTCCATGCCGCTCAACGCGGAGGCGCTGTGGTCGAGCAAATCGTTCGATCCAGGCTCCCGGCACATGCACCTTGTCCTCGCTCCCGGGATATCCGGGGCGTCGGCCTCGGATGTCGGCAGGATGGCTGGCGATCGACTCGCCTGGCGCTCGGCGGCTGGCATCCACATTTCCTGCCAGAAAGCTGCGGCAAGTGGACAGGTGGCCTACCCGTATACCGGCTTTCCGTTCGAGGGCGAGACGAACCTCGCTGTAACTGGCGTTTGGTTGCCCTTTGGCGATGAACCAAGAGCCACGTTCCTGGCTTATCAACTTCGCTCCTGCTCGCACGCCTTCCCGTTTCGATCCCTTTCCTATGAAACGTCCCGGCGCAACGCCCAAGGCGCACGAAGCCCGGAAAGTAGCCGGAACGCGACTGGCGTTCGTCACGTAAGCGAGATCTCGCTCCGAACAAAGACGGTCGATGATGATCCCAGTGCTCGTAAGTCGCAGCATTCCGGAGGTTTTACGACCAAGAGGCGCTTTCCGGACCTTCTGCGCAAACCGGTCTGGAAGGAGAAAATCGAGAGCTTTGCAAGCGCTGAGGTTTTCTTGATACGCAGCAACGGCAGCATCGAGCAGGTCGCGTTTGGCGAGCCGGATGGTTCATCGGATGCAGCCGGGATTGATTTGGCTACGCAACCCGAGGCTGGTCCGCCGATGCAAAAGAAGCCTCCGCTACCCCACTTCGTACGTAAGACACTGACCCGGATTCGTCGCGAGATCACGGCAAGCGGCAAGAAGGACAGAACGATCCGGGTGATAGACCCCAAAGAGAGGGCTGTCCCGGTGTTTTCGCTGGCGGTTGCTGTCGATGAGGATGGAGAGGTGCTTCCGGAACTGCTGTTCTCTGATGAGGCAGGACGTGTGCGCCAGCGCAGGGCGTGCTTCGCCGAGGTTATCGAGCGCGGCGTGGCGCTTCGTCAACTGGCAATTATTGAGGAGCAGAACGCCCAAAGCGCGGCTTTGGTAGTGCAGGTTAGGGAGCCGAGCATTCACCAATTGACGCAGAGCTTGCTCAAGCACCTTTCAATGATTGTAAGCGCAGCGGAGAAGGACAACGGGCGGTTGTAGGCCCCCAGAAAAACTGTGCAAACGGCAAGTTGTTGCCGAAGGACTGCCGAGCGGACTTGTGCACAGTTCGGTTGTCTCGGGATCGCCCGTCGTTACGTGTGCTTGTCGCACCTCATGGTTTTTCCTGCTGCGGTTGCGATGCGTTTCCGGCTTCTAACAAGATGGCTGGGATCGATTTGGCCGGTGATCGTGACTTCGATGGAGAGCCCGGCAGCATCACCTTGCTCGTTGGTGGCAAGCGCATTCACACGAAACGTCCTGCCAACGACGCTGTGGACAGGACTGTCAGTCAGGATTGAGCGCTCGCCCAGCGGACCAGATCTCAGTCCGATAAGGTCGGCAAGATGGCTCGACGCATACCGCTCGTCCGGCTCTGCACGGCTCGAGTAAAGCGTAACGTGCGGGTATTGTCAGGCGACACCGTAAATTGACCCCCTAGCGACACGAGGAACTGACCCCCTCGTTCGCAAGGAGGCCACTGTTGGAAACGAAGCACAGCGAGGTGAATCCTGTACGCCGTCTGGTTTGCGGAGTGCAGGAGATGTTGGAGCCGGAGGCGGTCACGACGATCGTTCGGTTGGGGCAGTCGGGGTGGGGCGCGAAGCGGATCGCCAGGACGTTGGGCATCGCGCGCAACACGGTGCGGCGGTATCTGAACGCGGGCGGGCCGGTGCCCTACCGGCAGCCGCAGCGCGACAGCGTGCTGGGCGGTCATGAGGCGTGGCTGCGGGAGCGTTTCCTGCAGCACCGGGGCAACTGCGACGTGGTGCGCCAGCAGTTGAGCAAGGAGCTCGGGATCGACACGAGCCTGCGCACGGTCGAGCGCGCGTGCCGAGGGTTCCGTCAGGAGCTTGAAGCGAGCCGCCGTGCGACGATCCGCTTCGAGACCGCGCAGGGCGAGCAGATGCAGATCGACTTCGGCCAGACCCGGGTGCTGATCGGTGGCGAGCCGGTGCGGGTGTTCCTGTTCGTGGCGACGCTGGGCTACTCGCGCCGGGGATTTGCGTGCGCGTTCCGGCACGAGCGCCAGAGCGCATGGTTCGCCGGGATCGAGGCGGCGTTTGCGCATTTCGGCGGACGGCCGCAGACGCTGCTCATCGACAACGCCAAGGCGCTGGTCGACAAGCACGACACACAGACGCGCCAGGTTCGGCTCAACAGCCGCTTCGAGGCGTTCTGCCGGCACTGGGACATCGCTGCCCGGGCATGCGCGCCGTTTCGCGCCCGCACCAAGGGCAAGACCGAGAACGGCGTGGGCTACGTGAAGAAGAACGCCATCGCCGGTCACGCCTTCGAGAGCTGGGCGGCGATGCAGGCGCACCTGGCGCGCTGGCAGCGCGAGGTGGCCGATCTGCGCATCCACGGCACGACAGGTGTCACGCCCGCTGAGCGCTTCGAGTTGGAGCGAGCGCACCTGCGCCCGATTGCCGGAGTCGCCCCCTTCCTGCAGGTGCGTGAGCTCGTGCGCCGGGTCAATGCCGAGGGCTGCATCGAGCTCGACACCAACGCCTACAGCGTGCCGTGGCGCTTGATCGGCGAGACGGTGACAGTCATCGTCAGCGCCGACACCGTCGTAGTCGAGTACGCCGGCGAGGAAGTGGCTCGCCATGCGGAGCTCGCGGGCAGTCGGGGGCGCAGCATCGAGCGCAGCCATCTGCTGGGTGGATCGCCGCCGCCGGCCGAGATCGAGGCGCCGCCGCCCACCGATGCGTTGCTGCGCCCGTTGGCCGAGTACGAAGCGCTCGTCGGAGGAGGCTGGTGATGCTCGAACCCGAACGACTCGACGAATTGCTCACCCGGTTGCGGCTCACGGCGATCCGCGACCAGCTCGATAGCCTGCTCGACGAAGCCAGCCGGGCGCAGATGACGCTGCGCGAAGCGCTGCTGTTCCTGGCCGAGCGCGAGGTCGCCCGGCGCGACACGCGGCGCATCCAGATGGGCATGAAGCTCGCCCGCTTCCCGTGCATACGCACGCTCGAAGGCTTCGACTTCGACGCACAGCCCTCGATCGATCCGGGGCAGATCCGGGATCTGTCCACCGGGCGCTGGATCGGCCACGGTCAGGCCTTGTTGCTGCTCGGCCCGCCGGGCGTGGGTAAGACGCACCTGGCGGTCGCACTGGGGCGCGAAGCGGTGGATCGCGGCTATACGGTGCTCTTCACCTCGGCGGCGGCGCTGATGGCCGGGCTGACGAAGGCGCACGCCGATGGCCGGCTCGAGGAGAAGCTGTTGCAGCTCTCGAAGCCCAAGCTGTTGATCATCGATGAACTGGGCTACCTGCCGCTCGAACCGGCGGCCGCGCACCTGTTCTTCCAACTCGTGTCGCGGCGCTACGAGCGGGCCAGCGTGCTGATCACCAGCAACCGGCCGGTGGGCGAATGGGGGCAGGTGTTCGGCGACGCCGTTGCCGCCACCGCCATCCTGGACCGGCTGCTGCATCACAGCCAGGTCATCACGATCCGCGGCGACAGCTACCGGCTGCGCGACAAGCGCCGCAGCGGCCTTCTGCAGAAGGCCGCTGCCCCCACCCCGATCACGTCGGAGAGTTGATTAACCCAGGGGGTCAATTCCAGATGTCGTCAGGGGGTCAAATCTTCGTGTCGCTTGACAGGTATAGACAGGTAAACCGCTCATGGTCGAGGCCGAGCATTGCCTGAAGGTCTGCGTAGGTGGCAGGGCGAGCTCCAATCGCTGATCTCTCGGCCGAGGAGCCTTGACTCAAGGGGGCTAACCCGCATTTCTCACACCCTCACGGTTCGGCCCCCGGTGGCGCGGCTTTTTGCTTCACGCGTCGCCGTGACCGCGAGGGTTCAGGCCCGCGAGCGGCCAATCGAGGGCAGGCGGGTGAGGTTCTGCGAGCGGCCAGGTGCGTTGAGGGGGCAAGCGGCGCTGTTCGGGCATGAGACCGCCTCGCGCGAACGGGAGCGCGATCGGATCAGCAGGGCCATGGTGGCGTGGCGGATCAGCCGGGGGCGAGTCTGGCCTGGGCCAGGCGCCAGGTGGTCTGGAACGGATGACTGCTGGCCATGCTGACGTGGATGCGGCGCACGCTGATCTTGACCCGTGCGCCGATCTTGAGCAGTTTCAGGCGCAGGCTCTCGCAGGTGGCGTCGGCCAGTTCGGTGCCAGCCAGCCCGATGCGGCGCAGCGCTTCGAGCATCACGTAGGCAAAGGAGGCGAACCACAGCCGCAGCTGATTGGCCCGCATCGTGGCCGTCGAGGTGCGGTCGGCGAACAGATGCAGTTGGCACTCCTTGATGCGGTTCTCCATCTCACCGCGAGCGCAGTACAGCGCCTCATACAGTTCGCGTGCTGGCCAGCGCTGGGCGTCCAGGGTGGTGACGATGAAGCGCGGATTGGCCTTGCCCGGCAGTTGCTCGGCCTTGCCGACGACTCGTCGGCTGCACGACCAGCTGTCCAGCGTGCGGTAGGTGAAGTCACGAAACCGCCGTGCGGGCTTGCCGGTCTGGGTGCATTCGGCCTGCGCCTCGCTCATCTCGGTGTCGATCTGGGCCTTGAGTCGGTCGTTCTTGGCCAGCCCGAAGACGAAGTCGATGTGCGTCTCCTCGCACCAACTCATCAAGGCATCGCGCGCAAAGCCCGAGTCGGCACGCAGCACGATGCGCACCTTCGGCCAGTGGCGGCGGATCTGGGTGACGATGCGTTCGAGTTCATCGATGCTGCCCGCCGAGGCATCCGTGTTGGCCCGGCGCAGCTTGGCGGCGAGCAGATGTCGGCCGCAGAAGATGTACAGCGGCAAGTAGCAGTAACCGCCGTAGTAGCCATGGAAGAAGCGCCCTTCCTGCTGGCCGTGCAGCGGGTCGTCGGTGGCGTCCAGATCGAGGATGATCTCGTCAGGTGCCTGCTCGTGCGCCTCGATGAAGCACGCGACGAACAGCGACTCGAAGGCCGCCGGATCGTGAGCAATCTTGTGATAGCGCGAACCGTCCTTGGTGTCGGGGGCATGTTCGAGCCGGTTCAAGGTCGACTTGCCCGCCAGAGGCTCGCAGCCCTTGCGCCGAGCGCTGAGCTTGCCAGCCAGCGTAGCCAGCACCGGGTCACGGCGCAACTGGTCGTGGTCGTTCAGGTCCTCGTAGCCGAGCGCGATCCCCACGATCCGTTGCATCACCAGCGTGTGCACGGTGTGTTCGATCAGCTCCGGATCGCGCCCATCCTCGAAGCAGGCCGCCACCCGTTCGGTCAGTCGCAACGTGCGATCGACCTCGCGCAGCAACAGCGCGCCCGCATCCGAGCTGATCTGCCCTCCGTCGAAATCAACCGCCACCTGGCGGCCCTCAATACGCTCCGCACCTGGACTTCGTCCGGTACACTGTGTCGGCATCGCGGATTCCTCCGGAGTATGGTTAAGTCGTTCTCGCAAAACAACTTTCTCATATTTCCGGCCGCGATGCGCCTCCTATCTGTGAGAAATGCGGGCTAAAGCAAGGCGTTCCAGCAGGCGGTCGAGCACCTTCGGATCGGACGTCAGCGGATCCACGAGTCCTGTGGCCTGCTGAACCGAAACCCCGATCACCCGCTCCGCGATCTTCACGTCCCGGGTGACGACGCCGTCGCCGATCCAGGGGCTTCGGTTGCCGTTGACCAGAATGTCGTGGATGACCAACTCGACGGCAGACTCGTGCGCAAGGTCCATGCTGAGCCGCTGTTCCGAAATCGCAAGCTCCTCGGTCGAATAGAAGACCGTGGCCATCGAGCCGGCAACAAGTGTTGCCGCTACGAGAAGTAGCCACAACGTATGCAGGAGGACAAAGCCTTTACTGCGCACGAGGCCGCACGAGTGGGCGTGCATGCTCGGCGAGCTGGGAAGCTGCATCGAGGCCGTCAACCAGCGCATCGACGACCGACTGGGTTTCCATCTGATTGCGCATCACATGCGGAACGAGCAAGACCACCAGCTCGGTGCGGCGAGTATCGGAGGTGTTGTTCCTGAACAGGTTGCCGACCACGGGCATGTCCTTGAGCAATGGGATGCCGCTGTTTCCGACACCGCCACTCTCTCGGATCAAGCCGCCGAGCGCCACCGTGAAGCCGTCGCGCGTCCCTCTGTGCCAATATGACCTGCGTCACCTACCCCTGATCATTTAGTGAGCAACGAGGTAGGCATGACGACCACCACTCAACCCAAGGCATCCATGCACGTTCTGAAGACCTCTGCCGATCCGCTCGTCTCGCAAGGCGCCCGTAGGGCGACTGAAGAGACGAGCGGATCGGCGGCGCCGACCACGCAGCCCGGTGCCGACACCGAGGTCGTGCCACGCGCCCGACGCCGGCAGTTTTCCAACGCCGACAAGCGGCGGATCCTGGACGCGGCCGACCGTTGCACCCAGCCCGGCGAGATCGGCGCGCTGTTGCGCCGCGAGGGCGTCTACTCGTCGAGCCTGAGCACGTGGCGACGCCAGCGCGAGGCCGCCGACTTGGCCGCGCTGGCGCCGCAAAAGCGAGGCCCCAAGCCGGATCCCGCCGCCGCCGAAGCACGCCAGATCGCGCAGCTGATGCGCGAGAACGAGCGCCTCAAGAGCCAGCTCGACAAGGCACGCCTGGTCATCGAGGTTCAAAAAAAAGTTGCCGCCTTGCTGGGCAGTCCGATCGACGACACACACGACAAATCATGATGCGCGGCGCCGACGAACTCGCCCCGACCCTCGGCATGGCCGCCGCCTGCCGGGCCGTGGGCCTCTGGCGCGGTGCGCCGGCCCGGGCGCGAGCACGCACCCACCACGAAGCCCTTCACGGACCGCACCCCCGCCGCGCGGCAAGGCCCCGTCCGCCGCTGGCGCTCGCCCCCCTGGAGCGGGAGGCTCTGCGCGAGGTGCTCAACAGCGCGCGCTTCTGCGACACGGCGCCGGCCGCGATCCACGCCACGCTGCTCGACGAGGGGTGCTATCTGGGCTCGGTGCGCACCATGTACCGGGTGCTCGCCACCGACGGCGCCACGCGCGAACGCCGGCGTCAGCTCACCCTCCCGACTTACGTCAAACCGGAGTTGCTGGCCACCGCCCCCAACCAGGTCTGGTCCTGGGACATCACCAAGCTCAAGGGGCCGGTTAAGTGGACGTACTTTCACCTTTACGTGATCCTCGACATCTTCAGCCGCCAGGTCGTGGGCTGGCTGATCGCCGAACGTGAAAGCGCCGAACTGGCCGAACAACTGATCGCCGAGACCGTGTCCCGCCACGACATCGTGCCCGGCACCCTGACGCTGCACGCCGATCGCGGCGCCAGCATGCGCTCCAAGCCCGTGGCCGCTTTGCTGGTCGATCTGGATATCACCAAGAGTCATAGCCGCCCGCACGTCTCGGACGACAACCCGTACTCGGAGTCGCAGTTCAAGACGATGAAGTACCGCCCGGACTTCCCCGTACGCTTCGGCAGCCTCGCCGACGCCCGTGCCCACTGCCAGACCTTCTTCGCCTGGTACAACACCGAACACCGACACTCGGGCATCGGCTACATGACCCCGAGCAGCGTCCATTACGGTCACGCGCAGGCTGCACGGGCACTCCGGCAGGACACCCTGGATGCCGCCTTCCTGGCCAACCCGAAGCGATTCAAGGGGCGCCGCCCCGAACCCCCAACGCTGCCGACCGCAGCCTGGATCAACCCACCCGCAACGGAGAAAAACGACGACTCGAACACCCTGGCTTCCACAGTAAATTCATGAAGCATGGTGACGCAAAGTCATTGACACGTTCCGCCGGCTCGGCGCGAGCCGTATCGATCATCAGGCCGAAAGCGTTCTTTGCCTCCCGCGCCGACATGGTTTTCATGGCCGAATCCCGCAGCGTTCAGTGCGTCCATTTGGGACCAAAATCGCTCTTTCTGGCAAGCGTTGCTTTTCAATCTCCACGACGCTGCGTGTCGCAACTGCAGGAATGGCGCTGGATTCAAAATCCAGTTCCGAGAGGAGTGCCGGTTCGACCCCGGCCACCCGCACCATCATTCAGTGCTACCGTTGAAGGTGGAGACCACACGTTCGAGTCGTGTTCGGTGCGCTGTCTCTCTCCGAGATGGTCCAAAGTTATGGCGCTTGGCCGTGTCGTTACCCCGTCGTCGGATCATTCATCTACGTTGGACTAGCCAAAGCAGTCACCCAGCACACGGTGCTGGCTCGGCGTGCGGATCCCCGGAAAATGCGTACTCGTATTGGCTATCCCGGCAGAGCAAACTTTGAATAGTGCTGCCGGATATACGCCAGCTTCGGATCAATGTAGCTCTGACAGAAAGGCCTGCTCGGATCGGTGCGGTAGTAGTTCTGATAGCGCGCATCCGATGCCCTAAAGCCCACAAACGATAGAACCAAGGTGTGCACCGCCTCGCCAGTCTCTTCGCCCAAGCGGGCAATTGCTTGCTCAGCTTCATGGCGCTGGCTCTCTTCAAATATATAAATCGCACTGCGATATTTGCTTTGCAGCGATCGGGCTCGCTTGGCGGAGTGCGTTCTGAGATGGACATCGGACAGCGTCGTCAAACCAATGACCGTGGGATCGAAGGTGACGATCACCCCCTCCGCCCAGGTGTTTGCCGGCGCCGTCGATTGTAGAAAACCCTGGTCGACCTGCGTGACGCCGCGCAACGCTTGGAAAACACCCTCGGTGCACCAGTGGCAGCCTCCACCAAAGCCGACCTTTGCCATCCTCAACTCCTGCGCAAAGGCAAAACGGCTAGGCCGGACCTATCGAGCTGGCTTACGAACGCGATGATACGCTGTCCGACATCGTCCGCCATTTCGACATGAGGGTAGTGCCCGGCGCCCGCGACAATCATGGTTTCGCCATTGATCCTCGAAGCCAAGCTCCGAGCTTCTTCGACAGGGTCCGGGAAGTCTGGATCCTTCGAGCCCATCACGATGAGGCTTGGCACGGAGACTTCGTCTAGGAACGCTGCGGTGTCGGACTTGCCCGTGTCGTCGAAGGCTATCCTACCGCCCTCTGTCTGAATAAACTGGGTCTGCGCATCGTTAGACGCCATGAAACGATCCGATCCGTTGAGCAGCAATCCTATCGGCTGACTTCGAAAAGAAACCACGCACGGCGTTCCGCCTCGTCGGTCCAGGTATCGATCAGGCCGGAGGTCGCATTGTCCTTCGCCTGATCGGCGACGTCCTTTGCGCGACGCAGCGACTCGACCATATGAAGATTATCAGCGCGCAATTCCGTCAGCATGTCCTGCGGCGTGACGAACTCCGCGTCGTTGTCCTTGATCGTCTGGTGGCGGGCGATATCGCCGATCGATCGGATGGTCGTATTACCGGTCTTCCGGGCGCGCTCAGCCATAGCATCGGTAGCAGCGAGGATCTCCGCGGCTTGCTCGTCGAGAAGCAGGTGGTAGTCCCTGAAGTACGGGCCCGAGACATGCCAATGAAAGTTCTTGGTCTTGAGGTAGACCGCATAGCTGTTCGCCAAAATGATCTTTAGCGCATCCGCGACCGTCATGGTCGCGCTTTCGTCCAGGTCAGAAGGTGAAGGCGCGGTTGCAGCACTGGAGTTTGTCATCGCTTGGACTTTCTCGATCATGGCTTGCACAACAGACCAGCGCCGATTCTTTCGCACGCTAAGGTACAGAAAATGAATTTACGTCAGGATGAAGTCCAATGACCTGTAACTATAGTTTCGATAGTTCAGGCGACCAGAAACGAGCCTAGGGGCCTAGGTTCGCGCCCATCACGGTCACCACGTTTAGCGGTGAAGCCAAGCTCATGCGTCCGGTCGAAAGTGGAGCACGAACGCCACGACCTTTTCTGCGGACATCTCACACGGCTTGAGTGAAGCCTTGCCCGCTGAGACGCGGTACAGGTTGAAGCTGACGATGTCGGTTCCAGCCAGCTCTCGGGCAAAAAGGCTGTTACGTCGGCCATCTTTGGAGCGGCGGACTGTAACGCCGAAGCGCCGGGCTTTGTAAGTGCCCTCGCTATATCCGTCCGGTAGCTTAGCGAAAGCCGTATCGAATTCTTTCTCCTCCATTTCACGTCACTGGTGGCCGTCCGATGGCGAGCAGCTGGTCGAGCCCGCCTCTGGCATCGAGGGCATGGAGTTCGTCAGAGCCGCCCACATGCGTGCCGTTGATGAATATCTGCGGCACGGTCCTTCGACCTGAGACGTCGATCATCGCTTTTCGGTTTTCCGCACTAGCCTCGATGTCGACTTCCGTGAACGCTAGCCCCTTTTTTGTAAGTAGCGCTTTCGCTCGGCGGCAGTATGGGCACCAACTCGTGACATAGAGGAGGACTTCTGGCTTCATTTTGCATCTCCAATCGTTGACGCGTGACGTGAGTCCTTCGCGGCAGAACCTAAGTATCGCCGCGACTCTCGAACGGCTGGGAGCGAGCGCGCAAAACTACGTGACAGCTGATTTGAGGCAGGCCGCAAGATCCAGGTCATCACGCAGCCATTTTCCTGACCGCATCCAGCACCCGGTCTTGCCGGTATGGCTTGGAGAAGAATGGAATATCCGGTGGGACAACAGCCTCTTCCGGCCACGGCCTTCCGGACGTGATTATGATCTGAATGGTCGGCCATTTGTTTCGAATACGGATGGCTAGCATGATGCCGTCGATGCCGCCCGGCATGTCCACGTCGGTGAAGACGACCCGGATGTCGCGCCGTTCTTCCAAAGCCACGAGCGCAGCAGAGGCATCTGATGCTTCCAGCACTTCGAAGCCGGCTTCTTCAATCATGTCCGATGCAAAGAGACGGAGAAGTGGCTCATCTTCCACGACAAGCACGACTGGTTTGTTCATTCCACACACGTACTCCATCAAGCCTGGACCAACTGGCGCATAGAGGCATGCAGGTCCGCCGCGAGGCCTTCTGGATCGAAGCGAAGATCGACGCCACCAGTACCGACCAAACCAATGCTGATTAGCTTTGAGCCGAAGCCTTTACGCGTCGGCGGCACAACGGGAGGTCCGCCCCTCTCTCGCCACTCGATCTTCAGCAGATCGCCGTCCTGGCTGTCTTTGACGCCCCAAGACAGCGACACCTTCCCATAGTCATTCGTCAGAGCGCCGTATTTGCAGGCGTTCGTCAGAAGTTCGTGCACGATGAGGGAAAAGGACAGCGCCGCTCTTGGCCCTAGCGCCACGGGCAATCCGGTCATTCTAACCCGATCCGAAAATCCGATCGCGTCTATGACGGTCGCCGCAACAGCTTGGAGATCAGCCTGTGTCCAGCTTGTCTGGAGCAGGGCGTCGTGTGCTGCGCTCAACGCCATCAGCCGGCGCTCGAAGGCGTAAACAGCATCGCGGTCGGTGACGGTTCGCAAGGTT
>JACCEE011261395.1_pt1 | contig 12147 bp, 13 predicted proteins | sample 7449931 | NCBI WGS metagenome assembly JACCEE01 (sample SAMN15323457, study PRJNA562643) | freshwater metagenome | isolation source: river surface water | place: USA:Blue River Watershed | collected 2017-08-19 | reverse complement strand
TTGTCCACATTGTCGACATCACGCGAGGCAATCAATAATTTAGCGCCCAAGAGTCCGACTTACTTAATGGAAGTCGATAACGAGATGGTTGTGCCGGTCAACAAGAAGATCCGCATGATTACGACCGCAAATGATGTGATCCACGCATGGGCGGTACCAGCCTTTGGTGTAAAGCAAGATGCGATTCCAGGTTTTGTTCGAGACACTTGGTTCAAGGCTGACAAGATTGGAACATATCGTGGCCAGTGTTCAGAGTTGTGTGGTGCTCAGCATGCTTTCATGCCAATTGTTGTCAAGGTAGTTTCTGATGAGGATTACACCCAGTGGGTTGCTCAAAAGAAAAAAGAAATGGCTGCTACGGCTGATGATCCTAGTAAGGTTTACACCTTGGCTGAACAAATGGAGCGTGGCGCAAAAGTATATGCAACAAACTGTGCTGCCTGCCATCAGGCCAACGGTAAGGGCGCTGGCGCATTCCCAGGATTAGACGGCAGCAAGGTCGTGCTTGGACCCAAACCAGCGAATTACAACATCCTAATTAATGGTAAGGGCGCAATGCCTAAGTGGGGTGGTGTTATCTCTGATGGCGATTTAGCTGCTGTGATGACCTATACACGAAATGCTTGGGGTAATAAAACGGGTGATGTGATTCAGACCCAGGAATTTATTACAGCTCGAGCAGCCAAGTAAACAACCGACATATTTTTATCTATTGATATTGAACTGGAGCACAGCATGAGCACCATATCCACAACCCACGATCACGCACACGATCACGCACATGACCATCCCCATGGTTGGAGACGGTGGTTATTTGCGACCAATCACAAAGACATCGGTACGATGTACCTGATTTTTTCTTTTGTCAGCCTATTGGCTGGTGGTGTGATGGCTTTGGGGATTCGTTTGGAATTGTTCCAGCCTGGATTGCAATACCTTCGCCCCGAGTTTTTTAATCAGCTAACTACCATGCATGGTTTGGTCATGGTGTTCGGAGCGATCATGCCAGCGTTCGTTGGATTTGCGAACTGGATGATTCCCTTGCAAATTGGCGCCTCCGATATGGCTTTTGCGCGCATGAATAACTTTAGCTTTTGGATTTTGCCGGTAGCAGCTTTATTACTATTTGGTTCCTTCTTGGTTCCTGGCGGCGCACCATCAGGTGGCTGGACTTTATACGCCCCACTCACATTACAGATGGGCCCAGGAATGGACATGGCAATCTTCGCGCTCCATTTATTGGGCGCCTCTTCGATCATGGGTTCAATTAACATTATTGTGACCATTCTGAACATGCGCGCTCCAGGCATGACATTGATGAAGATGCCAATGTTCTGCTGGACCTGGTTAATTACTGCTTATCTATTAATTGCGGTGATGCCCGTTCTGGCCGGTGCAATTACGATGGTCCTAACTGATCGCCATTTTGGTACTAGCTTTTTCTCTGCAGCTGGTGGTGGTGATCCAGTGATGTATCAGCATATTTTCTGGTTCTTTGGTCACCCTGAGGTTTACATCATGATTTTGCCGGCTTTCGGCATCATCAGTGAGGTTGTGCCTGTCTTTGCAAGAAAGAGATTGTTTGGTTATGCCTCGATGGTTTATGCCACATCCTCGATTGCAATCTTGTCATTTATTGTTTGGGCGCATCATATGTTTGCAACGGGCATGCCAGTAACCGGTCAGCTCTTCTTTATGTATGCCACCATGTTGATCGCTGTGCCAACGGGCGTGAAAATTTTTAACTGGGTAGCAACGATGTGGAAAGGCTCAATGACATTTGAAACCCCCATGTTGTGGGCTATCGGTTTCATATTCGTATTTACCATTGGTGGCTTTACCGGCCTCGTCTTGGCGATGGCGCCAATTGATATTGGTTTGCAAGATACCTATTACGTCGTTGCCCACTTCCACTATGTCTTGGTAGCAGGCTCTCTCTTTGCGATGTTTGCTGGCTTCTATTACTGGTGCCCAAAGTGGACCGGTCGTATGGCTGATGAGTTCCGTGGCAAAGTCCATTTTTGGGGTTCAATGATATTTTTTAATTTAACCTTCTTCCCAATGCACTTTTTGGGATTGGCTGGTATGCCCCGCCGTTATGCAGATTACCCAACTCAGTTTGCAGATTTCAATTTAATCGCTTCGATTGGCGGTCTGGGCTTTGGTTTGATGCAGGTGTATTTCCTGTTGTTTGTGGTTCTTCCAGCGTATCGTGGTCATGGCCAAAAAGCGCCTGACAGCCCATGGGAAACAGCAAACACCTTGGAATGGTCCGTTCCATCGCCAGCACCATTTCATACCTTTGAGCAACCGCCCAAAGTTAGTTAATCGGAACGTCTTGTGACCCAGCCATCTAATCCTTTGATGACAAACCGCCGCCTTGCGGCGGTATTGCTCTCGATTGCGCTGGCTTTTTTCTTCGGGATTGTTGCGAAGTACTGGATATTTGGTTGATTTATGGCTAGCAACCTAGGCTCCCTCAACAAACAAATTTTGCTCAAGCTGCTTTTGCTTGCGATCTTGATGTTTGGTTTTGGTTATGCCCTAGTACCACTCTATAAAGCTTTATGTGAGGTGACAGGCATCAATGTAGTCACGAGTAAAAATAATTATGGTGTGAGAGCGTATGGCGCAAGCAAGCCCAGTAACACACAGGTTGACTACTCACGCACGATCACGATTGAATTTGATTCAAATAGTCGCGGTCCATTTGCCTTTAAGCCCGTCAAGAATTTCTTAGAGGTGCATCCTGGTGAAATGCATGAGATTGTGTATGAGGTTGTCAATACGATGAATCGCCCAGTCGCTGCACAAGCGATTCCTAGTTATGCACCTAAAGCGGCAACTGAGTACTTTACAAAGATTGAATGTTTTTGCTTTCAAGAGCAGGCCCTCACCCCGCATCAAATCAGGCAGATGCCTGTAGTTTTTATTGTTGATCCTAATCTGCCAAAAGATGTGAAGACCATTACTCTTTCTTATACATTCTTTGAGACTGGTATTGCTAAACCGGTGGCGGAGACAAAGCCCAATAAGAAGAGCGCCTCATGAAACAGAAGCTAAATTTTTTTCAATCTATGCGTGCTGTATTGTGGGCCTTTCTTGGGGTCCGAAATAAATCAGGTTTGCAAAACGATGTTGCTAGCCTAAGTTTTGTGCACATCATTATTGCTGGTGTATTGGGCGCTATTATTTTTATGGCGATTCTTTTGTTGATTGTTAAAGTGGTTGTATCAAATTAATTTTTTAAGCTAGAAAGAGCACGATGTCTTCGAACTCCACTCCTCATTATTTTGTTCCAGGCCCATCCAAATATCCTGTATTAGCTAGTATCGGCCTGCTTGGCTTTGGAGGCGGCATGTCCGCGTGGGTCAATCAATTATCTTGGGGCGGTCCCTTGGTTTTGGCTGCCGTCATTTATATATTGGTAGTCTTGTATGGTTGGTTTGGGGATGCAATCTCTGAAGCAAACACTGGCAAGAATGGAGTGAACGTCGATATCTCTTATCGCTGGTCGATGAGCTGGTTTATTTTTTCAGAGATCATGTTCTTTGCGGCCTTCTTCTCCGCATTATTTTATGCCCGCAGCATTACGGTTCCTTGGCTGGGCGATGTGGATAACAAATTACTATGGCCTGATTTTGTAGCGGCATGGCCAACCTTAGGCCCTACTGGCTTAGTTGAGAAATTTAGTACGATCGGTCCTTGGCCTATTCCAACCATTAATACATTACTGCTCCTGACCTCGGGGGTTACCGTAACCTGGGCTCATCACGCATTACGTGAGGGACATCGCCAACAGGCAATCTATGGATTGTTTGCCACTGTGATTTTGGGAGTTATCTTTTTAGGTTTTCAGGCTTATGAATATATCCATGCTTACTCGGATTTAAATCTGAAGCTGACCTCTGGAATTTATGGCTCAACCTTCTTTATGCTGACTGGTTTTCATGGATTCCATGTATTTCTAGGTGGCTTAATGTTGGCAATTATTTTGCGACGCCTAATCCGCGGTGATTTCACCGCAGATAATCATTTTGGTTTTGAAGGTGCCGCATGGTACTGGCACTTTGTTGACGTTGTTTGGCTAGGCCTTTACATCGTTATTTACTGGATGTAGGAAACGGTAGCCAAGCGCTACCGTTTACTGGGGAACTTTAAGGCCAGTGGATTGAATGAGGCCAAAGTAGTAGGCGACCCAGATGCCTATAAACAAGGCAATCGACAATCCAATTCGTAGCATTAAAGAATGAACCATTCTGGAGCTATTTCCCTTATCCTTCATCATGAAGTACAACGCCGATCCTAAACTGCCAATAATGACAAGCAGGATCAGAACAATCATCCATTTCATTGCGGTACCTTGCCCTTGAATTTATTTTCCGTCCTTATTGTAGAGCGCCGGGTGGCCACGATAGCGGCTATTGTGGTTATTGCGATCGGTTTGCTTGCAGGACGTTGGCAGCTCGGACGTGCTGAGCAAAAAATAGCCTTGTCCAATCAAATTACTGCGATGGCATCTAAAGAGCAGATTGACCTTAATGGTAAAGCTTGGAATTTGGCCGAAGTGGAGTATCGTCCGGTGCGTGCAAGCGGACAATTTTTATCCAATGAGATCGTTTGGTTAGATAATCGGCCAAAACCAAATCTTGGAAATCAAAGTCAGGGGCACTCTGGCTTTTATGTATTGATGCCTTTTCTTCTTGAGGGATCGGTTAAACAGGTAATTTGGGTAAATCGAGGTTGGGCTCCAAGAAATAAGGAGGATCGACTTCAGTTGCCAGCGATTGATACCCCGAATGGGCGGGTTACGATTGAGGGAGTTGCATTTGCAGGGCCTGGAAAGGTTTTAGAGCTGGGGGATCAGCCCAACTCTCGAGATCGTCCACGCATCCAGCAGAATTTGGATTTAGCCTACGAGGCAATGCAGTTGAAGTACCCCCAATTGCCATTTGTGATCCGTCAGAATGACCCAGATCGTAATGATGGCTTATTAAGAAATTGGCCTCCGGCAACAGTCGGAGTTGATCGCCATTATGCTTATGCTTTCCAATGGTTTGCCTTGGCTGCAGCAGCACTTGCCTTTTGGTTTACAACGGGTTTGTTGCGCTACCGAAATAAAAATCAACTGTCTTAATGGGATACATTTTGTGAACGATCAGGATTTATTAATACCGGCTAGTCAGGTTGATAAACAGGCAGTAGATGCAAGAACTCGGCGCGGTCGAATTCAGATGATTTTGCTAATGTTGGCATGCGCTGCCCCAGTGATTGCCTCCTATTTAGCCTATTACGTTTTTAAGCCTGAAGGCGGAAAAACAAACTACGGGACTTTGATACAACCACCCCAAGCCATTAATCCAAACTGGTTGGATGTTTCTTTCAATGGAAAGTGGACGCTCTTGGTATCAAGATCAGCCGGTGAATGTCGTAAAGGCAATGATGCATGTATTGAAATTTTGTATCTCATGCGCCAAGTACGCCTTGCATTGGGGAAGCAAAAAAATCGATTACAGCTCGTTTGGGTCGTTAGTGATCGTTTGCCCGTTGATCCAGAGATTCAGAAGGCCTACGATCAAGAGAATGCAGGGTTTTATATTGTTCCTGCTCCCGATCCAAAAAATGACACGGCATGGTCGGCCTGGCTGAATCAGCAGAATTTGGGCACAGGAATTCAGCTGATTGATCCGAGTGGCGAAAAGATGATGGTTTTTCCTGACAAAGCAGAATCAAAGGATTTTGTAAGAATGCGAAAAGATTTGGAGCGTTTACTTAAGCTCAATCGCAAAGGTGAAAAGATATGATTTCAGAATCAGCTCTATTGGTAATAGAGCTCGCTGGCATCGCTCTGATTTTTGCAGGATTGCCTCTTATTTATTTATTGCGCAAAAAGAGTTTGGGTTTTTTCCAGAAACTCAATTGGGTTGTTGTTTTCTTGACGTTTGACCTAATTTTATTTGGCGCATTTACACGTTTGAGTGATTCTGGATTGGGCTGTCCCGACTGGCCGGGTTGCTATGGGACCTCAAATCCATTTAGAGCAATGGCAGAAATTAAGGCTGCTGAGGCTGCCATGCCAACTGGTCCCGTCACCGTATTTAAAGCTTGGGTGGAAATGATTCATCGCTATTTAGCAATGGGTGTCGGCGTTTTAATTATTGCCCAGGTAGTCTTGGCGTTTAAACAAATTGGAGCCCACCGCTCTTTGGCAATCAAGGGAAGTTTATTTTTACTAGCCCTGGTCTGTTTGCAAGGAGCATTTGGCGCTTGGACTGTAACTTTAAAGTTGCAACCGATTATTGTGAGTATGCATTTGATCCTAGCACTGATTCTTTTTTCTAGCATGGTCTGGTTTGCCCAGCGCAATGATGTCAGGCCAATTAAGCCGGCGACCTTTAATACTCATATGCCGATTGCAATCATATTAATTGCGGTAATTACTTTATTCGTGCAAATATTTTTAGGGGCTTGGGTAAGTACCAACTATGCTGTACTAGCGTGCCCTGATTTTCCAACATGCATGGGCGCGTGGTATCCAAAGATGGATTGGCAAAATGCTTTTTATTTGTGGCGCGAATTGGGTCAAGCAAAATCTGGAGAGGTAATTCCAATGACGGCTTTAGTCACGATTCATTGGACGCATCGCGTTGGTGCCATTGTTGCCTCTGCAGTCTTATTGTTTCTTGCCATTACAGCCTTGCGACGTGGAAATCCCGGTATTGCTTTTTGGGGCAAAGCGATTATTGCCCTGCTTGCTTTGCAGATCGTCACTGGCGTTTCTAATGTGGTATTTCAGTGGCCCCTTCTTGCCGCTCTTCTTCACACCGGCGGGGCCGCGGCGATCTTATTTTGCTTGATTCGTTTGAGCGCCTGGAGCGATTGCTCATTTTTTTCGGGTAAGCAGAACGACCGTCTGGAGGCATCATGAGCAATGGCTCATTTGCACGCCCCCCGATGCCCCGCTGGCGTCAATATTGGGTTTTGACAAAACCCCGTGTTACCCAGCTTGCAGTTTTTTGCGCCATTATTGGTATGTTTTTGGCAACCCCAGGAATGGTGCCTTGGCCCGTGTTGATTGGGGGCTCCATTGGTATTTGGTTATTGGCCGGTGCTGCATTTGCCGTGAATTGTTTAATTGAGCAAGCCGTCGATGCCAAAATGCGTCGCACAGCGTGGCGACCATCCGCTACCGGAGAAATTACACCATTTCAAATTATTGTTTTTTCCTGTCTTTTGGGAGGCGCAGGGATGGTAGTCCTGTGGGTCTATACAAATCCACTCACAATGTGTCTCACCTTTGCTACCTTGGTTGGTTAAGCAGTTATCTACACGTGGTTCTTAAAGCCTGCTACCCCGCAAAATATTGTGATTGGTGGCCTTTCCGGAGCAATGCCCCCTGCTTTGGGATGGGTCGCTGTAACTAATCAGCTCTCTGCAGAGGCCTGGCTTCTTGTTCTGATCATTTTTGTTTGGACCCCGCCCCATTTTTGGGCCTTAGCTCTGTATCGCCGAGAAGATTATGTTCAAGCTGGGCTACCCATGCTACCTGTTACGCATGGCGAGCGTTTTACACTCTTAAATATATTGCTCTACACCTTAATTTTGTTAGCGGCATCCATCCTACCGTATGTTTATGGCATGAGCGGTATTTTTTATTTAGTGTCAGCAATCGTGCTGAGTGGCATTTTTGTTTACTATGCTGTACAGCTGTATCGAAACTATAGTGATCAGTTAGCAAGGAAGACTTTTAAATATTCGATTAGTTACTTGGCGCTATTGTTTGCTGCGATCTTGATTGATCATTATCTATAGTCATTATGAGAAAACTCTTTACATGCGGCTTGCTGATTTTGTTAGTGGCCTGTTCTCAAGCTAGTTTTAAAAATGTAGACATTACGGGCAGTAAATCATTTGGCAATAACTTTGCATTATTAGACCCTCAGGGTAATGAGAAAACAATTGCCGATTATCGCGGTAAGGCTGTGGTGCTATTTTTTGGGTATACCCACTGCCCTGATGTTTGTCCATCTACCCTAATCGAGATGCAAGCCGTGATGAAAGATTTAGGCCCACTTGCTGATCGTGTGCAGGTCATTTTTATTACGGTTGATCCAGAGCGAGATACGGCAGAGCTAATGGCGCAGTATCCACCGGCATTTGATCCCCGCTTTATAGGCCTGCGTCCTGCTAATGAGGCTGCATTGGTAAAGATAGCGAAAGACTTTAGGGTGTACTACAACAAAGTTCCTGGCAGTAATCCAAAAAACTATACGATTGACCATACGGCAGGAAGTTATGTTTTTGATCCTGCCGGAAATCTTCGTTTGTATATCAAGCATGGACAAGGCGCTGAGCCGATTGCCCATGACTTAAAGATACTGCTTCGATAAATTAATGCAATAAGGACTCGTCGTCCTTTAGAACCATACGTAGTTTTTTAAACGCTGCCACTTCTATTTGGCGAACACGTTCAGCAGAGATGCCATACTCTTTCGCAAGATCATGGAGTGTTTTACTGCCCTGCCCGTTGGCATCAATATCAAGCCAGCGAGCCTGAACAATCGCTTTGCTGCGCTCATCTAAAGAATTTAGTGCTTGCATTAGCTTGGGGCCTTGCAAAGCGAATTGATCGTTTTGCTGTAATACAGTGCTCGGTTCATGGCGTTCATCAGCAAGCCAGTGAATCGGTGCAAAGTGATCTTCATCCTGATCGTCGCCCTCAATAGATACTTCACCTCCAGCTAAACGCATTTCCATTTCTTTTACATCAGCACCACGAACGTCCAGGGCTTTAGCTAAAGATTCAATTTCAGCGCTTGTGAGGGCATTGGCTGAGAGCTTATTGCTTCTGAGATTAAAGAAAAGTTTGCGCTGTGCTTTGGTGGTTGCCACTTTAACAAGCCGCCAATTCTTCAGAATGTATTCATGAATCTCGGCTTTGATCCAATGAATGGCATAAGAAACTAAGCGCACTCCTTGATTGGGGTCGTAGCGTTTTACCGCTTTCATGAGGCCAATATTGCCTTCTTGAATCAAATCAGCGTGCGGGATGCCGTAGCCAAGATATTGACGCGCCACCGAGGCCACTAAGCGTAAATGGGAGAGAACCAGTTGACGGGCAGCATCGAGGTTTTCGGTGCGACGATACTCTTGGGCTAGAGTAAATTCTTGTGCGGCGCTTAGCATGGGTAAGCGATTGATATGCGCTAAATACGCATCAAGAGTGCCTACCCCAAGAGCGGGCATGGAGGGCATTGCCAAGGCAAGGCTTGAAGATGATCGCGGGTTACTAGCGTTCACAGAGGTTTTCAAAGTCATCGTATAAGGGATTAACTTGAGTTGATATGAGACTATTTTAGCACTCTTGTCAAGAGAGTGCTAATTTAGTTATAAGTTTATAACTATATGATTTATATAACTATTCTACAAGTTCTTTGGCATAAGACTGTGCCTTAAAGGGCTCCAAATCCAGTAAACCCTCCCCTTTGCCTAAAGCATAGACGCAGGTATCGGATGGCCCGCCGCCTAAGCCTGATGGCTGCTCTAGAGCTTTGCTTAGAGCGCAGATCACTCCGCCCTTAGCAGTCCCATCCAATTTGGTCACGATGATTCCATTAAGGCCAATAGCCTCTTTGAATGCGCGAACTTGGGAAATACCATTTTGACCAGTATTGCCATCTAAAACTAAAACAATACGATGGGGTGCGTCAGGTATCACTTTGGAGATTACCCGTTTCACCTTTTTGAGCTCTTCCATTAGGTTAGCCTGGGTCGCTAAGCGACCGGCTGTGTCAATGAATAAAAGATCGATTTGGCGTGAGATGGCCGCATGAATAGCATCATGAGCCACTGCAGCCGCATCTCCACTTTCTTGGCTTAAAACCTGGACCTGATTGCGCTCGCCCCATTCTTTCAATTGATTGCGAGCAGCCGCCCTAAAGGTATCGCCTGCCGCTAATAACACCGATTTGCCCTGCGCTTGAAAATGGTGGCACAGTTTGCCAATGGTGGTTGTTTTGCCAGCACCGTTGACGCCAACAATCAACCAGATTTCAGGTCGATGATTTGTTTGTGGAAACATGAGGGGGTTTTGGGGGTCTTCAAGCGGTGCAAGAAGGCGGCTAAGCTCTTGAACTAGCACCCCTTTTAAGTCCTCAGCATTTGTAATGGATTGTGATTTGGCAGCTTTACGAAGGCTGGTGATGAGTAAATCAGTCGTGGCAACGCCAACATCCCCTTTTAATAGGAGCTCTTCAAGGTGTTCATACCAGGCCTCATCAACCTTATTGAGCCCAAATAGAGAGCCTAGCGTTTTACGTAAACCAAACATTATCGATACAATCCTTTAGGTACATCTTAACAAGTTCATGACGACGTCGATAATGTGATGATAGTCACTCCAATGCTCCATAAATTCATTCCTAAGTTTGCACCCCTCACCGCTTTAGTTCTGAGCATTTGCTTAAGCTTACCGGCAGGCGAGGTAAGGGCAAATAAAGCGGATACCCATGAATACCAATTCAAGAACGGTTTGCGTTTAATTGTGCGCGAAGACCGACGTGCTCCCACCGTTGCTCATATGGTCTGGTATCGGGCTGGCTCGATGGATGAGGTGAATGGCAAAACAGGGGTAGCCCATGTTTTAGAGCACATGATGTTTAAAGGTACCAAGACAGTTAAATCAGGTGACTTTTCTAGGATGGTTGCAGCAGTAGGGGGTCGTGAGAATGCATTTACAGCGCGTGACTTTACAGGCTATTTTCAGCAAATTGAGAAATCAAAGCTTGCCGATGTAATGCGTTTGGAAGCAGATCGAATGGCTAATCTGAATTTTTCTGATGAGGAATTTAATAAAGAAATTCAGGTAGTCATGGAAGAGCGGCGTTTGCGCACCGAAGATAATCCGACGAGTCTGATGCAGGAGTTAATGATGGCAACAGCCTTTATTAGTTCGCCTTATCGTCATCCAATCATTGGCTGGATGGATGATTTACAAAATATGAAGGCCAATGATGCGAGGCAATGGTATCGCGATTGGTATGCGCCCAATAACGCGATTGTGGTGGTGGTTGGTGACGTTAGGGCAGTTGAAGTAAAGACCCTCGTTGAAAAATTTTATGGACCTATTCAAGCCAAGCAACTGCCAGAACGTAAACCCCAAATTGAGCCAGAGCAAAAAGGCGAGAAGCGTGTCAATTTAAAAGCTCCTGCAGATAGTCCCCAGATCATGATGGCCTGGAAGGTTCCTAAATTAGATCCGAAAAAAATGGATGATGTTGAGCCATATGCCTTGGAGGTTTTATCTGCTGCCCTCAGTGGTCATGATAATTCGCGACTGAATCGTGAGTTAGTGCGTAATAAACGTTTGGCAAATAACGCAGGGGCAAGCTACGACCTCATTAGTCGCGGGCCAGAGCTTTTTGTCATTAGCGCTACTGCTGCAAAAGGTCAAACAGTGATTGATTTAGAAAAGGGCATATTGCAATCTATTCAAGAGATTGCAGATAAGGGAATTACAGAGGCTGAGCTAAAGCGAATCAAAGCACAACTTTTGGCGTCACAAATTTATAAGCGCGACTCTATTTTTGCTCAGGCGATGGAAATCGGTAGCTCTGAGATTGCCTATGTCTCCTGGAGGGAGATTGATCGCATGATTGAAAGAGTGCAATTAATCGATTCAGAACAAATTAAAAATGTTGTTAAGAAATTCTTTATTCAAGATGGTTTAACTGTGGTGACTTTAGATCCCCAGCCACGAACAATGCTTGCCAATCCTAAATCAAGCCCGAGTGGGCTGCGACATTGAGGTTAATCTCGTGGGTATATTCAATATGAATTCATTACGGTATTTGCAAATATTTGTGGGCGCGCTCACCACAGTGTTGATGGGCAATGCATTTGCTCTATTACCGATTCAAGAAATATCGCTTAGTAACGGCACCAAGGCCTATTTAATACAGACCAATACAATCCCCATGATTGATATTGAGCTAAGCGTAGACGCTGGCAGCCGCTATGATCCCAAGGATAAGACTGGCTTAGCAGGCTTGACTGCAGCGCTATTAACACGAGGGGTTGAGTGGCGTGGTGGGGTTTTAAATGAAGCCATGCAAGCAGATGCGATTGCTGATTTGGGCGCAAGTATTA
>JACCEE010214378.1_pt1 | contig 12148 bp, 14 predicted proteins | sample 7449931 | NCBI WGS metagenome assembly JACCEE01 (sample SAMN15323457, study PRJNA562643) | freshwater metagenome | isolation source: river surface water | place: USA:Blue River Watershed | collected 2017-08-19 | reverse complement strand
GACAAGATTCGGATCGGGGCCAGCGGCAAGATCATCAGCGGCTTTGACATAGCGCGCACCCTGGCCATGGGCGCAGACTGGTGCAACAGTGCGCGAGGCTTCATGTTTGCGCTGGGCTGTATTCAGGCGCAGACGTGCCAGAGCGGCAACTGCCCCACCGGCGTGACCACGCAAGACCCCAAGCGGCAAATGGCGCTGGTGGTGCCTGACAAGGCCCAGCGGGTGCGCAACTTTCACCGGTTCACGCTGGAGTCACTGCAAGAGTTGCTGGAAGCTGCTGGTTTGCAAGGCCCCGCTGACCTTGGACTGCACCATTTCACGCGGCGCATCAACGCCTACGAAACCCGCTCGCTGGCCAACCTTTTTCAGAGCGTGCCAGCAGGTGCGTTAGTGACCTCTGCGGCCACCAACGCCGCATTACCCGAGGTGTTCCAGACCTATTGGGATCAGGCCAGCGCGCATCGTTTCATGCCTGAGACAACACACTGACGACAGTGGGTCAGCGTCTGCGGGCCCGCAGTGATTCAATCGGGCGTGTTGGGCCGCGGGTACATCAGCACGCGGTCGCGGTTGGCCGGCACCTGAGGTGAAGCCGGTTTGACGTCAGGAACAGGCGGCTTGGGCTCTGGCTTCGGTTCGGGCTTGGGCTCAGGTTTGGGTTCTGCCTTGGGCTTGGGCGCCTCGGCAGGTTTGGGCGGCTCCACAGCCCGGGCCGCCACGCGGGCTTGCATGCCATTGACCTCTTTTTGCAACTTTTGCAGTTCGCTCACCACCGCCTGGCTGTTGTCCTTGAGTTGAGGCTGCGGGCGGGTCGCCAGGGTCTGCACCTTGCCCTCCAGGGCCTGCAGTTGTTTTTGCAGGTTTTGCATCTTGGCGTCGAGTGACTTGTCGGTTTGCGCCGCCACCTGGGATGACACCTGTCCAGGCACGGCCTGCATGGACTTGTTGAATTCCTCGAATCGCTGGTCCATTTTGGCCGGCAAACTGCTCACCGATTCCATTTTCTCGGCCAGTTCAAACAGCGATTGCGACGACTCGGTAAAGGCACCGACCGTGCTGTCCAGTTCTACCACGCGCTTGCCCACCGCCAGGGCCAATGCATCGAGCTGGCGGATGTTTTGCTGCATGCGAGTGGCAATGGCAAAGAAAGTGCCCACCGCGATGATGATGAAGAGCAGCAAAGCGCCCAAAATGAGCTTGGAATGATGAACGCTGCGCTTGTGGGACTCGGCGATTTTGTCCATCACCGACTGCATGTCCGAGCTGACGTCGGCCGCGACCGAGGCTGAGCGCGTGGACACCTCGGCCGAATTGAGCACCACGCTGGTCAAGTCCTCGAGTTGACGCGAGAGCTCGGCGGGGTCCAGGGCTTGGTTCTGCAATTCCGCAATTCCCTCGGCCGCTTCCTCGAGGGTCTCGACGCGCTCGGCCATGGGCGCCTCGGCGCCTGCCGGGGCGTGGTCGTCCGCCGTGGTGTGCTCTTCAGCCATCTGAATTCCTTGGTATTACTTTTTAAATTCGTCTAAGCGGCGATTCAGCTGGTCAACCTCGTCACGCAGTTTGACAACGCGACCGCGAAACTCCTCAGCCTTTTTATCGACCAGGTGAGCGGTAACTTGAGCCGGCGCCGAGAGCGCCTGGGCTGACACGGCAGGCTGCGGCAGGTCTTCGACAACGGCCAGCAGGGCCTCTTCAGGTTCTGGCAATGGGACGGCCAGCTCAGCCGCCCCGTGCGGGACCGGGACGTTGCCCAGTGGGTCCGGCGAGCTTTCCACGATCACGCGGTCGGGATCGGTGATGCCGTGGCCGTCCACCTGGGCGGGAGAGGATTCGGTGTGCGTCATGAGGGGAGTGGTCGCAAAATGGTCATGCATGGAGTCTGAAGCTATCTTCACCGCTTCGGATGAAGTGCCGCCCTCTTGAACGTGAGAGTGCGAATCGATCTGATCGTCATGGACCGTGGCGCGATGTGGGCTTGGGTCCTGCGCGTCTATCGTCGCATGCGAGCTGTGGAGCCCTTCGCTATCCAGCGTTGCGCGGTGATCGACTTGAGCCTCTGTCTCCAGGCTTGCGTGTTGATCAACCCAGGCATCATCAGGCAACAGCGCCCGGTTGTCTGCCTGGGTCTCAGACGGAATGCGCACGCGGTTGTCAGAGCGGCCCGCCTCGTGAGGCAACGTGGCATACGCGTCATCCTGGCCCGAGGGGGGTAACTGCACCCGGTTGGACGCTTCTGTTGCGTCAGGATCGATCGCCACCCGCTCGGTAGCATCTTGCGATGGTTCAATCTGAACCCGATTTTCCGCCGTGGTCTCGGATTCGTTGATTCTGATGCGTGCGGCCTCAGTGTCTGCCTCTCGCTCCAGCAGGATGGGGTCAAGCCCTGTGTCTGCGGCATGCTCGAGCTCCACATGCCGGTCCGTGACAGCGTCCGATCCGGCGTTGACGATTTGGTCGGTGTAGTGCTTGTCCGTCGAAACCGTCTCTTGATGCTCTTGTTCGATGTCTCGCTGCCCCACCTTGTTGCGGATGGAACGTGCATTGTTCGACCCCTCGGGAATGATGACCTCGTGGGGTTTGGTGCTGCGAATGATCTGGTCGTTGCTCATAGGTCCGGTCTTCTTAATCGACCCGAAGGGCGGAAAATTGATTCGGTATCATCATGTGGGCGTTCGGTCCGCCCCCATAGGCTACCAAAGTGTTGCGCCAGATCAACAATTGTGCGGTTCGATCTCATGGATTTTTACTGACTTCCGATACGCTGTGCATGCTTCAATTCCCCTCCTGGGTATTTTGATATGAACGACCTTTCACCCATACAAATGAACCGTTTTGATGTGCCGACCAACCTGCCGGTTTTTTGGTGCAGCATTGCACACCACGTGGAGGCGCTGCGGTTGGCCCGTGAAGCCATTGACGACGTGCGAATCACCCACCCGGACTCGACGCCGTCGAACGTGCAGGCGGTTTACATGAGCCCCTGGAAAAGCCACCGCTTGACCGACAAGTTCCAACCCCTGATTCAAATTGCCATCGATGCTGCCAAGGAAGCGGGCAAGCAGCATTTGAATACCGACATCACAGCCCTGAATCTGGACTACTTCGCCACAGACTGCTGGGGCGTGATTTATGAAAACGCAGACCACACCATTCCGCACACGCACTTCCCGTCGGATTTTGCGGTGGTGGCGTACCTGGAGGCCAACGAGAATTGCGCCCCCATCATTTTTGAAAACACCATTCAGGTGCAACCCGTGTCTGGGTCCATGGTGATCTTTCCGGGCATCATGAACCACCACGTGCCGCAAAACAATGACAAGCGGGTCATCGTGGCGATGAACCTGCAAAAATTTCCGAGCTTCCTGGTCAGCAACGACAACCCGCCCGCCTGAGGCAGGGTACCGGCGAATGAGCGCCTGCCACTGGCTCGGCCGCCAGCGCACTCAGTCTTCAAACTGCAGTTGCATGGACTTGGGTCCACGCAACCACGCCTTGGCCCAGCTGGCATTCTTCTTCATCTGCTCTTGCGCCGCCGCGCGGTTGGGGTAAGGCCCGGTCACCACAATGAAGTAGTAACCCCGGGCCTTGCGCTGCGTCATCAGAATGCGTGCATCCTGAAAACTGGGGGACGAGGCCTTCAACGCCTTGGCTTCATCCAGCGTATCCAGCGCTGCATGCTGCAACACCCAGCCGTTGGATGGCAAATCACGAACCCACTGCCGGCTTTCAGCCAGCATCGGGTTGGCCTGCGGTGAAGGGGCCGCTGGGGTGGCGTGGGTGGCAGGTGCTGCAGGAGCTCCCATGGCCGGCACCGAGGGCGTAGCGGGGGGGTTAGCGGGGGACGGGGATGCGCTCGCTACCGTGGGGGGTATCGCAGCAGTGGCTGTCGCAGGCGAAGTAGGCGCTGCAGTTCCTGGGGCCGTATCACCCGCCGCAGGGGTCACGATGGACTCCTTGTCCGGAATCAACGAGTCATCGGGCTTGACCGGCAACTGCGTGGTGCTGGACATGCCCACCCGCGCAGGGGTCTCGGCACTCTCCTGGGTATCGGTAGCGGGGGGGGCCGAACGCTTGCCCGATACGTACCGGTCCAGTTGCTCCAACTCCTGCGAGATACGGTCGCGGTTCATCACCCCCAGGGCAATCATGGCCACCAGCAAGGCCGTCAACAAGCCCCAGCCCAATCGTCCTGAACGCGCACGGGGTGCGGGTGCGTCCGGGGCCAGGTCCGGTGGGGCTTGGTCAACCGGCGCATCCAGTTCCGGCATCGCCGACACATCCAGCCCCGGGGCCTGGCTCCACGGGTCTGTGGTCGTGGCAGTGGCCCCAGTGGCGGGGGCGGGGGCGGGTGTGACTGCTGCAGCCAGCAGGGGCGCAGCGGCCGGTCGCGTGACTTGTCGGGCGCCCAACACACTGGCGGTGCTGGCCACCGCCTCAGAGGGCGCAACGGGGAGCTCGGCATCGCGGGTTTCAATGCGCTGCATGCGAGGGGGAGAGGGTTTTGCAGACTCCAGTTCCCAACGCAACAAACTCTTGCCGAACACTTCCAGTTTCTTTTGGTAGGGTTCCGAACTTTGAACCAGCAGCACGGCATGCACATGGCTGGCCGGAAAACCCTGAATCAACCGCGAGAGCAGTTGTAGCTCCAGCGTTTGCACGGCCTGCGCATCGGTGATGATGAAGCAACGTCGAATGGGGGCTTTTTGCGATTTGTCCTGCGCCTGTTCCAGGGTCAACTCGGACAAGATGGCATTGAATCGGTTGACCAGTTGCTCGGAGTCGACGGCGCCCCACATGTCCACCTGGGCATTGGGTTGCTGGCTCAGGCGCTGGTAGATGGTGCGGCCGTAATGCGCGAGCGCCACCTCGTCATCTCCGATGATGGCCAGATTCGGGGCCTCCTCGCTCAGCACTTTCAGCAGCACATCAAAGCGTGCCTTGTCACTCGGGCTTTGGTAGAAGTTGGTCATTGCAGAAACCCGTTCTCATCGAAACGCATATTCTCCGGGATATCGGGGTTGGGTTTTTCGTATCGTTGACGGCCCGCAAAGGCGTCGTTGAGGCTGAACACATACGCAATGACTTGCGCCACCGCGTGATAAAGCGCCTCAGGGATGGTCTCGTCCAACTTGGTGGTAAAAAACAAGGCGCGCGCGAGTTGCGGCGACTCGAACAATTCCACCCCCTCTTCTCGGGCAATTTCACGGATGCGGCGCGCCACCTCGTCAGTGCCCTTGGCTATCAGGGTGGGTGCGCCATCAGAGGTCGGGTCATAGGCCAGGGCCACCGCAAAGTGTTGCGGGTTGGTGATCACGACATCTGCGTCCTTGACCTGGCCCATCATCTTTTGCGTGGCCATCTCGCGCTGACGACGGCGTATTTGCGCCTTCACCTCGGGACGCCCTTCGGAGTCCTTCATCTCGTCGCGAACTTCCTGCTTGGTCATCTTCAGGCGTTGGTGCACCTGGTGGCGTTGAATGGGAACATCAATCACCGCGATCAGTACCAGCCCCAGGCTCATCCAGAAACAGGCATCCAGAATCATGTTGCCCGCCTGGCGTGTGGCCTCTTCCACGGTGAGTCGGTTGATGACCAGGAGCGCATCCAGGTTGTTCATCACCGTGAACAAAAGGATGACACCGATCAACACGAATTTACCCACCGACTTGGCCAACTCAATCAGCGCTCGGGTCCCAAACATGCGCGCCAGACCACTCATGGGATTGAGTTTGCTGAATTTGGGCAGTATCAATTTGGGGGAGTAAATAAATCCACCGGGCAGTCCACCAGCCAGCACAGCAATCACCAAGAGCGTGACCATGACCGGGAACGCCAACAACATCCCATCCAAAAGCGACTGTGCAAACAAAGCCGGCAGCAGCTCTGCCTTGTCCATGACCTTGCGGTCAAACTGAAACTGGTTGACAAACAGTTTCCCCATTTGGTGAAAGAACCATTCCCCCAGCAGGGAGAAAAACAAGGTGGCGGTCATCAGCACGACAGCGGTCGTCAAGTCGATCGACCGCGCAACCTGGCCGTCCTCAAGCGCCTTGGACAGTCGCCTGCCAGTAGGTTCTTCTGACCGTTCTGCAGATTCTTCTGCCATGTCAGTTCAGCATGATGCTGCGCAGTTGCTCAAAGCTGCGCACCCAGGTCCAATTGATGCGCTCGACAACGGACGGTATGGACAGCCACAGCACGGCAAAGCCCGACATCACCATGGCGGGAAAGCCAACCGAGAAAATGTTCAGGCTGGGTGCTGAACGCGAGACGAAGCCCAGGCCGATATTCACAAACAGCAGGGTGATGACCACGGGCAAGGAAATCAACAAGCCCGCCAGGTACATCATGGCGCTCCAACTGATCATCTTGCCCAAAAGATCCTGCGACCAGAACGGCGCGCCGATGGGGAACTGCCGAAACGACTCCAACAAAATGCCAAACACGATCAGGTGTCCGCCCGTGGTCATGAAAATCAGGGTGGACAAAATGGTGAACAAGCCCGCAATCACCGGCACGTTGCCCAACGTGGGATCAATCATGTTGGCCATGGTCAGTCCCATGGAGCCAGACACCAACTGACCCGCGATCACCGTGGACGCTGTGGCGATCTGCATGATCATGCCCATGGTGAACCCGATGAAAATCTGCTGAAACACCACCTCCAGGCCCTGCACCGTGATGGGATCGATACGCGGAATGTCGATCTGCATGGCGATAAACGCCGTCAGCACCAGGCCAATCACGACGCGAATGCGCAGGTTGATCGCCCGTATCGAGAACAGCGAGGAGAACGCCAAGAACGCTGTCACCCGCAGCAACGGCCAGATCAGCGAGTAAAACTGATCCAGCAACGAGGCCAGGGACAGGTTGAGCATGGGTCAGCCAAACAAGGTGGGAATACGACCAAACAACACGCGGGTGTAGTCCACCATGGTGTTGATCATCCAGCCCCCAGCCATTGACAGCGTCAAGCCCAGGGCAATCAACTTGGGAATGAAACTCAAGGTTTGTTCGTTGATGGAAGTCGCCGCCTGGAACACACCAATCAACAGACCCACGCCCAACCCGACCACCAGCAAGGGGGCCGACACCAGCATCGTGATCCACAGGGCCTGCCGCCCCAAATCCACCACCATGGCTGTATCCATCAGAACCTCACTTGAAAATGAAACTCGAGGCCAGTGACCCCATGAGAAGCGTCCAGCCATCCACCAGCACGAACAGCATCAGCTTGAAGGGCATGGAGATGATCATGGGCGAGAGCATCATCATGCCCATGGACATCAGCACGCTGGCCACGATCATGTCAATCACCACAAAGGGGATGTAAATCATGAAACCGATGGTGAAGGCGCTCTTGAGCTCGGAGGTCAGAAAGGCCGGCATGAGCGTGGTGAAGGGCACATCGTCCGCGCTGATGACGTCCTTTTTTTGCGCGATCTGCATGAACATGGCGATGTCGTCTTCCCGCGTTTGGTTCAGCATGAAGGATCGGATGGGGCCTTCGGCCTGGGCGACGGCCTTTTCAAATCCCAACGTGCCGTTCATGTACGGGGCAATGGCGTTGCGGTAGATGTCATCAAACACCGGCGACATGATGAACAGCGTGAGAAAGAGCGCCAGTCCCACCAGCACCGTGTTGGGCGGCGTCTGTGCCGTGCCCAGGGCTTGTCGCAACAAGGAAAGCACGATGATGATGCGCACAAAAGAGGTCATCATCAGCAACAGCGAAGGCAAGAGCGTGAGCGTTGTCATCAACGCCAGCAACTGCAAGGTCAGGCTGTACTGTTGCCCGCCCTTGCCATTGGAGACATTGACCATGGGCAAGCCCTGGGCCCAGGACATCTCGGGAACCAGCAACCACACCAGAGCCAGGACCGGACCCAGCCAGCGCAGATGACGCGTCATGAACGGCCTCCGGTGAAGAAATCGGGGAAAGAAAGTGGGGCGGTGTCCACCGCGGGGGTGGCTAGTCCGTCCGGGCCGTTGGCGGAGCAAGGCCAGGAGTGTAGGGTTCGGATGTCGTTGGCGTTAACAGCCACCAGCACCATCTGTTGATCCACTTGCACAAGCATCATTTTATGCTTAAGACCCAGCGGTTGGGTTTCTATCAAGCGGATGCGCCGGCCCTGGCCTTGCAAGGCCCACGGGGCCTGACGCCGCTTGAGCCACCAGAGCAGGGCGGCCATCAATCCCAACACGAACACCGCACTGAGCATGTACCGGGGCCAATCTATTGCTGTCATCCATCACCTCGCGACCAGTTGCGTCCATTCTTGTGGACAATGTGGGGTTTGCACACACATGTCCACCACCTGACTCCATGAAATTATCGACCATGCGCTTGGCCGCCCTTGGGCTGACCTGGGCCCTGCTGCCCATGGCTTGCCCGCCTGCCCTGGCGGCCGACTGGGCCGCCGTGGGCCTGTTTGATCAGGGCACGTTCTACATCGACCGGGACTCCATCGCCCGTGAGGGCGAAACACGCAAGGTCTGGACCATGTTGGATTACCGACAGCCCCAGCACAACTCCCACGGAAAGACCTACCGCTCCACCCGTTCGCTGCAGCACATCCAGTGCAAGACCCAGCGCGTCAAAACCCTGTCCTTGGCGTTTTACACCGGCACCCGCGGGTCGGGCGACGTGCTGTCGAGTGAGGGCGTGATCCAGGAGTGGCAGCCCATTCCACACGATTCGGTGGTGGCCAAAATGGCGTGGACAGTCTGTGGCAGTTGAGCGTAACCCCGTGCTGCGCCTGAACGCGTGGCTGCGTGATGCCTGGCGTGCTGGCGGTACCGGTGGATTGAACTGGCATTTGCATGCCGCGGCCTCGCAGGCCCGCTGGCGCAGTACCCAGCAGCAGATCGACCGGTGGCTGGCCCGGGTGCAGCCCACCCAGCGCCACTTGCTGCTGATTGGAGGCAGCGCGGGCTGGATGATGTCCACCGCCTGGCTCAGGTGTTTCAAGCGCATCGATGTGGTGGACATTGACCCGCTGGCGCCCTGGCTGTTTGGCCGACGCCACGGTGCCGCCCTCCGGCAGGGGGGCTGTGCCTGGCAGTTTCATCGGCAGGATGGCATTGCGGGCTTGCCCGCCTTGCTCAAGCAGTTTCCCGACGCATTCGTGTGGTTTGACAACGTGCTCGGGCAGTTGCGCTACCGGCTGGACGATGAAGAAGCATTGGAGCGGCAACTGGGGCAAATTCAGCATTGGTTGCAGGGACGGTCCTGGGGCAGCGTGCACGACCTGTATTCCGGCCCCACCAGCCGTGACCTGCCTCCCCAACTTGATGCCGTGTGCCAAGCCGCAGAGCATGGCGGCATGCAGTCAGGTCACCCGCAATACCGTGTGGACCGGCAAGCCATGTCACTAGAGGATCTGGGGCAGCGGTTGTTGCAACGCGTCGATGCCGAAGGTATTTGGCAGGATCATTGCACCGGTGTGGTGTTTCCCACAGGCACGTCCGTGCAATGGATTCCGTGGGCGTTCAAGCCACGCTATTGCCATTGGCTGGAGCTGGGCTGGATTCGTTCTTGAGGTTGTGCAGCGTGATGCCCAAGGCATCCATCTGTCGCTGCTCCTGCTTCTTGTGATAGAGGGCCACGGCTTTTTCGTCCTTCTCGACCATGGCCTCCATCTTGAAGAGGTCGATCTCGGCCTCGGTCAGGCGCTCCTTGGCGATTTGCTGGACGGTGCGGGCCATTTTCAAGTCTTCTTCCACGCGCTCGACCAGGCGCAACAGCTGGGACATGAACTCACGGAAGTTGGTGGTGTCAGCGATGGTCAGGGGTTTCTGCTGTCGCTGTGCCAAGTTGGCCTTGTAGGCCTCGAACATGTCGAGCAATCGCTGCCGGCTGGACTCCAACTTTTGCGCCGCCTCGGTGGCGGCCTTGTGCTCCTTGCGGCGCTTGCCCAGCGTGTCTTCGGCTTTTTTGACCAACAGGGGCCAGGTGGTACGGGGCTTCATGGGGAATATCAGGTTGGGTTCAGTGTGCCATCAATTGGCGCAACTCTTGGCGGGTGGCCTCGTAGTCCTCACCCTTGTTCATATCCTGGCGCAAAAAATTCACAATCCGCTCGTGCAAGGCAATGGCTTCATCAAGTTCGGGGTTGGAGCCACGCTCGTAGGCCCCCACCTGGATCAAATCCAGGTTTTGCTGGTACAGCGTCCACATGCGGCGCAAACGGTTGGACATTTTCAAGTCAGCCGGGCCCAGCAGCGATTGCATGAGACGGGAAATCGACCCGGTCAAATCGATGGCCGGGTAATGGGCCGCATCGGCCAGCTTGCGCGAGAGCATGACCTGGCCGTCCAATGAGGCGCGGGCAATGTCCACAATTGGGTCGTTGGCGTCATCCCCTTCAGCCAGCACGGTGTAGATGGCCGTGATGGAGCCATGGCCATGGCGACCCACGCCACCGCGTTCAATCAAGTTGGGCAGCAAGGCAAACACCGACGGGGGATACCCTTTGGCCGTCGGTGGCTCCCCAATGGCCAGTCCAATCTCGCGCTGGGCGTGCGCCACGCGCGTCAAACTGTCGCACAGCATGAGCACGTTCATGCCTTGGTCGCGGAAGTATTCGGCAATCACATGGGTCATGTGCGTGGCTTTGAGTCGCATCACGGGCGAAACGTTGGCCGGTGCCGCAATCACAACCGACTTGGCCAAACCCTCTTCGCCCAATGATTCGCTGATGAAGGCCTGTACCTCACGGCCACGCTCACCGATCAATCCAATCACCACAATGTCCGCTTTGGTGAAGCGGGTCAGCATGCCCAGCAGCACACTCTTGCCCACACCAGAGCCAGCCACCAGGCCGATACGTTGTCCCTGACCCACGGTCAAGACACCATTGATGGCCTTGACACCCACGTCCAGCACATGCTCGATCGGACCACGCTCCATCGGGTTGAGCGGCTTGCCCATCAAGGCCAGAGTTTCCTCACAGACGGGCGCCGGCTTGCCATCCAGCGGCTGACCACGACCGTCGATCACACGACCAAGCAATGCAGGCCCCAGGGCCACCTGGGACGAGCGGTGCAGGATGCGCACCATGTCCCCCGGGCCCACCCCCACCGGATCGGTGAAGGGCATCAAAAACAAGGTCTTGTCGTTGAAGCCCACCACCTCGGCCTCAATGCGGTGGCCGTGCTGGCCAACCACCTCACAGCAGGCACCGACGGGAGCCATGATGCCTCGGGTTTCAAGCGTGAGGCCCACCAGGCGCACCAGTGTGCCGGTTCGCTCAGGCGGTGGCACACGCAAATGCGGCAGGCGTTGTTCAACTTCTTGTCCAAAATCCAGCATCGTCACTCCACCTGGATCATGCGTTTGAGGGTCGCGGCCACGCGGTCACGCTCCTGGTCCACGATCATGCGCACCACCATCAGTTTGTCCTCGTAGCTGTTGGCATTGTTCAACAGCTCGGCCGGGATGGTGGGCTTGGCTTTTTTCTGTTCCTGCTTGATGCGGTCTCGCATCTGCTGCAGTTGCTCATCCGGATCCACCTCTTCCTCGACGGCCACGGCCTCCCCAGTGGCAGCACTGGCTTCACCCTCACCTGCTGCCTCGGCTGCTGGGCTCGTCTGGGCTTCACCCGTTGGAGTCTCCCCTGCCAGAGGTTCTGTACTCGACTCAGCACCGGTACTCAACGCTTGCGCGGTCTCTTGAGCATCGACCGGCGATGGGTCGTTTTCAGGGGGCTTCTCGGCAGCGCTGAGAATCTCTGGATGGTTGAGCGCAAGCAACGCCAGTTCAGGATTTTGGTAGTACGACGGCGCATCGGCGTTTTGTCGCCAGGCCTTGAAGGCGGAGTTGACGGCTGAATTGGCCAGCTCTTCAAGCGCCTCCTGGTTGGGCTCACGGCGAATCAGTGCCATCATCATCGGACGCAGCACCAGCACCAGGAAAGCCAGGCACATCAGGGTTCGCAAGACAATGTTGACCCAATCAATCATGGGGGGCCTCGAGGGAATCTTGGGGGGGGTCGGAATCACCGGCGTCAGGGGTCACGGGCTCGCCAGATTCCTCGTTGAGCGACTCGCCAGCCTCTTCACGCGGCACATCACGGTCGAGATCGCTGGCGTGTGACACCACGGGGTCCTCAGCACGCTCTGCAGGTGATGTCCTGGGCTTGGCTTC
>JACCEE010289807.1_pt1 | contig 12150 bp, 11 predicted proteins | sample 7449931 | NCBI WGS metagenome assembly JACCEE01 (sample SAMN15323457, study PRJNA562643) | freshwater metagenome | isolation source: river surface water | place: USA:Blue River Watershed | collected 2017-08-19 | reverse complement strand
TACCATTATGTTGTCTTAATACAAGCGTTTGCGTGTCTGCCGCGCGTATATCATGATGAAAGACTATGAAATTTCTCTGTATAAATCATCGAGATAACTAAGAAAAAATATCGCTTTAAATATCATTCATTAATCCTAGCGAAACGACTCATTTTTCTAAAGCCAACTTTTCAAATAACTTTTTATCACTCCCCAAAACGACGACGGCGCGGCTTGCCAACTGTTGCTAATAACACTGTTCGGCTGTTGTGTCGCACTTTCCAAAGGCTGATTAATAAAATGATGCACGGTATTGTCATAAATATCATTAAACGCTGCCTCCTGATCCAATAAAATCCCCGACCAATGCCCACCATAAATAGAATTTCCCGCAACAATATTTTCCAACGGGGGCAAAAAATCAAGTGGATGGTTCGATGGTTCGATGCCGGGTTCTAATTTCGCACCGCCCAACAAAATCCCAAAAAAGTGAAATCGACTGTTGCTACCTTGGTTGTTACTAATAATTGTGTTTGATAAGAATAAGTTACGAATTCCCGTGCGCACGATTTTAATACCATCTCCAGAATTATGTCGAATGATATTCCATAGAATTAAATTCTGTGCCGCATTATCCAGCGCAATTCCGGGCAATTTTGACACTGATGAACCGTCCACCAAACGCCCAAAATTAAGTACCCAATCATCGCTCAAATCTTGATCTGACTGGCGCGCCCGTCGTCCATTATTGATAAAACTGTTTTCCATCAAGATGTTATTGACAGAACCAAAATCTAAGCAAATACCTTCTTTATCATTATCAAGCACTTGATTCGCACGCACCACGCTACCAAACACGCCGTCAAAATAAATGCCTTGTGCGACATTATGCCGAAATTCATTATTTTCAATGAGCAACGCGTGAGGCGCGGGCGACAGCGGATAAATGGCTTCCGTCAGTGCACTGCTGCGAGTGCTTTCTTCAAGATTTTCATACGGTTGTGCATCACTGGCTAACAATCCTGCACCGCCGTTGTCAGGGCGTAAACTGTTAGAAATCACCGAATGATGCAACCAAACGTGAGAAACCGCTTGTTGAATCAAAATACCGGCTCGGTTATTTTTAAGATTAATTTGTTCTAACGCTATGAATTGACTATTATTTCCTATCGCAATACCACGTGTTGCGTTCGAGATGGTAAGATGATGTAACTTGATCTTTTGAGCTGCACTGATCTGAATGCCCAGCCCAGCAGTTTCAATCGTTAAGTCATTGATAATAATGTTCTGTCCACTGATTAAAATAGCAGCGGGATTCAGTGGCTTGGTGGCAATTAATGTGGCATTACGTCCTTCAAGCGTGGTATCCGCCGGAATTTTTAAAATTTCATCGCCTTCGAGATTGAGCGTTTGCACCAATACACGACGCGGTGGGGCAAGAGAATTCAACAACTCATTCAATTCGCTGACTTTTTCGCCCGTAAAGAGATGTAGCGGAATGTTTGGTAACGTAGGCAAATGGGCTTGAATGTCTGCACGCAATTTTTCAGTGTAAGCCACTGGGTCTTCGATTTTTTCAAACGCAATGCTGACTTCCCGCGCCCGTTTGATCACCCGCGCTTGCTCCAGAACATTTTTTGCCGCGAGTCCGAATTTATCTTGAGTTAAAACAATACGTTCCAAGGGAGGCAACCGGTACTGTATCGTTAAACTTTCGGCATAAGTGAATGAACTCAAACAAATGAGCCAGCCAAGCAATGCAAAATTAAACTTCATGTACACAAATCCTTGATAATTAACCAACTCCGAAATACTTTTTTGTAATTTTTTGTTATGATTCAAAAGTTTCAACGCTGAAGTGATGAGAACGGTTGATCCCATTTAAGTTTGAAATAATTATAACTGAATTTGTGACAGTTGACCGCATAACAACACTTTTCTTTCCCCAAATACCTCATTCTAATTTGATTTTCTAACCCAGTTCCGACAATTCTGAGCTATAATGCGTTATTATTTCATTTAGGAAATCCTTATGGCTCACGCTCCTATTTGTCTCGGTCAACATCGCATTGCCCCTGATTCGCCCCCGTTTATTGTCGCGGAAATGTCTGGAAATCACAATCAATCTCTGGATCGCGCCCTTGCCATCGTTGAAGCCGCCGCGCGTGCTGGAGCTCATGCGTTAAAAATTCAAACTTATACTGCGGACACGATGACGCTGGATTTGCAGGAAGGTGAATTTTTTATTCAAGATAACAAGAGCTTATGGCAAGGCAAATCGCTCTATCAACTTTATCAAGAAGCCTACACGCCTTGGGAATGGCACGCCCCGATCTTCAAACGTTGCGAAGAACTCGGCTTAATCCCATTTAGCACACCTTTTGATGACAGCGCAGTTGATTTTCTTGAAGATTTAAACGTTGGATGTTACAAAATTGCTTCTTTTGAAAATACCGATCTGCCCTTGATTAAAAAAGTCGCAGCCACGGGAAAACCTGTGATTATTTCGACAGGTATGGCGAGTTTAGCGGAATTAGACGACACAGTGCGCACCCTACGTTCGGCGGGTTGTGAACAGTTTATTTTATTAAAATGTACCAGTACCTACCCTGCAACGCCCGAAAATACCAATATTCTCACAATTCCCCATCTGCGCGATTTATTTAATTGTCAAGTGGGTTTGTCGGATCACACGTTGGGAATTGGCGTGGCGGTGGCAAGTGTCGCATTGGGTAGCACATTGATTGAAAAGCATTTTACGTTGGCGCGGGCGGACGGCGGCGTGGATGCGGCGTTTTCGATGGAGCCGGATGAATTGGCAGCATTAGTGGTGGAAAGTCGGCGGGCGTGGCAGGCGTTGGGCAACATTCATTACGGCGCAACGCAGCAGGAACGTGCCTCAATTCAATATCGGCGGTCGTTGTACGTGGTGAAAAATATGCAGGCGGGAGAAGTATTTACGACTGAAAACTTGCGTGCGATTCGTCCCGGACTCGGATTACCGGTGAAATATTATGACACCTTGCTTGGTAAACCAGTAGGACGTGCGGTTTCTCGTGGCACACCGGTGAGTTGGGAATTATTGAATCCCGTCTGAATCAGAATTCACAGGATTTTAGAGCGTGCCATCAATTGAAACTCGTTCCCATGCTCCAGCGTGGGAATGCCTACCCGGTCGCTCCCGCGGCAAGTTTCTTATCCATGATGAAAAAGTTTATTCTTGATCATTTGTGATTTCAATCGATGACTCGAACCACATCAACTCATGCAAAAATAATTTTCTGTTCTTGCCGCGGGAGCGACTGGGTACGCATTCCAACGCCGCAGCATTGGAACGAGTCGTCATTTCCAAAGCGAACCTGCGAACAAATTACACGCGGCGAATTTCCTTCTCAAATAAACTCAGTGCGCGGGCAACCACCTGATCCATATTATAATATTGATAATCAGCCAACCGTCCGGCAAACCACACTTTCCCCTTAAATTTCTCAGCTTCGGCTTCATATTTGCGATACAACGCGCGATACTCCTCTCTCGGAACAGGATAATACGGAATATTTTGCCCGCGCCGATATTCTTGAGGATATTCTTCGACATACGTGCTGCCAAACGTGCGTTGTCCGGTCAAATGTTTAAATTCCGTGATCCGCGTGAAATCGTATTCATTGGGATAATTGACAGTGCCAACTGTTTGTTTATATTCGCTTTCCGTGTAGATAAATTTAAAATCGAGGCTACGATAGGGCAGTTCACCGTGCAGATGCTCAAAAAACTCATCAATGGGCCCCGTAAAAATCACCCGCTGATACTGCACTTCATCTTTAACTTCTTGATAGGTCGTGTTGAGCAGCACCTTGATATTCTTATGATTCAACAGGTTCTGAAACAGCGCAGTATAACCCTGCTTCGGCAAACCTTGATACGTATCTTGAAAATAACGATTATCCCGGCTCAAATAAATCGGCACTCGCGCCGTCACGCCCGCCCCCAAATCTTCCGGCTTGCATCCCCACTGTTTCATCGTGTAATTGTGAAACACCTTGTCATAAATGTAGTTGGCAAGGAATTTCAACTCATCGCTGGCAGTTTCGCGCAGTTTTAAAATGGGAACTTTGGTATTTAACCCGTAATTTTCCACCAAAAGTTCAGATAATTTATCAGCATAGGAACGCGGAAACAGTTGATACAAGGTATTGAAGTTAAACGGAATGGGAACTTGCTGCCCATCAACCACGCCCAACACTTGATGATAATAAGCGAACCATTCGGTAAATTGGCTGAGATAATCCCACACGTATTTTGCATTGGTATGAAAAATGTGGGGCCCGTACAAATGCACCAAAATGCCATGATCATCATAAAAATCATAAGCATTGCCCGCGATGTGCGCCCGTTGTTCGACAATTAATACCTTTTGCCCCAACTGCGTCGCAATCCGTTCTGCCAGCACCGCCCCACTAAATCCTGCGCCAACAATCAGCCAATCGACTTTCATCTAAATATCCTATGGTCTATTGTCCAGTTCGATACCTTCTTTTTGCACCGGCAATAAATCCGCACGATTCACACCCAACACGAGCGCGTAGGCACTGGCAACATAAATTGATGAATATGTTCCAATTCCGATACCAATCAATAGTGCAATTGAGAAATTTCGCACCATTTCCCCACCGCCAAAAAACAGAACCACGACGCTTAACAAGGTTGCAACGGAAGTCATCACGGTACGACTTAATGTTTGGTTGATAGAAATATTCATCACTTCTTCAGCCGATTTTTTGCGCAATTTCAAGAAGTTATCACGAATTCTGTCATACACCACGATGGTATCGTTAATGGAATAACCCACCACCGTTAAAATCGCTGCAAGCACGGTGAGATCAAATTCAAGTCTGAAAATCGAAAATACACCAACTGTGATGATGACATCGTGCAGCAAAGCCGCAATTGCCCCCGTAGAAAAACGAATTTCAAACCGAGTTGCCACATAAATTAAAATGCCTAACAGGGTCAATGCCAACGCTAATGCCCCACCTGTGATAAGTTCACCGCCGACTTGGGGCCCCACAAATTCGACCCGCCGCAATTCGACTTGACCATTTTTTTGCAGCACTTCCAAGACTTTATTACTCAATTCCTCATTTTTCATTCCGTCGTGCAACCCAAGTCGGATCAAAACGTCCTGTGTTGTACCGTAATTTTGCACCACTGCGTCGGAAAAATTGTTTTGGTGCAACGTGTTACGAATTTCTTGTAGTTCAATTTGTTGGGCATAATGGGCTTCGATGAGCGTTCCACCTGTAAAATCAATTCCGAATTCCAGACCTTGAATCGCCAATGAAACCACGGAAATGAAGGTGAACGTGAATGAGAGTACAAATGCTGTCATCCGAGCGCGCCGACTTAGAAAATCAAAATTATAATCAAAACGGTTTAAAGCACGACGTACAAAATTTAAGTCACTGAGTTTCATAGGTTGAGCCAGTTGAGCGTGGAAAAATGGACTATTATAGCTTGAAATGGCAAATGCTTGGTTAAAACGGCAATTTCAAGGTGGTGTCGATGGCGAGAAATTGTTGTCGAAAATTGTTTTGAATCCGCTCTAATTCTGCTTGATTTTCCGCCTCGAAGCGAATAACCAAACAAGGTGTAGTGTTTGAGGGACGCACCAATCCCCAGCCCTGTGGAAAATCGACCCGCAGCCCGTCAATGGTAGAAATCTTGGCTTCAGGCTCAAATTTGAAAGTTGCGAGGATTTTTTGCATTAATTCAAAATGCTCGCCGTCATTTGCCACGTCAAGATTGAGTTCTGGCGTATTCACCGCATCGGGCAAATTGGAAAAAACTTCGGTGGGTGGGCGCGGGTCGTGCGACAAAATTTCTAATAATCTCGCCGCAGTATATAACGCATCGTCAAAACCGTACCAACGTTCTTTAAAGAAAATATGCCCACTCATCTCGCCTGCGAGCAAAGCACCGGTTTCTTTCAATTTTGCCTTGATGAGCGAATGACCAGTGCGCCACATGGTTGCTTTACCACCTTGTTTTTCAATCGCTTCTGCGAGGTGACGACTGCATTTGACATCAAAAATAATTTCTGCGCCCGGATGTCTCTGCAAAATATCGGTGGCGTACAAAATCATTTGTCGGTCTGCCCACACAATTTTTCCGCGAGTATCAACCACGCCCAAACGATCCGCATCGCCATCGAAAGCCAACCCTAAATCTGCATGTTGCGCTTGCACAGTTTCGATAAGTGTTTGTAAATTCTTTGGTTTACTGGGATCGGGGTGGTGATTGGGAAAATTTCCATCGACTTCGCAGAACAATGGGATCACCTCACAGCCTAATTGGCGCAATAATTCTTCGGCAATTACGCCCGCCACGCCATTGCCACAATCGACCACGACTTTAAAGGAACGTGCTAATTTGACATCTTCAGTGACTCTTTTTAAATAAGCGGGACGAATTTCTAAATTTTCTAGTTGATTTATGGGCTGATTCAATAAGTTACCGGTTTCAATTCTCATTTTTAGAGCTTGAACTTTGTCACCAGATAGTGTTTCTCCGCCGATCATCATTTTCAAGCCGTTGTAATTAGAAGGATTGTGGCTGCCCGTCACCATCACGCCATTACCCGTTTGCAAATAATGGGTGGCAAAATACAGCAAGGGCGTTGGCACCATGCCAATATCAATCACCGTCCGTCCCGCAAGTTGCAAGCCTTCGATAAGTGACTGTTTTAACATCTGTCCTGACAAACGACCGTCACGCGCCACCACTATTTTTTGTTGTCCCAGCGCGGCAACTTCCGTCCCAATCGCTTGACCAATTTGTTTTACAATCTGAGGTGTTAAAGCCTCGCCCACAATACCACGAATATCATACGCTCTAAAAATTGACATATTAACGTTCCTAAATTGATTTTTTCGTCACTGTTCATAACTGATTGACTGAATTGTGAAAAAATTGTCGCTTATTTTTCGCAGTCCGTCAAACGTTGCACTGGAGAATATGATGTGTTTAGACAACAACTTGAAATAACAACATGTTCATATTATTCTATCATGGAAAAAGGTATTGGACATGAACTGTATGATATAATGTTCGCATTTATGCTTCATTCCTGTCCATAATTTAAGGAAGGTTTGTGGCTCGCTGCAATAAAAATCGCTACGAAATACTTAAAAAGTGCTCGGCATTAAAAATTTTATCTGTCACCGCGAATACTAAACTGTTAAAATTGCTGTGTAACTTTTTGATTGCTTTATAAACTTCCAGCAAGTATCACGCGAGTTGTTGAGAAAACAGTTGAGATCGTCGCTATTCAACGAACGACGCGTATGATTGTCAAGGATATTGATTTGATCGTGCTCAAAATTACTTCGGTGTGAAAAACATGAAATCCTTTGGTAAGCATCTATTTATCCTGCTGTTTATTCATCTGCTTGCAGGATGTGGCGCACCCTTGATTCAAAATAGAGAAGCACAGGCACGGGAAAATGCCACACTTGAACCGCCTTTGTCCCTCCCTGAAAAAAAACCGACTTCGGCAGAAATGCCAAATGATTCCAATAGCTTAATGTATAAAATGTTGGTCGGCGAGATTGCGGCGCAGCGGGGGGAATATGTGTTGGCGGCGCAAAGTTTTCTGACTGTGGCAAGGGAAACTCGCGATAAGGAGTTGGCTGAGCGCGCCACCCGTTTTGCTTTGTTTGCGCAGGATAAAGAAGTTTCGTTACAGGCAACTTTGTTGTGGGCTTCTCTTGATGCGGATAATCCTCAAGTAAAACAAATTCTTATCGGACTTTTGCTGAAACAGGGGCAACTTGAACAGGCAGTGACGAATTTAGGAAACTTGCTAGAAAGTTTAAAAAATGACCCATCGCAGCAACAAGAGGTGTTAAGTGCACTTTTAGAGCAAGAAGAGGATAAAAATAAGAATATTAGCTTGTTGAAAAAACTCACTGAAGCCCGTCCGAAAGATACAGCGGTTTTATTGCTTCATGCGCGGTTGTTGCTCGACAATAATCAATTTGCTGAGGCACAGCCCGTTTTACAAAAGATTTTAGCCATTGATCCGAGCCATGAGCAAGCGGCGTTGCTGTATGCGCACTCTTTGGAAAAACAAAATAAGATCAAGGAGGCAATTGGGTGGCTCAAACAACAAATTGATCGAAATGTGAATGAAAACTGGCAGTTCCTCTACGCGCGTTTGTTAGCCACTGATGAACAGTATGATGAGTCGATTCGGCAATTTAAGCAGTTATTGGCAAAGCATCCACAGCGCAGCGAATTTTTGTATGCTTTGGGATTATTATATTTGCAAACCAATCAGTTAATGCCGGCAAAGAAATATTTTACTTCGTTACTGAGCAATAAGGCGCAAAAAGATACTGCAATTTTTTATCTCGGTCGAATTGCAGAAACAGAGCGAAATTTCGAGATGGCGTTGGAATGGTATCGTAAAGTTCAAAAAGGCGATAATTATTTGAATAGTCAGGCGCGAATCGCAAGCATTTATGCCGAGCAAAATCAATTGAATAAGGCAATTGAGTATTTGCAGTCGATTCCTGTTGAAAATAATCAAGAGGCGATTGCTTTAATTCAATTGGGGGCGGAGTTATTGACCCAAAAATCTCGGTTGGATGATGCAATGACGATATATAACAAGGCGTTAGAGAGCGATCCAGAGTCAGTTGATTTGTTGTATGCCCGTGCGATGTTGGCGGATAAGATGGGCAATTTCAATTTGTTTGAGAAGGATTTGCGCACCATTTTGGAAATTAATCCGAAAGATATTGAAGCACTAAATGCGTTGGGTTTTGGGCTGGCGGATAAAACTGAGCGGTATCAGGAGGCACAAGTATTGATTAAACAAGCACTTGAATTGCGTCCGAATGCGTATCATATTTTGGACAGTATGGGCTGGGTATTGTATCGGTTGGGGCAGTATGATCAGGCGTTGGAATATTTAAATAAAGCCAAGGCAATTCAAGATGATGCAGAAGTTAATGCGCATTTGGTCGAAGTATTGTGGGCAAAGGGCAGCAAGGCAGATTCTAAGGCATTGTTTGAGCAGACTTTTAAAAAGTATCCGCAAGATGAACGCGTGTTAAAAGTGAAGGATAAATTTTTTAAATGAATCGATTGATGAAATTAATTTGGTTAAGTTTTTCTTTATTTTTAGTCAGTTGTAGCACCGCCCCCGTCACTCCAGATCGCAACGCCGCATGGGAACGCAAACAAGTTGAATTGCGCGCGCTTGGTTCGTGGCAGGTCAATTCAAGCATCGCAGTGAAGGGAGATAAAGGGGCGTGGAGTGCGCGAGTTTTTTGGCAACAGCAACCCAGCACTTATCAATTACGCTTTCATGTTGCAGGCGGACAGGGAGTGGTGCTATTAAATGGCACGCCGACCCAAGTTCAAATGCGCACCGCGGATCGCCAAGAATTTGTTGCGCCCACGCCGGATGTGTTGATGAAAGACGTGCTGAAAGTGGATGTTCCGGTGAGTTTTTTACAGTATTGGATTCGTGGTATTCCCTCCCCAAAAGAGCGCGTCGCAGATTATCAATTGAATGAAAACAATCAGTTGAGTTATTTACGTCAAGTGGGTTGGAAAGTGGAATTTACGGACTACAGTGAAGTGCAGGGTTATAGTCTGCCACAACGGCTGGTCTTGGAAAATGATGAATTTAAAGTGAAAATTTTGATTTCGCAGTGGCAACTGACGGAAAAAAATTAGAGAGGCATCCACCACGAGCTTACCTCAGACATGAACCGAGTGGTTCAGGTGGGAGCGGAAGAGACACTTTAGGCTTACCAAAAAAGGCGGCACACCATGTCTGCTGATTAACCCCCGGAGTGTAAGTTTAGATTCACAGTCTTCTTAGTACACCAGTGGGGATGCCAAAACTGATAACACTCTCGGTTGATTTCTGAAAGTGTTGATGCGTGTAGTTTACGACTTAAATTTATTTAATGCAAGTTCAATTTTTTCATGTAGCCCACTCACTTGCTGACTAACCTGCTGATTCTGGGCTTCTTGTTGTTGTTTATACTGAAAATATTCGTGAATAATGTTTAATGCACTGACCACCACCATTCGCTCAATGCCCACCACCTTGCCGCCTTCCCGTACTTCTTGTACCTTTTGATTTAAATATTTTGCAGAAGCAACCAAGGTTTCTTTCTCATTTTCCGGACAAGCAACCACATAATCACGGTCTAAAATGCGCAAGGTGACTGGAACAGGTTTCCCGCTCATGAATTCACTTCCATTGCTTTCAGCCGCGCAATCACCGCCTCAATTCGCGAGCGTGCCAAAGTATTTTTCTCCTGCAACGCCTCACATTCCAAAGTCAGGTGCGTTTTTTCACCGCGCAGCATCTGGTTTTCTTGAGCAAGTTGCTGACACACGGCTATCAACTCATCCACCAATTGCTGTAGTGCTTGCAAATCAACGTGTTCCATTTATCGACAGGAAAATTTAACAGGATACTTTGCATTGTAACATAGAAAAAGTTCCACCGCGTGCGCAAACACAACAAACTTCTCAGCAACGCAATATTACGAGCAACTGATTACAAGGTCAATGGTTTTTCAGACACCATCACGCCATCCGCATCGCTATAAACATACTGTCCGGGGTGATAAGTAACTCCAGAAAAGCTGACCGGAATTTGTTTATTGCCATGCCCTTGCTTAATACTCTTCAGTGGATGCACATTTAAGGCTTTGATTCCAATAGAAATCGTTGCAATCGTCGCAGAATCACGGATGCACCCATAGACAATTACGCCTTCCCAACCATTATCCGCAGCAGATTTGGCTATTATGTCTCCGACCAAGGCGCACCGCAATGAACCGCCGCCATCAATCACTAACACTTTACCGTGTCCGGGCTGGCTCAATGCCTCTTTGACTAACACATTGTCTTCAAACACTTTTACCGTCTCGATCTGTCCACCAAAAGAGCTTTTCGCCCCGTAACTTTTGAAAATCGGTTCGGCAACACGCACTACATCGGAGTATTTATCGGACAAATCAGCAGTAGAAAATTCCATAGATGTTCCTTGATTTTAAAGAGAAAATTTAATGTTCATTGTCAGTGAGATCATGACGATGCAATTGAGGACTGGCAGGTACGCCCCCAATTAAAACATGAGAATAGAGCCACTTGGGTTTTATTGGCGTTAAGGTCGTGACTTTCTTCTTTGCAATCAATAAATAAGCAGCTCCAAAGTTATAAAACCAGCGGTTGCCAATTTGTTCCAACCACGTCGATTGTAAATAATGACTCCGAAATGGTGGGGTGAAAAAAAAGGTTCGCTGCTCAATTTTTTCAAATCCCAACAGACTGAGCCAATCTTTAATTCGCAACATAGTCATGAACTTACCGCACCAAGGCGCAGATTTTTCATTGGCTAAAAACCATCGCCAAGCCCCCCATAAACTAATTGGATTGAAACCCAAAATAATCACAATCCCCTCTGGAATTAAGACTCGCTCGACTTCACGCAAAATTTCATGCGGTTGGTCTTCAAATTCTAAAACATGAGGCAATACAATCACATCAATACTATCGGCTGCAAGGGGCAAACAGTCTAATTCACTACGAATCAAAGTGTAAGGCGGGGGGACAGTTTCAAGATAGTAGCTGAGGACATAACGCTGCATAATCCGACTGCTTTGTAACAAATCCCCCTGTCCCACTCCGCCAACTTGCACGAGATGATAGCCGAATAGTTGTGGCAAATATCGATGTACTTCCCTAATCTCAGCCTGTAAAAGTCGCTCTCCCAGCGGGGTGAGAAACCATTCATTGAGATGTGCCGAACGTAAGCTCATAAATCTAAAATGGAAAGTTCATTCCAGCCGGCAGAGAGAGTGACGACAGTTTTTCTTGACTGGTTTTTTCAACTTTACGCACGGCATCATTCACGGCAGCGGCGAGCAAATCTTCTAACATTTCTTTGTCTTCTTTCAACAAGTTAGGATCAATAGCCACGCGTTTCACATCATGTCGCCCAGTCATTACCACACTGACCATGCCTGCGCCCGATTCCCCAGTCACTTCCATGGCGGCTAATTCTTCTTGAACTTTTTTCAATTTTTCCTGCATTTGTTGAGCTTGTTTCATTAAGCCAGAAAGCGCACCTTTCATTAT
>JACCEE012634804.1_pt1 | contig 12153 bp, 9 predicted proteins | sample 7449931 | NCBI WGS metagenome assembly JACCEE01 (sample SAMN15323457, study PRJNA562643) | freshwater metagenome | isolation source: river surface water | place: USA:Blue River Watershed | collected 2017-08-19 | reverse complement strand
GAGGCAGACGAATGGTACGTGCGGGCGCTCAGAAAATCCCCCTTCGACGCGGAGTTACTGACGGACAGGGCCGCTAACTGCCTGAAGCTCGACCTGATCAACGAGGCGGACGACCTATTGGGCCGTGCCATCGGGATCGCGCCGTCGGCGAGAATCTACCGGCTCATCGCGTTCCTCGCGGGGCGCAAGGGAGAGTTCGCGCGCGCGGAAATAGCCCTCCAGCAAGGCATCGCGGAATTCGGGCAGGACGAAGACCTCCTGTTCGACCTCGCGGAGGTATACCGTACGGTGAACAAACCCGACAAAGCCGCGGAGATCCTTGATCGCCTAAGGCCGACCGCCGATCCCTCAAAGCTCGCCGAATACGATAGGCAGCTGGAGGAAAGCAGCACGAACGGCCTATCCTGCTCTGTATGCGGGCGCGAGTGGCGAGTCCCGAAAGGCATACCGCCGCAGGGTTCCCTTCACCTTACCGCCGAACCGCCGGACGAAGTACCGGCCGGAACCTGCCCCTCGTGTCAGGTTCACTTTTGCATCGGCTGCGCGAAGAAAAACCTCGGCGAGGACGGTCGATTCCGCTGCGCGAGCTGCGGTCAGCCATTAAAGCTGATCGATCAAAACGTCATATGGCTTCTCAATAAATGGCAGGGCGACCAGAGTGTTACAGATATGTAAAATGCGCCTAGAGTCCCAATTCGCGGAGGTAAACGCAGGCTTGAAAACGGTGTAGAATCACCTCCGTGAAACAAAAGCCCTTCATATCATCCTGGCTCATCATTGGCTTAACCCTTCCCCTTTTCGCTATTCTCGCCGTCAATCAATTTCAATGGCTCCAGGTCCTAACCTTACGCGAGCAAAAACGCATTCAATCTAATATGCTCCTGAACGCGTCCGGCATCTCGGACGATTTCATGAAAGAAATACTTCTATTACCGGCCATGCTCGAGATAGGCATCGACGGCTCGGGCGATCCGCGATCCTCCTGCTCCCGGCAATTCCGCGCATGGACGGAATACGCGATGATCCCGGAAATACTTCGAATCGCATATCTATCGATTGGAAGCGACGTCGCCGCGTTTACGCTTGGGCACGGCGAATCGAGGCAGGTGGGCGCGTCGGAAGTTCCGGGGAACGACGAGCCTTTTCCGTTCTGCGAGGCACCGGATACGTTCACTCTATGGTTTCCGCCCAAACCAATGAAAGCGGAAAAATACGCTATGGTATGCGTATTCGATAAAAACGCGCTATTCACCCGCCTTATCCCGGCGATCGCCCGCGTATCCCTTAAGGAACAGGAACTATATGCCTATCGCATCGTCAACAACAGGGATAAATCCGTGCTCTTCGAATCCGAGAGAGGCATTGACCCCCATGCGTTCGATAATCCCGATTGCCGCATACCTCTTTTACGCGGGGGCATACCGCCGCTAATCAGGGATCGCGAACCTGTTCGCCTGTCGCCGAGGGAAGGCGAGTCGGGCAGAAGAGACTCATTTTTCCCCTATCTTGAAATCCAGATCCTCAACAAGCAGGAAACCCTGGCCGAGATGACCAGGCACTCGACCGCGCAGAACGCGTTCTTCAGCTTCGGAATCGTCGCGATCCTCGCCGTCGCGATGGGCGTCCTCGCGAAGGCATCCTCCAATGCGGGGCAGCTCGCGACCAAGCAACAAGAGTTCATCGCGACGGTGACGCATGAGCTTAAGACGCCGTTGGCGGTCATCGTTTCGGCGGCGCAAAACCTCTCTGACGGGCTCGTGCGCGACCCAGGAAGAATCGAGCGATATGGCGACGCGATAGGAAAGGAAGCCACGAGGCTCTCGGTCTCCATCGAGCATTTTCTTCTGTACTCGAATACGGGGGCACAGGGCCAAATGAGCGCCGTTCCCTGCGACATCCGGGAAATCATCGAGAACGCCCTCGCATTAACGAGCCAGGAATGCGCCGATAAGGGCGTCACCGTACAGGTGAGCCTTCCGGACGCGCCGATCCTCGTCGACGGCGATCCGGTGGCGCTTGAGTCGGTCGTGCGGAATCTCGCGGAAAACGCGCTCCGACACGCGCACGACGGCAAGTTTTTACATATACTTGTAGAAGAGGAATACGGGCGGGCTTCATCGCGGGGATACGCGGTGCTCAAGGTTCAAGACCATGGGCCCGGAATCTCCAGGAAAGAGCAACGGGTCATATTCGATCCATTCGTCCGCGGAAAGCGCGCTAGATCGGGACAGGTTCCGGGAAGCGGGATTGGCCTGAACCTAGTCAGGAGAATCGTCACTGTGCACGGCGGGTCGGTCACCGTCGAGAGTAAGTTGGGTCAGGGCAGTACCTTTATCGTCAAACTGCCTCAGGGCGGAGGAGATATCGATGGCAACCAGAATTCTGATGATCGAGGATGAACCGGGTCTCGTTCTGACCGTCGGCGACCGCTTACGGGCGGAAGGTTACGCATTCGATTCCAGCGAAGACGGCATCGAAGGCGAAAGAAAAGCCATGTCCGAGCGATGGGACGTGATACTGCTCGACATAATGCTCCCGGGAAAGGACGGTTTCGCCATCTGCAAGGCCATACGCGACAAAGGGATCAATACCCCGATCATGATGCTTACCGCGAGGGGCGAAACGAACGATAAGATCACCGGCCTTAAGCTCGGCGCGGACGATTATTTGGGAAAGCCGTTCGATATGTCGGAACTCGTGGCCCGCATCGAGGCTCTAAAGCGCCGCGCGGAAGCGTCGTCGAAGGCCTTCGACACGGTCGGCGGCAAAAGCGACGACCTTGTCATTGACCTCAAGCGCGGCTATATCCAATACAAGAACCAGGAATCCCCGCTTTCCGCGCAGGAAATTAAACTATTGGATTACTTTTACCGGCACGTCGGTGTGATCATTTCCCGGGAGGAGCTCCTCAACACGGTTTGGGGGTATGACTCGGACATCACCACGAGAACGATCGACGTGCACGTAGCTCGGCTCCGGCAGAAGATGGGCGACGTAAAAGACGCGCCGAAGTACATTCACACGATCAGGGGAATCGGCTACAAATTCACGCCGCCGCAATAAAGCTCGTCCGGCCGCCAAAGGCCGCGCGCGAAGGGAAAGTCCGAGCCGACCTCGGTCCAAGACTCGGGCGAAACCCCGAGCCCCTCCCGTAGGCGCCGCAGATATACCGAACGGGAAACGTTAACGCCGCCGAATCGGGCGATATGGTCCGTGTACACCTGCGAGTCGATCATTTTGCCCCCCATGGAATCGAAGAACCTGCGGGCAAAGACGGCGAACGCGGTTTTAGACGCGTCGGAAACCCGGGTGAACATCGACTCCCCGAAAAAGACCTTCCCAAGCGACACGCCGTAAAATCCTCCGACCAAATCGCCGTCCATCCAGGCTTCCACCGAGTGAGCGATCCCCGAGCGATGCAATTCCACGTACGCGTCCGCCATATCGTCCGTAATCCACGAGCCGTTCTGACCGTCCCGCGAGACTCCGGCGCAATAACCGATGACGCGCTCGAATTGCGTGTCGGTTTTAATGGTGAACGGCGATTGGCGTATCGATCGCGCTAGCCTACCGGGGACGTGAAAGGTATCCGGGAATACGACGAAGCGGGGATCGGGCGACTGCCAGTAGATCGGGTCGTCCTCGTTAAACCAGGGAAAGATACCCTGAACGTACGCGGAGACGATCATGCCGGGGGACAGGTTCCCCCCGACGGCGACCACCGTTCCCGAGGACTCTTCCGCGTCGGGAAACGGGAACCGGTCCTCGAGCGAAAGATACGGAAAATCCGGGTCGCTACGGGTCTCCGCGTCGAATACGCGGGGTTGCCTGGGGCTCATGCGCCCCCAGTCGGACTTTGGCCTCCGACAAGCGGCTTAACGGAGATACCGGAGTCGGACGAGCCGTCCCGATCGCAGATCGCGGCGCCGCCGGCCGAAAGATCCCCGAAGAGAACCATGTCCACGAGCGGGGTAGTCACGAGGTCCTCGATGATCCTTACGACGTTGCGAGCGCCGAACTCGGGCGAATAGCCGCGCTCGGCGATGAACGCCACGGCCGCGTCGGTAACCTCGAGCGAGACCTTGCGATCGCCCAGCCGCTGCCGGACGTCGTCCAATTCCTTGCGCACGATCGATTCCATGACTTCGCTCGATAGGTGGTTAAAGCGAACGACGGCGTCGAGTCGATTGCGGAACTCGGGGGTAAACGTCCGCTCGACGGCCTCGCCGATGGCGGCGTCCGAAACCGAGCGTTCGCCAAAACCGATCATCGGCTTACCTATCTCCCTAGCGCCCGCGTTGCTCGTCATGATGAGTATCACGTTGCGGAAATCCGCCTTACGTCCCTGATTGTCGGTAAGGGTCGCGTAATCCATTATCTGAAGGAGAATATTGAAAATGTCGGGATGGGCCTTTTCGATCTCGTCGAGAAGGACGATCGCGTGCGGCTGCTTGCGCACCGCGTCCGTAAGGAGGCCGCCCTCCTCGAATCCCACGTAGCCCGGGGGAGAGCCGATAAGCCGCGAGACGGTATGCTTTTCCTGATACTCGCTCATGTCGAAACGGTGCATCGTCACGCCGAGGACGTTCGCGAGCGTGCGCGCGAGCTCGGTTTTGCCGACGCCCGTGGGCCCGACGAAGAGGAAATTCGCGACGGGTTTATTCGGCGCGCGGAAGCCCGCGCGGGAGCGCTTTACCGCCTTAACCACGGCGTCGATCGCCTCGTTTTGGCCGAAGATGGCGCGCCGCAAGACGGGTTCAAGCTCGCGCAGGCGATCGGTCTCGCCGGTCGTAACGGTACGTTCGGGAATCCGCGCGATCTTCGCGATCACGGTCTCGACGAGCGCCTTATCGATGATCGGCACGATCTTCGCCGCGTCGGGCGAAGCCGCTCCCAGGGAGGAGGCGCTTTCGCCTGACGGGCTCGCGGTGGCCGTCGGCGTTACGGTGGCCGTCGGCGCCTCGGAGAGACCTTCCGTTCCGTCGCCCCTTCCGCGCTTGGCGTTTCCAAGATCGGGCGCCTCCGCGTCGGCGAGCGCGGCGAGGGCGTTCGCTCCGCCATCCTTATGCCGAGCGAAGCCGCCCGCGAGAATACGAGCCCGCGCGCCTGCCTCGTCGATGATATCAATAGCCTTGTCGGGCAACCGTCGCTCGGTGATGAATTGGGCGGAAAGCTTAACCGCCTCCTCGATCGCCTCATCGGTGTAGGTTACCCCGTGGAATTCCTCGTATCGCTTGCGGAGCCCCTTCAGGATCTCGATCGAGTCCTCGATGGAGGGCTCGACGATATCGATCTTTTGGAACCGCCGGGATAGAGCGTGGTCCTTTTCGAAAAACTTGTTATATTCCTCGTAGGTGGTCGATCCGATGCACCGAATCCTCCCGGACGTGAGCACCGGCTTGAGGAGATTTGAGGCGTCGAGCGTGCCGCCGCCCGTGGAGCCCGCGCCGATGATCGTGTGGATCTCGTCGATGAACAGGATCGCGCGCTCGCGCTTTAGGAGCTCGTCGACGACGCGCTTGATACGATCCTCGAAGTCGCCGCGGAATTTGGTGCCGGCGACGAGCGAGCCGAGGTCGAGGCTATAGACCTCGTAGTCGAAAAGAAGCGGGGGAACGTCCCTCGCGGCGATTCGCTGGGCGAGGCCCTCGGTAATCGCCGTCTTACCGACGCCGGCGTCCCCGACGTGGATAGGGTTATTCTTCATTCGCCTGCACAGAATCTGAATGGTCCGCTCAAGCTCCAAATCGCGGCCGATCAGGGGCTCAAGCTTGCCCTCGCGCGCGAGCGAGGTGAGCTCGACGGTGTATTTCTCGAGAAAGCTTTTTTTCGCGCCCTTCTGCCGCACGGCGGATTCGCCGCCTTCCGAAGCGCCGCTCTGAGCGTCCGGGGATGGTTCTCCCGATTCCGGCGAGAAGGCGTCATCCTGGGACGAAAGGTCCTCGGCCGAGGCTTCCTCGTCTTCCTTAACGAAAAGGTCGTCCTCGTCGGTTTTGCCGTCTTCCTCCATAACGTCGTCGTCGACGATCTTAACGCCGTGACTGATGACTTCGAGAAGGACGAGGCGATCAAGGCCGCCGCGACGCATATAGTACGAGCAATAATTCTTCTGCTCGTCGATCAGGCTCACGATAATGTCGGAAATGTCCAACACGGGCTTCTCCGCGCTCTCGCAGTGCATGACCGCGCGCTCGAACACGTTCTGGAAACCGACCGTCTGGAGCGGTTCCCTGCCCGTCAGGACGGGCATGTTTTTCCGGAGATACTCGTCGACGCTGTCGTGGATGTAGCCGATGTCGGCGCCGCACATCGCGAATATCTTGAGCGCCGACGGATGGTCCAGCACGGCGAGCAGGACGTGCTCGGGCGTTACGTACTCATGCCCCCTATTGCGCGCGTCGGCGAGGGCTTGGTCGAGGACTTTCTGGACGAGATTGCTAACCTTAATCTTCACATAGTCTCCATAACGCAACGGAGGGGAAAACCGCTTTGGCGGGCGGCTTCCTGAACCTGCATGCAGCGGGTCGCGGCGATATCGTAGGTATACGAGCCGACGATGCCCCGGCCCTTATGGTGCACATCTTCCATTATAAGATACGCATCCTCATGTTTCTTGTGAAAAATGGCGATTAATACGGCCACGACGAAATCCTTGGTGGTAAAATCGTCATTGAGAAGAACGACTCGGTATTGTTCCGGTTCATACGCTTCCTCCGAATACGACGTCTGTTGTTCTTCTTTGTTCTCTAGTTCCATACTCACTAAAAAATACTGCAATTCCCGGGGATAAACAACAGATTTCCCGCTTGAAAACCCACGTCACGCATGGCATTATGGCGTAATGAAATCGATAGTGTCCTGGAACGTAAACGGCATCCGCGCGGTCGAAAACAAGGGTTTCCTCGACTGGCTCGCCGCGGAATCTCCCGATATCCTCTGCCTACAGGAAACCAAGGCCCATAAGGGACAACTCTCCCCCGCGCTTATCGAGCCGACCCTACCGGACGGCACGGTCTACAAATCCTGGTGGAGCTCAGCCAAGAAAGCGGGCTACTCGGGAACCGCTATTTACTCCAAAACCGAACCCTTATCGGTGACCAAGCTCAACGTTCCGGAATTTGACGACGAAGGCCGTGTCGTCGTCGCGGAATTCGCCTGGGGAACCGTCATTTCGGCCTATTTTCCGAACTCCCAGGAAGCCGGGGCGCGCCTTGGCTACAAGCTTGGATTCTGCCAGGCGATCCGCGAAACCTGCGACCGACTCGTCGCCGAGGGTAAAAACGTCATTCTCTGCGGCGACTATAACGTCGCCCATAAGCCAATAGACCTCGCAAACCCGAAAAGCAACGAAAAGAACCCAGGCTACCTGCCCGAAGAGCGCGCCTGGATGGACTCGTTCCTTGAGGCGGGATACGTCGACACCTTCCGGCATTTCTGCGCCGAACCCGCCCAGTACACCTGGTGGAGCTACCGCTTCCACGCGCGAGAGAAAAACATCGGATGGCGGATCGACTATACCTGCGTAAACCCCGCTTTTATGCCCAAGGTTACGTCGTCCACGATACTCAAGGACGTGCTCGGTTCCGACCATTGTCCCGTTAAGATTACCTGCGAGTTGCCATGAAGATAAAATACAACGCCCCGACGACGCTTACCTACGCTTTTTTCTGCACGATCGTCGTCTTTACCGACCAATTCCTGTTTCACGGCTTAACCCGGGCGTTCTTTACCGTCCCGAACGCCCTCGCGTTCGACCTCATGAAACCCATTAACTACCTGCGGCTTTTTACCCACATCGCGGGACATGCCGACTGGAACCATCTCGTCACGAACCTCGCGTACATACTGCTGCTCGGCCCCATGCTCGAGGAAGCCTACGGCTCGTTGACGATGTTCCTCATGATGATCGTTACCGGGTTCGTCACCGGGGTCCTAAACGCGTGCTTCTTCCCCCATCCGCTCCTTGGGGCTTCCGGCATCGTGTTCATGATGATCCTGCTCGCCTCGTTCACCAATCACGGTAGGGACGACATCCCGCTCACGTTTATCGTGATCGTCATCCTCTATCTTGGTAGGGAAATTTTGAATGCCTTCCGAGGCGACGATATCTCGCAGTTCGCGCACCTTGCCGGTGGACTCTGCGGAAGCCTCTTCGGTTTCTTCAGCCCCGCGAAAACCGGCTCCACGAGAAGAGTCGCCAAGACCTCAGGCATCCCTGCAAAAAAGCCAACCAGTGCCGAGAAGCCAGCCGCGACGGCGAAAAGCCCCTCGGGCGCAAGGCGCTCCCTGCCGGCGAAACCCGCCGCAGGAGCCAAACCTTCCGCGGGGGGAGCGAAAACCACGGGAAGCGCCAAGGCATCCCCCAGCGCAAAGTCCTCGACGGGGAGAAAACCCGCTTCGGGCAACTCGGACGTTCGCATCAAGCGAAAACCCTCCGGCGATTGAAGCGCATCCCCGCGATCTGATATAGTTCCCCCATGCACGACAGACTCCAGCGCCTCAAGGCGCGCTTTACCGAGATCGACACGGAAATTCAGAATCCCGACATCATCAGGGACGCCAAAAAATACAAGGAAACCATGCGCGAGCACGCGTACCTATCGTCCCTAATGGACGAATACGCCCGGCTCACGGAAACCGAAGCCCAGATTCGCGACGCGAAGGAACTCGTCAAGGAAGCGGACGATTCCGAGATGCGCGACATGGCGAAGGAAGAGCTCAAGGAGCTCGAGGCGCGGCTCGCCGACTCCGAGGCGAAAATCAAGGTACTCCTGATCCCGCCCGATCCCCTCGAGGAGAAAAACATCATCATGGAAATTCGCGGCGGCACGGGCGGCGAGGAAGCGGCCCTGTTCGCGGCGGATCTTTTCCGCATGTACGCGCGCTTCGCCGAGTCGAAGGGATGGAAGTACGAAGTGCTTTCGTCCAACGAAACCGAGCTTGGCGGATACAAGGAAATCACGTTCTCGATATCCGGAAAGTACGTGTATGGCAGCCTCCGATACGAGTCGGGCGTACACCGCGTCCAGCGAGTGCCCGCGACCGAGGCCTCTGGCCGCATACAGACCAGCGCCGCCACCGTCGCGGTGCTCCCCGAAGCCGAGGAAACGGAAATCGAGATTAGGCCGCAAGACCTTCGCATCGACGTCATGCGCGCGGGCGGGCCCGGCGGGCAATGCGTCAATACGACCGACTCAGCCGTCCGCCTTACCCATATACCTACCGGTATAGTGGTCATCCAGCAGGACGAAAAAAGCCAGATCAAGAATAAGGCCAAGGCGATGCGCGTGCTCCGAACGCGGCTTTTCGAACTCGAGGAAGAAAAGAAAAACTCCGAACGCGCTGCCAATCGCAAAAGCCAAGTCGGCTCGGGCGATCGTTCCGAGCGCATCAGAACCTACAACTTCCCGCAAAACCGCCTGACGGACCACCGAATCAACCTTACCCTCTATAAACTCGACGCCGTCATGCAGGGGGACCTTGCCGAAATGATCGAGGGACTCTGCCTTGCCGCACGAGAGGAACAGCTGAAAGCCACGGACGAGTAACCGACTCTCTCGGGGTAACGCGCGCACAGGGGAAGAGAATGAACGTACGGGAAGCCATCGGCATCGCGATAGAAATACTCACATCCCCTTCCGCGCATCGCGCCGCTGAGGATTCAAGGTTCGTACTCTCGCCGTCGCCTCGGCTCGATTGCGAGATCCTCCTCGCCGAGACGCTAGCCCTGTCCCGTTCATCCCTTTCGGCGCATCCCGAGCTCGAGCTTGGCGACAGGGAACAGCGCTTTTTCGACTCCGTCAGGCGGCGCGCCCAGGGTCTTCCCGTGGCGTATATCACTGGCTTCAAGGAATTCTGGGGACATCGCTTTCACGTAACCCCCGACGTACTGATCCCAAAACCGGACACCGAAACCCTCATCGAGCGAGCCGAGGATATCCTGAGGGAGATCGAGGCAGCGAGAAGGTCCGAGAGCAACCAAGGTACTTCACGCGAGCTTGACTCGCCGCGCGAGCCTGATTCCCGGCGCGAGCTTGACTCCCCGCGAGAACCCGCTTCGTCGCGCGAGCTTGACTCGCCGCGCGAGCCCGCCCCCATACGCGTACTGGACGTTTGCACCGGTTCGGGCTGCATCGCCATATCTCTTAAGCTCGACTTTCCCGGTATCTCCATGACCGCGACGGATATCTCCCCACAGGCGCTCGCAGTCGCCCGGGATAACGCGAGCGCGCTATTGCCCGCGAATGCGAATCCCATTCGCTTCGTGCTTGGAGACCTTCGCGAGGGGCTTCCCCCTGCCCATGCATACGACCTTATCGTCTCTAACCCCCCGTACGTGCCCTCAAAGACGGCGAGGGAACTCCTCGACGACGGCCGAAACGAGCCCCTACTCGCGCTCGACGGCGGCGCGGACGGTCTTGACCTTGTGCGCGCGCTCGTCGACAATGTGCTTGCGTCGCTCGCTCCCGGCGGAAGGTTTCTCGTCGAGACCGGCGAATACAACGCGGGTGCGGCGGCGGCGTATATGTCGGAGCGGGGTTTCGCCAATGTGACGATCCACAGGGACCTCGCGGGCCAAGATCGCGTCATCGAGGGAACGCATAAATGAACGCGGAGCTTCAGGGATTTTTCGTCGAGTACGGGTACTTCAGCGAAGGCGATAGGGCAACGATCGCCCGCGCCTGGGATTTCATGGAAACGCGCAAGGCGGGGGTTACCCGAAACTGCGGAGAGCCCTTCATGAGCCATCCCCTGCGCGTCGCCCGAATACTCGCGGACCTCAGGCTCGACGCCGACACGATCGTGTGCGCCCTCCTCCACGGCTCCATGGAAGACCTCGGGACCACCGAGGATCAACTTGAGACCGCGTTCGGCAAGAACGTGGCGCGCATCGTCGAGGGAACCTCGCGCATCTCCGGCCTCAAGATGCAGAACAAGACTATTCAGCAGGCGGAGTCGATCCGCAAGATGTTCTTCGCGATGGTCGACGACATACGCGTGATACTCGTGCGCTTGGCGGACCGCCTCGACAAGATGAGGAGCCTCAAGAATTTCCCGCAGGAAACGCAAAAGCCGATCGCGCAGGAAACCATCGACATATGGGCCCCGCTCGCGAACCGACTCGGTATCTCGTCGATCAAGGACGAGCTCGAGGACCTTAGCCTTAAATACCTCAACCGCGAGGCCTTCGACCAAATCAAGGCGCTCGTCGCCGCGAAAAAGGGAGAGCGCGCGGATTTTCTCGAAAGGGCGGAAAGCGAAATCGTCGCCGTCGCGTCGCAGGCGGGAATCCCCATCACGGTCAACTCGCGAGCCAAGCACTTTTGGTCGATTTACCAAAAGATGAAAAAAAGGAACAAGGCCGCCGACGAGCTCTTCGACCTCCTCGCGATGCGCATCCTCTGCGACTCCGTCAACGAATGCTACACCATGCTCGGGCTCGTCCACACGATCTGGAAGCCGCTTGACGGCCGCTTCAAGGACTACATCGCGATGCCTAAGGCGAACGGATACCAGAGCCTCCACACGACCGTCGTGTCGATCGAGGGTCGGCCGCTCGAGATACAGATCCGCACGAACGAGATGCATCACGTCGCGGAAAACGGGATCGCGAGCCACTGGCTCTACAAAAAGGGTACCAGCAAGGAGATCGTCACCGCCGACAACCTGTCGATCATCAATCAGCTCAAGGAACTTTCCCGCAACCGTTTCACGGACGAGGACTTCCTCGCCCGCATCAAGCAGGATCTGCTCGGCGACTCAATCTACGTCTTCACGCCGAAGGGCGACATCATGGAGTTGCCCGCGGGCTCGACGGCGATCGACTTCGCGTACAACGTACACACCGCGGTGGGCGAGAAGATCGTCGGCGCGAAGGCGGACGGCCAAATCATCACGCGCTCCGAACCGCTCAAGAACACGCAGGTCGTCGAGGTCCTCACTCACCCGCAGGCGCACCCGACCCGAAACCAATACAATAACGCGCACACCGCGAAGGCCCGCCAGAAGATTCGCGCGTGGCTTCAGGAAAACGAGCCCGCGAGCGACTTCGAGAAAAAGGAAACGTCGGAGGCTCCGCAGCCGCAGGCTCAGCGGACGGCGCATCGAAAGGGCTCGCTTGCCGAGGAAGAAGGCTCCGGCGCGCCCGAGTTC
>JACCEE012592990.1_pt1 | contig 12158 bp, 11 predicted proteins | sample 7449931 | NCBI WGS metagenome assembly JACCEE01 (sample SAMN15323457, study PRJNA562643) | freshwater metagenome | isolation source: river surface water | place: USA:Blue River Watershed | collected 2017-08-19 | reverse complement strand
TACAATTTGAATTTCTTTCTGTCCTTCGTGCATTGCCAATGGATTACTACCTGTCCAGAATTCAATAACATTTAAGATGAAAATGTCAACAAAACCGGTAACACCATAAACTACGTGGCCCAAAACCCAAAATAATATCGATTTAACAGCCTTACCTCCAAAATCATTACCAGCAATCGAATCATGAAATTTGTAAACTTCACGAGTCAATGCAAATTTACCAAAACAACCTGTTGTAAAAAGCAACGTAGAAGCCATTCCTATGGCCATAAAAATTTTAGCTATTTTTTTCATACTTTATTTTTTTTAAAATTTACAACAAATATACAATTTTAATAAAATGAAACTACCATTTAGAACTTTCATTTTGTTCTGTTTTTTTCTTATATTGCAATTATTTTTCGACTTAAAACAACGAATAACAACAGGATGTTTAGTATAAAAAAATACACAAAAGGAGTTCGTTTCACAATCTTTATAATGATTGCAGCAACGCTTTTGTTATTTTTTATTGGTTTTGTTTTGTTTCAGGTTGAGAACAAGAGGCAACTTCGTAACGCACGCAATATTCAAGATCGAGAACTAAAATTGTCATTTAAATCAATGTATTCTTTAAAATCAGAATCAATCAACGGGATTTTGTTTGATTATGCTTGTTATGATGATATGATAAATCTTGTAAAATCACCGTCAAAATTTTCTCCAGAAGAATATATTACTCCCACGAATCATTTAAAACTTACAATTTTTCAAGCATACAATATCAACAAACAAATTGCTTATGTCAATAATGTTGAGGCTTTTGTAAATGACACTCTCGTATTTAACAATACAATTTTTGAAAAATTAAAAAAGAAAAGAGGTTTAACTTTTTTTATAAATAGCAATAAAGGCATATTAGAAATTCATGCGTCAACAATTCATTCATCGCTCGATTTAGAAAAGAAACATGAACCTCAAGGCTTTATTTTCATTGGTAAATTATGGGATAAAACATATTTAACAGAACTCTCTAAAATAACCAATGCAAAACTATCGATAAACGCCAATTTATCTGAAAAAACAGAAGAAAAAATCATTGCCAAACTTTATGATTACAATAATCATGAGATCGCCTCAATTCACTACGAAAAACGCAATCTTTTTGAAGCTTCAATGATTGAATACGAACATTTTTTGAATATCTTTTTTATTCTGTTGAGTATTGCAATCATTGTACTTTGTATTTCGGCATATAACGTTTTACTTCTAAGACCGTTAACTATAATTGAATCATCACTCGATTCAAATACTCCGGAATTACTTACCCCTTTAATAAACAAAAAGAATGAATATTCAATTATTGCTCAATTGATTAATAATTATTTCATCCAGTTAAAAGATAATGAACAAAAAATCATTGAAATAGAACAAACAAAAAACGAATTAAGAGAATTAAATACCGAACTTCTGTTTCAGAGGACAAAAACAATACAACAAAACGAAGAACTTCGAACACAGACCGAAAATCTGGCTTGTGCAAATGAAGAAATTAAAGTGCAAAAAGCTATTGCCGAAGAACAAAACAGACAAATTAACGATAGCATTGGCTATGCTAGTATGATACAACAGGCAGTATTATTACCTCAGTTCAACATTTCTAATATATTTAGCGATCATTTCATTTATTACAAACCCATAGGCCTATTAAGTGGTGATTTCTATTGGTTTAAGGAATTCTATGGTAAATATTATTTTGCTTGTGCCGATTGCACCGGACATGGATTATCTGGAGCTATGATGAGTATGTTGGGCATTTCATTTTTAAATGAATTGACACATCATTTAAGTAATAAAGATTTACTTTCATCAACAATGCTTAATAAATTGAGAACAAAAATAGTAAACACACTACATCAAACCGGAGAAGTTGGTCAAATTAGAGATGGAATGGATATAACTCTCTGTATATTTAATCCTGAAACAAATGAATTGCAATATTCAAGTGCTTATTCAACATTTTATCATATAACTCAAACTTACGATTTGGTTTACCAGCTTAACGAAATGAAAGGTGATAAAATGCCTGTAGGTATCCATGAACGCCAGGAACCGTTTAACGCACAAATAATAAAACTAAAAAAAGGAGACTCATTATATTTATTTACAGATGGATACATCGATCAATTTGGCGATACCAGCAAGAAGAAATTCAATAAAACAAATTTTAAAAATATGATTTTATCGATTCAACATTTATCATTCTCGGAACAGCAAAAATATATCTCAAATATTTTTGAGGATTGGAAGAAAAATGTAGAACAAATTGATGACGTTACCGTAATTGGAATAAAAATTTAAATAATGAAAATTAAAGCACTCATATTTTGTCTTTTTTGTTTTTGTGCAACAGTAACACACGCTGTGCCCAAAGAATCATACATACCTACAAAACAAGCACATATAACTGATGACTTTATAGATTCCATCAACACCGTAATTCGACTAAACTGGAAAAAAGACAATATTGATATTGCTATCGAAAAATTACTATTACTTCTATCTGAGTATCAGAAAATTGACAATACGATTGGCATCATTAAAACTTGTAATAAATTAGGTTTCTTATATTTAAAAGTCCAGGATTTTGACAGGGCATTTTCTTATTTTAAAAATGCTCACGATTTAAATCAAGCACGTAAACTACATAAAAACCTACTGTTCAACCAACTAATTCTTGCTTACATTAACTTACAAGAAGACGATTTTGTAAATACCCAATTTTATCTAAAAGAAGCTTCAAATTCAGTCATGCTCTTGGGCGATTCTAGTCTTATTAGAAGAATGTATGGAATTACAGCACTGTATTACGAAAAAATCAAAGACAACGACAAAGCACTCGATTATTTCAAAAGATACGAATTAATAACAATTGCACTAATTGAAACTCACCGAAATTCGGCTAACAGAAATGCCTTTAAAGATATTATACTTGATACAGAAACGAACCTTTTAGATGATAACATAAAATTTGGACTTCACAATTTACAGCTCAAAGAAAAAGAAGACCGGATTGAACAAGTTCAAAAAGTAAAAAACATATTACTTTCAGGTATCATAGTCAATGTAATTGTATTACTTGTATTGGTTTATCTATTAATCGACAGAATAAGAGACAATAGAGTTCTAAATCAAAAGAACTTAAAAATAGAACAACAGAAAAGCGAACTTAGTTTACAAAAAGAAAAATTAACCATACAGAATAAAAATATTACCTCAAGCATCAATTACGCGCAAACAATACAAAATGCATCGTTAGCTGATTTGAACTTAATGAGCGAAATGATTGATTTTGCACTCTTTTATCGTCCGAAGGACATTGTTTCTGGAGATTTTTACTGGTATCATAAAGTCTCAGATACCACTTGTTTGGTTGCTGTTGTCGATTCTACAGGACATGGCGTGCCGGGAGCATTTATGTCATTAATAGGTATTCAACTACTGAACGAAATAGTTGTTGGAAAACGCATTGAAGAACCAGCAGCAATAATCACAGAACTAAATAAATCGCTTTTTAAAGCTCTGAAACAAGAAACATCAGAAAATGAAGACGGAATGGACATCTGTCTCTGCAAAATAGAAAAAAAAGAAAACCTATACAACATAACATATTCCGGAGCCAAACGACCTCTGTATTTTTATTCAAAAACACTCGAAGCATATCAAATTATTGCAGGAAACCCAAATTCAACAGGAGGTCGATATGCTAAAAAAGCAAATATTGAATATACACAAATTCAGATTGAAGCTCAGCCTGGTGATTTTATGGTCTTATCATCAGACGGAATGATTGACCAACCAACAAAAGAAAACAAAAAATACGGTTCGCAACGCTTTTTAGAGCAACTAAAAAAAGGCGTTGCGCTCAATTCTAAAGAACAAATGTCTATTTTTGTCAACGATTTTGAAACGATGAAAAAAGAAGATCAACGCGATGATTTAACCGTATTATTAATTAAATTTTAACATGAATCATCTATCGGACATACGAATATTAATTGCATACAAAGGCCCTATCACAATGCAGGTTTTAGCCTCTTTGGGTAATTATTTTAAGTCAATACCTTTTGAAGATAACATCGCACGTACACGTTTGTTTAAAACATTTATGGAAGTAACTCAAAACATATCGCTTTATTCGGCAGAAAGAGTTGTTTTCAGAACCGATACCAATGTTGGTGTTGGAATGATTAAAATTCATGAAGATGACGATTATTTTTATATTACAACAAAAAATAAAATTCACGAACAAGACAGCCGGAAATTACAAAACTATTGCAATGAAATAAACTCAAAAAACCACGAATCACTCCGTTTGTTGAAATCGAGTAATATTAAATCAAAAAAAGAGCATGAAAATAGTGCGCATTTAGGACTAATTCATATAGCTTTGCTAACATCAAATAAATTAGATTTTAAAGTTGATTCAGAAAATCTCTTTTTTGAACTTACGGTTAAAGTAAATAAGAAATACACATAAAATTAATACACATGAAAAGTATAATTCAATTACCGGTAAAAGAATTGCCATACTATCCCGGTGTAAATTTTGATTTTGATAAAGGTTTATGTGAATTGTATGAAGAATCTTACATGGAAGAATCATACCAATTTTATAAACCATTACTCGATTGGCTAAAAGAGTATTTTAATCATAAGCACGAATTGGTTTTTAATTTTAAATTTACCTATTTTAACACATCAACATCAAAAATGATAATCGAAATACTTGAAGTATTAGAAGCAAAAAAATCAGGAGGAAATACAATCAGCATAAACTGGTATTTACCATCAGACGACCCTGACATGCTGATGGAAGTTGAAGATTTTGAACATGATACAGGCGTTGAAATAAACAAAATAATTATATAAATAAATGACAATAACAGACATTTTAGGCTACTTAGCAGCAACTCTAACAACCTTATCTTTTTTGCCTCAAGCAGTAAAAGTTATTAAAACAAAGCAAACTGAAGGTATATCTTTATGGATGTACATTATTTTTACAACAGGTGTATTTTTTTGGTTTATTTATGGACTTTTATCATTAATCTATCCAATCATAATTGCGAATTTTGTAACACTTATTTTTGCTTCGATTATATTATTTTACAAATTAAAAGAACAAAACTAATTTATTAAACAATAAACATTTATATACATTTTAACCTATGAGTACAGGTTCTTCAAAAAACGGATTGATTATTATTTTAATAATCTTGCTTCTTGCAATTACAGGATTGTATACTTTTCAATACATAAAAACTGTTCAACAGGATGAAGCATTAAGTAAACTAACCATCGAAAAGCAAAAAGTAATGACTGAAAAAGATTCGATTCAGCGTGATTTACAAAAGCTTTTAGTTGATTTTACCAGTTTAAAAACAGATAATGATACATTAAATCAGCAGATATTATCGCAAAAAGCTGAAATTGAAAGTTATCTTGAAAAAATTAAAGGTCTATCAAAGTCGTCAAGAGAATTGGCTTATTATAAACAAAGAATACGTGAAATTCAAACAAATCGTGATGATTTGTTATCTCAAATCGATTCATTAACACGTGCAAATGAATCTTTAAAAAGCGAAAACGCCGCATTTCAATCAGATATCGAACAAAAGAAAGGAGAAAACACCAGACTTTCCGGTATGGTCAGTAAAGCTGAAAAAATCAAAGGTGCAAACATCTCCGTTAAGCTTTTAAACGAAAAAGGTAAAGCACAAATTAAGGCGAAACGAATATCTGAGATAGTAATTTGTATAACACTGATCGAAAACGAATTAGCAAAATCGGGAATCAGAAATATTTATTTCAGAATAATCGATTCTAAAGGAATCGTTATTCATGAATCTGACAACAATTTATTTCCTTATCGTTCAGAACAATTAGGCTATTCTACAAAAACAGATATAGATTATCAAAACGCACAAGTTCAAGCTTGTGGATCATATAAAAATACTAGCAAAAAATTAGCTCCTGGTGCTTATGATATTGAAGCATATACCGATGGAGAAAAAATAGGACAAACACAAATTACATTGGAATAAGCGGAATAAAAGAATAACAATAATAAAAAAGAGTGAGCAGCCTCAAGGTTGCTCACTCTTTTTTATTGCTTGCTATTTTAGCAAAGTTTAATGTCTATTTCTTCTTACATGATTCACAAACTTCGGCTTTAACGGCGTTATTTTCTAATAATTGAAATGAAAGTCCATTATTATCAAACAAATCACAAAATCGTTCAAAATTGAGCTTTTTAGCCTTTGTTATAACTTTAGCAAACAAACCGGAATTCATTCGATCAGAATACATTGCGCTTAATGTCAAATACGAGAATAAATAATCTTCATCTATATTTTCATTCAAAACAAAATCGTCTAACCACTTTAATGCAATTTTATACTCATTATTTGACACAAAGAAGAAATACAGAGCCTGATTATTTATTAAGCTGATTTGCCATGGATTAATACTTTTTAATGCACTTAAAGCCTCGTCTTTTACAGCTGAAGATGTTTGCGACGAAATACAAGCGGCTACATTATTAGCTATTTCAATCAATGTTATTGTATCGTTACTGAATAAAGTATTGGTTTTTAATTTATCAATCCACATTTTTGTTTTTTGCCAATCAGCATCTGTTTTAATCGAATTTGATAAATAATAGCCACATAAGCAATTATACATTTTATATTGATTTTGTGAGGATTGACCAAATGTACAATTTGAATCTAAAAATGACTTTTCGAGACGAAAATGATCAATTTCCGACTGAGTAAATAATTTTGTATCCCATATCAATTCTGGGTTAATTTCAAAGGTAACAGATTCAGAAGGAATATACATTTTGGGCTTAAATAAGTTTTTACAAGCTATATTTTGATTTATAATCATAAGATTAACTTCAACACTATCAAGCGATATCTCTTTCGGTATTACGCCAAGCTTCACTTTCAATTTATTAGCTTTGGTATCTTCGGTATTTAATTTGTAAAATTCTTCGAAAAAAACAGGTTTTAACAAAATACCTTTATTCGGAACTTTATAGTTTAGGATATTTTGACGATTGCATGCAAACTGATTTTCACTCACAATATCGATTGCCATACCATCTTGTGGTGTTTTTATTATTGATTTAATTTTCTTCAAATTATCACTTACAAAATACACATCATGATCTTCAATTACAATATTTTGAGCCAATTCATCTATACCAACAATTTTATTACATTTACTACAGATTTTGGCATTATACGAATCAATTCCATACGATTTTGTAGAAATATATTTCACTGCATTTTTTTGTAAAACGGGAGCTATCGACCCCTCATTTCCTAAATCAACCGATGCGTACAATTTATCACCCATCGGGTCAAGAGCGACCGAAATTCCAACAATTGAAAACTGCTCATTTAACAACTGATTATATTGGGCTGAATTAGTTTTGAATTTATCAACGAACAATTGACTAATTTGGGCATAGGTATATTTTTTGTTTACATTGATCGAAATCTTTGCTACAATTTCAGAAATATTGCGAGTACCACCATAAGCAATTGCTCGTTCACCCGGATTATCTTGTTCCGTTGTTGCAAAATCGGCCATAAAAGTTGATTGTTCTACAGCTATTTTCTTTAACATTGAGTTTGAATTTAACAGAACTACTCCATTTTTTTCACGTTCGGTATTTATATTTACCTGAAAAACTCGTTCAAGAAATGCGATATCTGGTTTCTTTAAGTCAAAATTCATAGCCGAAGAATCGACAAATGACGTTTTGTCTTGTGCTTGAGCAATATAAAGGCTCATTATTAAAATTGATGTAAAAAAATATTTCATCATAATATAATTTAATAGTTTTTAATTTGAATGATGTGAACCCGCATAAAAATTATATTTCTATATTGTTTGAGACTAACAAGTCATGCGGATTTCATATTGATTGTTTTTTCTGTCGAAGTGTAAGAACATTTAATGATTACCGACAAAAGTAATCAAATTTAAAGCTTATCATGATTATTAAAATAGTAAATTTACAATTATCACCTCAAAATTAACAAACTTATGAAAGAAACAATTTTAGAAACGATGAAAAAGGCAGGTAAGCCTTTAAAAGCCGGTGAGGTAGCTCAATTAAGTGGACTTGACAAAAAAGAAGTAGACAAAGCTCTGGCTCAATTAAAAAAAGAAGGAGCAATTGTTTCTCCTAAAATGTGTTATTGGCAACCGGCCTAATAAATCTTTGGGTAATTGAAAAGCAAAAGACTGTTTTGAGATCAGTCTTTTGCTTTTTATAATAATCCAACATATGTATAACCTCTTGATTCTATGAGATTTTTAACCGAATCGAGCGATACATTTTTACCTTTAATGATTGCCGTTTTTTGTGACAAATCAACTTCTACATTTTCCACTCCTTCGATAGTACTAATCCCTTTTTCAACATTCATTTTGCAATGATTACAAGTCATCCCATCAATTCTAACAATCTGTATTTCAGCAATATTTAGCGTATAATTCATAGATTTTGGTTTTAAATACGGTTTAATAAAAACATAAATTAGTAAGATGCTCAATATAATTGTCGAGGCGTAATTAAACCACGAAGAAAACATGCCACCATGGTGATGATGCATCATAGTATGATTAAGAATAAACCACGAAGATGGCAATACATAATCAATTATAACACCAAACAACAAAGCTCCAGATATTATCGAGAATAAGTATATCAAAACTGTTTTTCGTCCTAAAACCTTTGTCAATACAGCAATTGTTGCTGCATTTGTTGCCGGACCAGCCATTAATAAAACAAGTGCTGCACCAGGCGACAATCCTTTTGCCATCAAAGCCACAGCAATAGGAACAGAGCCGGTTGCACAAATGTACAATGGTACTGAAGCCGACAGAACAATAAGCATACTAAGTATTTTATTGTCTAAGTACATTGTAAAAAAATCATCGGGCAACAATACGGAAATAGCTGTTGCAATCAACAATCCAATAACGAGCCATTTTGCTATGTCTTCGAGAAATTCAACAAATGCGTAACGAAACAAGGATTTTAATTTACCTTCACGTTTTTTCACATCACAATCTCCCTGACAAGTATCTGTTTCTGATGAATTTTGTAGCTCAGCATTATGATTCAATCGATTTGATAATAATCCGCCTAAAATACCTGTTAAAAAAGCAATTATTGGTCTTAATAAAGCAAACGGTAAATTCATCATCGACCATGTTACGGCAATCGAATCGACACCGGTTTGAGGTGTTGATATGAGAAATGAAACCGTTGCGCCTTTTGAGGCACCTTCTTTATAAAAAGCAATTCCAGTTGGAATAACACCACATGAACACAATGGAAGCGGAACTCCAAGTAACGAAGCATAAATAACAGATTTTAAGTTGTTTTTACCTAAGTATTTTATTGTTCTCTCTTTTTCAAAATAAACATGTAAAAGTCCGGCGATAAAAAGCCCGAACAATAAATAAGGTGACATTTCATTTGTCAACCGAAACAACTCATTTATATAGCGAATTACAAAATTCATACATCAATGCTTTTTAGTACTTTTTTAATTTTTCGATCTAAAGCTAATGTATTCATTCCTAATTGGTTTTCCAAGGTTTCAATAAACTCATGCTTTAAATCCGGAACATTCGATAATATCTTCTGCAAAATGTCAATTGAATATGCCTTAACAGCAACAGATTCCAGACCATTTAATTTATCAAAACAAATAGAAATAACATGCCCTAATTCATCATCAGAAATATGTTTTGGATAAGAATACTCAACCGCTTTTAAGAAAGCTCTTTTTACACCATCATTAGTATGTTTAGACAAAATTTCGATAAAATAACTTACATATAAACGATACCAAGATTTATTATTACGTAAACTCAATTCAACAACCCTTGCAGCACGCATATTTATAGGATATTGCCCATCAACGGCATAATGCAGAACTTCTTCAAATCGGTCAGGATTTGTTCCAATTTTCTGAACCGTCATATCAGCAATAATACGCGAGCTATCTGTCTCAAGTAAAGCGAGTAAATGCGATGCCATTTTTAAATCGTCTTAGTCGCACAAATATACGCATTAGACGTTGAAAAAACATTTTTTTTTGACAGATATCATGATAATGTTTCATTTATTTTTTTTTACATTTGTTGAATAGACAATACAAATAACATATTAAACTGATTATCAATGAATTTTATCCAAAAAATGTGGTTAAAAGCGTACGAAAAACATATGAGAATCGTACTGCCAGAGGGAAATGAACCTCGAACATTGCACGCAGCAGAAGAAGCTATTGAAAATAATTTAGCAGACATCATATTAATAGGCAATCCAGAAGAAATTAATAAATCGATAGATGAATTTGAATTAAAAAATGTAAAAGCGAAAGCTCGAATTATAGATCCAGATAATCACCCAAAAATCGAAGAATACGCCCAACTTATTTACGAATTAAGAAAGAGCAAGGGTATCACTATCGAAAAAGCACAACAACTTGTCAGAAATCCTTTGTATTTAGGAGTAACAATGATTAAAGCAGGCGATGCTGACGGAGAAGTAGCTGGAGCAGAGAATAAAACAGACGATGTACTTCGACCAGCATTTCAGTTGGTAAGAACAATGCCCGGTGTTAGTGTTGTATCTGGCGTTTTTGCTATGATATTTAAAGATGTCGAATTTGGAGAAAAAGGATTAATGCTTTTTGCTGATTGTGCTGTAAATCCCGATCCTGATGAACGTTTATTATCTGAAATTGCAATTACAACAGCTGAAACAGCAAGAGAACTTCTTGACTTTGAACCACGCATAGCAATGCTAAGTTTTTCGACCAAAGGAAGTGCTCATCATAGTATTGTAGATAAAGTAGCAAATGCTGTAAGAAGAGTAAAAGACGTTCATCCTGATATATTAATAGATGGTGAAATACAACTCGATGCAGCTATCGTTCCCGAAGTTGCTGAAATAAAATGTCCGGAAAGTCCTTTAAAAGGAAGGGCAAACATATTAATATTCCCTTCGCTTGAAGCCGGGAATATTGGATATAAATTAGCACAAAGATTTGCACATGCCGATGCTTTTGGTCCCGTTCTTCAAGGACTGGCAGCCCCCATTAACGATTTATCGAGAGGATGTTCGGCCAAAGACATTACAAATGTCATTGCAATAACTGCGTGTCAAGCACTTCAAGTCAAAAAGTAATCACTCATCATAATAAAAAGACCTGCTAAAGTGGGTCTTTTTCATTTTAAAAACGATATATAGAAATGAAAATTTTAGTTTTAAACTGCGGCAGTTCTTCTATCAAGTATCAATTACTTGAAATGAATAATGAACAAGTTTTAGCAGCAGGTCAGGTAGACAGAATTGGACAAAGTGTTGGAGAATTTAAACATCACACATTAAACAGTGAAAAAATTTCCGAATCGGTTACGATTTGCGATCACGAACAAGGTGTTGAATTAATTCTAAAACAGCTAATCAACCCAGAATCAGGCATTATTAAAGATAAAAATGAAATTGCAGCTGTTGGACACCGAATAGTTCATGGAGCTGAAGCTTTTTCGGACAGCGTTATCATCAACGATAAAGTATTAAAAACCGTAGAAGAATGTTCGGAATTGGCCCCATTACATAATCCGGCTAATTTGAAAGGAATTTATGCTAGTATGAAGTTTTTGCCCAATGCAAAACAATGTGGTACATTCGATACCGCATTTCACCAAACGATGCCACAAAAGTCGTATCTCTATCCCATCCCATTAGAATATTACAACAAATACAAAGTTAGAAAATACGGATTCCATGGTTCAAGTCATAAATTTGTTTCAAATATAGCAGCCGAAACACTGGGATATGATTTCAATTCGTGCAAAATAATCACATGTCACCTTGGAAACGGAGCATCGGTTGCAGCAATCGAAAACGGCAAGTCAATCGATACATCGATGGGATTTACACCTCTTGAGGGTTTAATGATGGGAACACGAAGCGGAAATCTTGATCTTGGAGCTTTGTTGTATTTAATGCGTAAAGAATCATTTCCCAATGAATCGGTAGCAGAAATGCTAAAACGGTCTGACGACATGCT
>JACCEE011006610.1_pt1 | contig 12176 bp, 15 predicted proteins | sample 7449931 | NCBI WGS metagenome assembly JACCEE01 (sample SAMN15323457, study PRJNA562643) | freshwater metagenome | isolation source: river surface water | place: USA:Blue River Watershed | collected 2017-08-19 | reverse complement strand
GTGCCCAGAGCACCGATACCCGACTTGAAACGGCACGAAAACAGATCTCGGAGCTCAGCAGGTTTCATATGGTGCAAGTCGCACATTCAAGCTGGCTTGGGCCGTGAGTTTTGAACACCTTCCCTAGCAGCCGACTGACAGTTGGCTTCAAAGATCAAGAACTGGAATATCGAATGCAAAGCGTCTATGTGATCGCCGAAGCTGGCGTCAACCACAACGGCGACCTTGAGCTGGCGCGCAGACTCATTGACTGTGCGGCCGAAGCCGGAGCTGACGCCGTCAAGTTCCAGACCTTCGACGCCAAGAAGCTCGCCACCCAGGCGGCCCCCAAGGCCAGTTACCAACGCGAAACCACCGATGCAGCCGAGTCCCAGCTGGAGATGCTGCGCAAGCTCGAACTCCCGCGCGAATGGCATTGGGAACTGCGCGAGCGCGCGCGCGAGCGGGGCATCGAGTTCTTGTCGACCGCCTTCGACGCCGGCAGCCTCGCTTTCCTGGAAGAGCTTGACCTACCCTTCTACAAGGTGCCCTCAGGTGAACTGACCAACGGGCCACTGCTATGGCAGTTCGCGCGACAGGGTCGACCCTTGGTTGTGTCGACGGGCATGGCGACGCTGTCGGAGGTCGAGCAGGCGCTCGCTATCATTGCACACGCCTGCAATGCGCAGGCTGAACCTAAGAACCTCTCGGAAGTTTGGCAAGGCTGGAGTCGAGCGGACTGGCGAGCCTCGCTGCAGGGCCGCGTCACCCTGCTGCACTGCACCTCGCAGTACCCCACACTGATGAGCGAGGTCAACCTCCGGGCCATGGATACGCTGAAGACCTTTGGCCTGCCGGTGGGCTACTCTGACCACACCGAAGGGATCCTGATCCCCGTCGCGGCGGTGGCACGCGGTGCCACGATCATCGAGAAGCACTTCACGCTTGATCGGAACATGCCTGGCCCGGACCACAAGGCTTCGCTGCAACCTGAGGAACTCGCGCTGATGGTGCAGCAGATCCGCGCACTGCAGCAGGCGCTGGGCGATGGTGCCAAATGCCCGCAGCCCAGCGAGTGGAATACTCGCCAAGCTGCCCGACAACATGTTGTCGCAGCCCAGGACATCGCGCACGGCAGCATCCTGTGTCGCGATGACCTGACCACCGCGCGCAGCGGCGGCGGCCTGCCCGCCACCGCACTTTGGGGGCTTATCGGCGGCCCAACCATCAAAGCCTATGCAGCCGGGGAACCAATCACCCGATGACCAACGCCACACGCCCCCTCGTCCTGCTAGGCGCGGGCGGCCATGCCCGGGTGCTGGCGGCACTCGCGCGCGCAGCCGGCCACCCGATACTGGGAGTCTGCGATCCGGCGCTGGCGGAGAACGCTGTCTCCAGCTGGGAAGAACTGGACGTGCTGGGGAACGACTACGCGCTGGACCAGTTGGCACCACACTGCGTTACCTTGATGCTTGGCGTCGGCCAACTGGCGGCGGGCACCTTGCGCCAGCGGCTGTATGCAGCCTGGCGAGCGCGGGGGTATGACTTTCCGACGCTGGTCCACCCGACCGCCTGGGTCGCGCCCGGCGTCGTGCTAGGCGATGGCGTCCAAGTGATGGCCGGCGCCATCATCCAGCCCGGCTGCGAGATCGGTGAGAACAGCATTGTCAACACGCGGGCTGGGATCGACCATGACTGCCGCATCGGTCGCAACGTACATGTGGCACCCGGTGTGACTCTGTGCGGCTCGGTCACCGTCGAAGACGGCGCCTTCATCGGCGCTGGCGCGACGGTGATCCAAGGGGTGCGCATCGGTGCGTGCGCTGTGGTGGGCGCCGGCGTAACACTAGTGCGGGACTTGACACCGAAGACGACGATGCTCGGCGCGGCGAGCCGACTGCGCTGATGCGCCGCCGAAAAAAAGTAGAGAGAAAAAGCAAGGAATGAAAAACTGGAAAACAGTGGCCGTCCCACCGAGCACACCGCTAGAGACAGCTATCGGCGTGTTAGATAAAGGCGGATTGGGCATCGTTCTGGTCACGGACGCTGACGATGTGCTGCGTGGCACCATGACTGACGGAGACGTGCGCAGGGCGCTGCTGCGCCACAAGACGATGAGCACACCCGTCAGCGAAATCATGTGTGCGACCCCACAGGTTGCCGACATGCACTGGCCACGCGAGAAACTGCTGGCAGTGATGGAGTCCACCCGACTGCTACAGTTGCCGGTCGTGGACGCCAGTCGTCGCATCGTAGGCATCGAGACGCTGCACGACATGCTGGACCGCAAACGCCTCGACAACCCAGTGTTCCTAATGGCAGGCGGCTTTGGCAAACGTTTGTATCCGCTGACACAGGACTGCCCGAAGCCGATGCTTAAGGTCGGAGACAAGCCGATCCTGGAGCTGATCCTGCAGAGCTTCGTCGACGCTGGATTTCACCGCTTCTACATCTCGACGCACTACCTTCCGGAAGTTATCCGCGATCACTTCGGCGACGGTAGCCGCTGGAACGTTAGCATCCAGTACGTGCACGAGGATGAACCCCTGGGCACCGGCGGGGCCCTGGGCCTGCTGCCTCACGACGAGATCGACCTACCGATCTTCCTGATGAACGGCGACCTACTAACGCGCGTGGACTACCGTAGTCTGCTGGATTTCCACCAGCGCCACGAGGGCTCCGCCACGCTTTGCGTACGCGAATACGAAAGCCAGATCCCCTACGGCGTCATTCAAAGCGACGGCCATCGCATCACGCACATCGTCGAGAAGCCGGTCCAGCGCTGTTTCATCAGCGCCGGCATCTACATGCTATCGCCCAATCTGATCCGACGCGTCGCGCCAGGCGAGAAAATCGACATGCCGACGCTTCTGGAACGCGAGATTGGCGCAGGCCGCGACGTCAACATGTTCCCGGTGCATGAGTACTGGCTAGACATCGGCCGCATGGACGATTTCCAGCGTGCTCAGCAAGAGGTACTGAACCCGTGAGCATGCCGCGTAAGGCCTTGGTCGTTGGCAGCGGCAGCATCGCACAACGCCATCTTGCCAACTTCCGCCGGCTTCTGCCCGACGCCGAGGTGGGCTGCGTGTCTGCCTCCGGCCGCCCGCTGGCCGACGACGAAACCGTCGCCACGACACGGCTGCAGTCGATGGCGGCAGCCATCGCGTGGACGCCTGACCTGGCCGTGGTGGCCTCGCCGGCTCCGCTGCACCTGGACCATGCCGGCCTCCTGCTTGACGCTGGAATTCCCGTGCTGATCGAGAAGCCGCTGAGTGACAGCCTCGACCGCGTGCGCGACGCCGCCCCCTTACTGGCCCGTCACCGCGATCGCATTGAGGTCGCGTACAACCTGCGCTTCCTGTCGTCGGCGCGCCGGATGAAGACTCTGATCGACGAGAGCTGCGTCGGCCGCATTCTGGGCCTGCGAATCGAGGTCGGCCAGTACCTGCCCGATTGGCGACCCCAGGCCGACTACCGTCATCAAGTGTCTGCCAACCGGTCGCTAGGCGGTGGCGTGCTACTGGAGCTCAGTCATGAGCTGGACTATCTGACTTGGCTGTTCGGTCGTTTTGACAGGGTCTTCTGTATTGCCTCAAACAGCGGACAACTGGAGATCGACGTCGAGGATCGCGCAGATATCCTGCTGTCGCGCGCCGGCCTAACCGCGCAGGTGCACTTAGACTTCCTGCAGCGCCGCGCCAGTCGAGCATGCAAAGTCATCGGGTCGACCGGCACCATGTACTGGGATCTCATCGCCAACCGCATCGTACTGGATGGCCCCGGGGGCGAGGAGGTCCTATTCTCGGACCCTGCGTTCGACCGCAACGACATGTACATCGAGCAGCTGCGCGGCTTCATCGAGGTCGCTGCTGGCCGCGCCGTGCCGCGCATCACACTCGATGACGGCTTGACCGTCCTCGACATGATCGAGGCCATGCGCGAGTCGGCCGCAACCGAGCGGCAGGTCCTGCTACCCTTTGCTGCCCTAGGCGCACCCCTTCCTTCGCCGTAACCAACCCTATGACCCAGCGCACTTTTGCCTTCATTTTCGCTCGGGGCGGCTCCAAAGGCCTACCCGGCAAGAACATTAAAGACCTCGGCGGTATCCCGCTACTGGCGCATGGCATTCGCTTGGCCCAGGCTATGGATCGTGTCGAACGAGTATTCGTGTCCACGGACGATGCGCAGATCGCGGCCGTCGCTGCACAGTTCGGCGCTGAAGTCATTGACCGGCCCGCAGTGCTTGCCACGGACACCGCGTCAGAGTGGAAGGCTTGGCAGCATGCGATTGAGTATGTCCGAGCGCTCGACCTCAACTTCGACGTCTTTCTGAGTTTGCCCGCCACCAGCCCTCTGCGCAACGCAGAGGACGTGGCCAACTGTCTGGACGCGCTGCAGGCCAATACCGACGTCGTCATCACCGGCACGCCGTCGGCGCGCAGTCCCTACTTCAACATGGTCAGCACCGACGTGGCAGGCCTGGCCCACGTCGTGATAGGGACAGCAGAGTTCAAGCGCCGTCAGGACGTGCCGCCGGTCTATGACATCACTACGGTAGCCTATGTGGCGCGCCCCGACTTCATCATGACGCACGAGCGCCTCTTCGAGGGTCGCGTCCGACTGGTCGTCGTACCGAAGGAGCGCGCTGTGGACATAGACGATGAATTTGACTTTAAGGTAGCCCAAGCCTTTCTCGACGCATGATCAATACTTCACTTCTCCAAGCCAAAACTGTCTTCGTCGTCGGAGCTGCCGGCCGCATTGGCAAGGTAATTGTCGACGCAGTTCTGTCAGCCGGCGGACGCGCCGTCGCAATCGACACCGACGCTGCCGGCCTGCGCGCACTGACCGAGACCCACGGCAATTACGCACTCGACTGCGCGACGGTTAACATGACAGACCGCGCATCGATCGACCGAGCGCTTGCCGACGCCCATGACCGTTTCGGCACGGTAGACGGCGCTGTCAACACGGCCTATCCGCGCAACGCGCACTACGGGAGCCATTTCTTCGACGTCGAGTACGCCGACTTCTGCGAGAACACCAGCATGCACATGGGCGGATATTTCCTGTTCATGCAGGCTTGTGCCCGCTACGCGCTGGAGCGCCAGCAGCCATTCTCGCTGGTGAACCTGTCCTCGATCTACGGCTCAATGACGCCACGCTTCGACATCTACGCCGGCACTGCGATGACGATGCCGGTAGAGTACGCAGCCATCAAGGCAGGCGTAGAGCACATGACACGCTATGTGAACGCCTACATGAAGGGCCGCAGCGCTGCATTCCGCGCGAACTGCGTCAGCCCGGGAGGAATCCTCGCCGGCCAGGACGAGCAGTTCCTCGCTCGCTACAGCGAGTACTGCCTGTCCAAGGGCATGCTGGAGGCTTGTGATGTTACTGGTGCGATCGTATTTCTATTGTCGGATGCCTCACGCTATTTAGCGGGACAAAATCTAATCGTGGATGATGGGTTTTCTCTTTGATGAATAAATATGCACGATTACGCTTAATCGCAGATTATCTAGCAGCAACACGCAACGAGATAGCGGTAGATGAAATGCTGTTAAGCTTATCAAACCTTTCCAACAGGCGAGCAGTTTATATTCCACGCGTTTCCAAGTGGGTAGGATGGACTACCGGCGCTCACTTATATTTTATTTGGTTAAGCATTGCATGTTTTTGGGTCCTTGGTGGTGCAATTATTTATTTTTTATTTGATTTGGTAAATTTTTCAATCAAACATATAATAAATTCACTCAAAAGTGAGAAGATAGCAGAAATAAATGATGGTGCAATACTAGATTTAAGTCCAAGGGCTGCCACCATATTAGATTCAAAAAATTTTTCCTGGACACCTAAAATATGGATATCGTTTCCATGGTCATCAACTCAGGAGATCCCCCAAGGAAAAGATGTAGTACCATTTATCTCTATTGTGACCGGGTATAATATTTTCACATCATTTGTGATGGCAATTCAAGCCACCTATTTAATGTTTTTTAAAAAAAAATATAGGAAATGGATGCTTCAAAGTTACACCGCATTCCGTTGGTTTTTAGTTTTTGAAGCAATTGAGAAAATAACTGGAAATTTAATAATTGTTAATCATTTCGACCGCTGGGCGGTATTAGTTGATCGCAGAGTAAGAATTAAAAGAAGAAAAGAGTGCAAAAACATTAAATTCATAATTGTACAGCATGGTACGCTAAAAACAGCTTCCAACTCAAAACTTGCCAAAGATTTTATAAAAAATTTGCCGACAAAAATTTCTGAAGTTGACACTATTTATGCGCTTAACGAGATAGAAAAAAATAAATTTGTTTCTAATATTTTATATTCAAAACCTAATAAGAAAATAAATTGCGTTTGCTATAAATCCACTTTACACCTATCTGAAATTTCTGACTCAAAACATCCAACTGTTCTTTTTGTTGGTCACCCCATGTGCGAAAACTTTCAGATTTCAGTTTATCAAGCTCTACTTGGCATGCTAAATTTCACAGCCTTCTATAAACCTCACCCTAGATCCTCAGAATCTATTAAGATACGCAATGCTGGATGGGATTTAATTACTGATTCAAAAAAATTTCCTCGCGTAGATTTAATAATATCGTATCCCTCAACATTGGTTGACGAATACAGACAGGAAGGCATCCCTGCAGTTGTACATTCCATTGATGAAAATCCATTAAACTATCAGAATACCTCCAACAAAGCAATATTAACACTGCAAAAATCTTACTCAAATTTAAATTTTTTCTAATTTTCTTGGCATATTTATTCAGACCTCAAATTCATAATGTTTGATCAAAAAATCTTATTAATCACTGGCGGCACCGGCTCCTTCGGAAACGCCGTGCTACGCCGCTTCCTAGACTCCGGCCTGCGCGAAATCCGCATCTTCAGCCGTGACGAGAAGAAGCAGGATGACATGCGCAAGAAGTACAACAGCCCCAAGCTGAAGTTCTACATTGGCGATGTGCGCGATTACCAGTCGGCGCTCAATGCGGTGCGCGGGGCAGACTTCATCTTCCACGCCGCCGCACTCAAGCAGGTGCCTTCCTGCGAGTTCCACCCACTGGAAGCAGTCAAGACCAACGTCTTGGGCACCGAGAACGTGCTGGAGGCTGCTATCAACTCCGGCGTGAAGCGCGTGGTGGTGCTCAGCACCGACAAGGCGGTCTACCCCATCAATGCCATGGGCATCAGCAAGGCCATGATGGAAAAGGTGGCGGTAGCCAAGTCGCGCAGCAGCAATGGCACCGTCATCAACGTGACCCGCTACGGCAATGTGATGTGTTCGCGCGGCTCGGTGATTCCGCTATTCACCAACCAGATCCGCGCCGGTCAGCCCATCACCATCACCGACCCGAACATGACTCGCTTCATGATGACGCTGGACGACGCGGTGGACTTGGTGTTGTTCGCCTTCGAACACGGTCAACCCGGCGAGATCTTTGTGCAGAAGGCGCCCGCCGCCACCATTGAAGTCCTGGCCAAGTCCTTGACCGGCATGCTGGGGGCACCTGAGCACCCCATCCACATCATTGGCACCCGCCATGGCGAAAAGCTGTTCGAGGTGCTGCTTAGCCGCGAAGAGATGGTGGCAGCGCAAGACTTGGGGGGTTACTTCCGCGTGCCACCCGACCTGCGCGACCTGAACTACGGCAAGTTCGTGGAACAGGGCGAGGTAAAGATCTCCGAAGCAGTGGAATACAACTCCCACAACACCACTCGGCTGGATGTGCCCGGCATGCAGGCCTTGCTGATGAAGCTGCGCTTCATGCAGGCCACCCTGCGCGGCGAGCAGGTGGAAGCCGAGGAGTAAACGGGTGAAAGTCCTGATCACCGGCGCCAACGGCTTCGTCGGCAAGAACCTGCAACTGCACCTGACAGAACGCAAGGATGTCGAAGTCGTCTGCTTTACGCGCGAGCATTCGGTAGCCCAACTGCCCGAACTGCTGCAGGGCGTGGACTTCGTGTTTCACATCGCGGGCATCAACCGCCCGCAGGACCCGGCCGAGTTCGTCACGGGCAACGCCGACCTGACCCAGGCGCTATGCGATGTCCTGGCTGGCGTGGCGGCCACGACCGGCAAGAAGGTGCCGGTGGTCCATACCTCGTCGATCCAGGCCGCGCGCGACAACCCCTACGGCCAAAGCAAGCGTGCCGCCGAGGACGCGCTGTTCGCGCTGCAACGCGACCACGGCGTACCGGTCCATGTGTTCCGCCTCCCCAATGTGTTTGGCAAATGGTGCAAGCCCAACTACAACTCGGCTGTCGCCACTTTCTGTCACAACATCGCACGCGGCCTGCCGATCCAGATCAATGACCCGGCCGCACCGGTGACGCTGGTCTATGTGGACGACGTGATCGACCGCTTCGTGCAGTTGATGGATGGCGCGGATGCCGCCTTGGATGCGGAAGGCTTTGCCACCGTGACGCCGCAGTACAGCAGCACCGTGGGCGAGCTCGCTGGGCTGATCCAGACCTTCAAGGACAGCCGCCAGACCCTGATGACCGAGCGCGTGGGCACCGGCCTGGTGCGCGCGCTCTACGCGACCTACGTGAGCTATCTATCACCGGAGGCCTTTGCCTACACCGTGCCGATGTATGGCGACCCGCGCGGCGTCTTTGCCGAGATGCTCAAGACGCCGGACTGCGGGCAGTTCAGCTACTTCACGGCGCACCCAGGCATCACGCGTGGCGGCCACTACCACCACACCAAGACCGAGAAGTTCCTGGTCATCAAGGGCCAGGCGCGCTTCAAGTTCCGTCACATGCAGACCGGTCAGGAGCACGAACTGGTGACCCGTGGCGACAAGGCAGAGATCGTCGAGACAGTGCCGGGCTGGACCCACGACATCACCAACATCGGCAGCGACGAGATGATCGTCATGCTCTGGGCCAACGAGGTCTTCGACCGCCAGCGGCCGGATACCTACGCCTGCCCGCTCTGAACCCCGGCCCTGTGAACAAACAAAACGAGAATGCGATGAAAAAACTCAAGGTCATGACCGTGGTCGGTACCCGGCCCGAAATCATCCGCCTGTCGCGCGTGCTGGCCCGCCTGGACGAGCACTGCGAGCACGTGATCGTGCACACCGGCCAGAACTACGACTACGAACTCAACCAGATCTTCTTCGATGACCTGGGCATCCGCAAGCCGGACCATTTCCTGAACGCGGCCGGCGGCAGCGCGGCCGAGACCATCGGCAAGATCATTGCCGCCGTCGATGGCGTGCTGGTGACTGAGCAGCCCGACGCTCTGCTGGTGCTGGGCGACACCAACAGCTGCCTGTCGGTGATCCCGGCCAAGCGCCGCAAGGTGCCGATCTTCCACATGGAGGCCGGCAACCGCTGCTTTGACATGCGAGTGCCCGAAGAAATCAACCGCCGCATCGTTGACCACACCGCCGACATCAACCTGACCTACAGCTCGATTGCGCGCGAGTACCTGCTGCGCGAGGGCCTGCCGCCGGACCAGGTCATCAAGACCGGCAGCCCGATGTTCGAGGTACTGACCCATTACCGCGCGGGCATAGAAGCCTCCGACGTGTTGAATCGCCTAAGCCTACAGGCCGGCCAGTTCTTTGTCGTCAGCGCGCACCGCGAGGAAAACATCGACTCTGACACCAACTTTGGCAAGCTGGTGCAGGCGCTCAACACCGTGGCCGAGACCTATGGCCTGCCGGTGATCGTCTCAACCCATCCGCGCACGCAAAAGCGCGTCGATGCCATGGGCGCGCAGTTCCACCCGAAGGTGCAGCTGCTCAAGCCGCTGGGCTTCACCGACTACAACCAGCTGCAACTATTGGCCAAGGCCGTGCTGTCGGACAGCGGCACGATCAACGAGGAATCGTCGATCCTGAACTTCCCGGCGCTGAACCTGCGCGAGGCGCACGAACGCCCCGAGGGCATGGAGGAAGCCGCCGTGATGATGGTGGGCCTGGAAGTCGAGCGCGTCATGCAGGGCCTGGCCATCCTGGAAAGCCAGCCGCGCGGCCAGGACCGCCTGCTGCGCCAGGTCTATGACTACAGCATGCCAAATGTGTCGGACAAAGTGCTACGTATCATCCACAGTTACACCGACTACGTGAACCGCGTGGTGTGGAAGAAATACTGAGAGCAGCTGGACGATGCGGATCGCACTGATAGCCGACACCTTTCCACCGCTGCGCACTTCCGGGGCCGTGCAGTTGCGGGATCTCTCGCGCGAAATGATCCGCCAGGGGCACTCGCTGACAGTGATGCTGCCTGCTGCTGAGCTGGACCGCCCCTGGCTGCTCGAGGAAATGGACGGCACTCAGGTATTACGCCTGAAGGCTCCGCGCACCAAGGATATTGGCTACGTGCGCCGAACGCTGAGCGAGCTGGCCATGCCTTTTGCCATGCTGCGTCAGTTACGCAAGAGCCCGCTGGCCAACGAGCGTTGGGATGGCGTGGTGTGGTACGCACCGTCGATTTTTCACGGTCCTCTCGCCAGCGCGCTCAAGAAGAGCAGCGCGTGCAAGGGCTATCTGATCATCCGCGACATCTTCCCGGAATGGGCGGTGGACATGGGGCTGATGGGGCGCGGCCTGCCCTACCGTTTCTTTGATGCCGTGGCTCGCTACCAGTATTCGGTGGCCGACGTGATCGGGGTACAGACACCAGGCAACCAGGGCTACTTTGACCGCTGGCGACAACAGCCGGGGCGTAGGCTGGAGGTGCTGCAAAACTGGCTGGACCAGCCTGCACAGGAGCCTTGCCCGATCCGTGTGAGTGAGACGCCGCTGGCTGGACGCAAGGTGTTGGTGTACGCCGGCAACATGGGCGTGGCGCAAGGCATGGACATCTTGCTGGATTTGGCTGAACGGCTTCGCAGTCGCCCGGATGTAGGATTTCTATTCGTGGGGCGCGGCAGCGATGCGGCGCGGCTCAGGGCAAGCGCGCAGGTGCGCGGACTCGACAACGTCGTGTTTTTCGATGAAATCCACCCGGACCAGATTCCCGACCTGTATGCACAATGCAGCGCGGGAATTGTGGCGCTGGACCCTCGCCACAAATCGCACAACATCCCCGGCAAGTTCTTGACCTACATGCAAAGCGGCTTGCCTGTGTTGGCCAACGTCAACGCAGGCAACGACCTAGCCCACATGATTCGGGACGAAAGAGTTGGTCAAGTCTGTGAAAGCCATCAGGTGAGCGAACTGCTGCAGTTGACCGATGCCTTACTGGAGCAGATCGACAACGAAACCAACTTGGCGCACCGCTGCCGCGACCTCTTTGCGCGCGAGTTTGCTGTTGAGAGAACTGTGCGCCAGATCGTGTCCGCGTTCGCGGCCTAAAACAAGGCCTCCACAATGAAAATATTCAATGCCGACTATCAGGATGCGCTGACAGCCCAGGCTACCTCAGTCGGCAGCTACGGCGAGGACGACATCGTTCGCTTCGAGGATCGGTACGGGCGCACCTGAAAGCGATCAGATCACTGGAAGAAGGCCTTGAACAGCTGCGCAGCCACGCCAGCAATGACCAAGCCTGTCCCCCACTTGAGCACGGCCAAGTCGGTTTTGATCGGGGCCAGAGCGATGTCCAGATCTTTCTTTGTGACGAGTTCGTCTTGGGACTCTGCGATCGCGCGCACGACGGCTGCGGCTTGGTCTCGGTTAAAACCAGCACTCTCGAGCTTGTCTGCCAGCTTGAGCGTGTCAATCGTCATGGTAGTCATGCTGGAATTTTAGGGTATGCATCTCGCGAAGTCGAGATTTCCGCTTGCCGCTGAACATTCAAGCGCCTGCTGCCAGGCGCACGACTTCCGGATTGCGCGCCGCAATGTTCGGCAGCGTCCGAGCTGCGGACAGGGTCACGCGGGGGGCTCGCCCCCCCCCCCCCCCGCACTTGGCTTGTCGGATCGGCGCGCATTACGGTCAAGCCAAGCGAGAAGCTGTCGGTGCAGATGCACCACCACCGCGCCGAGCACTGGATCGTCGTCAAGGGCACGGCGCGCGTGACGCTCGACGGCCAGCAGCGCCTGCTGACCGAGAACGAGTCGATCTACCGCCAGTGGGATCGGTCCACGCGCTCGAGAACCCGGGCAAGATCGCGCTCGAGATGATCGAGGGCCAGGTCGGCAGCTACCTGGGCGAGGACGACATCGTGCGCTTCGAGGATCGTTACGGGCAGGCGTGAGCACCAACAAGCTGCCACTG
>JACCEE010143442.1_pt1 | contig 12179 bp, 11 predicted proteins | sample 7449931 | NCBI WGS metagenome assembly JACCEE01 (sample SAMN15323457, study PRJNA562643) | freshwater metagenome | isolation source: river surface water | place: USA:Blue River Watershed | collected 2017-08-19 | reverse complement strand
GATCAAAGCTCGAGATGAGGTTGCAGCCCGAGAGGATCATTTGCGTTTTACCGGCGCATCGAACGATGGAGGGGGTGGTGTAGTTGGGAAGTTGGGGACGGGTGTGAGACCAGAGGACTTCTCCGGTTTTGCGGTTGAGGGCTGCGAGCGTTCCGCCCCCTTTGTGGTCGGCGTTTACGAGAACGGCGTCGCCGTGGATGACAGGTGAGACTCCGAATCCTTGGTGCATCACGAAGTCGCAAATCTTTTTTTGCCAGAGGATTTTGCCGTCGAGTGAAAGCGCGGAGGTGAAGACGGCGCCCTGGTTGGGGAAGTTGATGTAGAGGCGTTCACCGTCGCAGGCGACGGTTGCGGTTGCTGGGCCGGCAAGGCGGTGTTTTCCGGCATCGAGGTGTCCTTTGTGAACGGGGGTGACCCACTGTTGCTTGCCGGTTTTTCTGTCGAGGCTGAGGACGATTTGTTCTTCGGTTTCGGTGTTGGCGGTTGCGATGAAGATCTGATTTCCGACGATGGTGGGCGATCCGTGCCCTCTTCCGGGGATGGGGGTGGTCCAAGATACGTTAGCGGTCTCGCTCCATTTGGTGGGCACGGATTGAGGGCTTGCGGCTTGTCCGTCGGCGGTGGGGCCTCGCCACGCGGGCCAGTCTTCTGATGGGCCTGCGAGGGCAGAGGCGAGGGCGGCCGAGGCGATGCTGAGGGTGGCGAGTTTTACGAACGAGGATCGGGTGATGATTGTATGCATCGTGGGAAGGGATTGCTGAAGCGTTTGAGCAGGATGTGTACGCTCCGAGGTGAACTGCGTGCTGGGCCGTTTCGTGCGTTTGCATGCGGATCGCACGGGGTATGATGTTGAAAAGTAAACGCGCATGAATATCCGAACGAATCAGAGGGGCGAAAATGAGGTGGGGCGTCGCGAGTTCCTCCGAGGTGCTGGGGTGTGTATGGCTTTGCCTTGGATGGAGTCATTACGGGTTTGGGGGGGTGAAACGAGTGCTTCGGGAGTTGGGTCTGGGGCGCCTCGGCGATTGGGGGTGTTTTTCATGGGGAACGGGGTGAATCCGCATCATTGGGGCGGAGAGAACACTGCGGAGGGGCTTCGTTTGAACGACACGCTTCGTCCCCTCGAATCGGTAAAAAACCAGCTGCTGATTTTTAAGGGGTTGTGGAATCCGACGACGGTGACGGGTCCGGGAGGTCATTACCCCAAGATGAATGTGTTGTCGGGTTTGAAGGTGAAACAGACCACGACGGATGTGGAGGTGGGCGTGACGATGGATCAGATGTTGGCCAAGGAGATTGGCGGGCGGACCCCGGTTCCGAGCATGGTTTTGGGAACGGAGCCTCCGGGGTACAGCACGGACAGCGGATTTACGCAGATTTATTCGGCTTACATTTCCTGGAGTTCACCAACGATGCCGGCGCCGAAAGAGATTTATCCGCAACAGGCTTTTGACCAGTTGTTTGATGATGGGCAGAAGCGGAAGCGGGATCAGAGTGTACTTGATTTGGTTCGTGGGGATGCGAAGTCGCTCCGGTCCAAGTTGAGTCGTCGGGATGCGCAGAAGTTGGACGAGTACTTGAGCTCGGTTCGGGAGTTGGAGGAGCGGATTGCGGCGGCGGATCGTTTCAGTCGCAAGGAGACGGGGGGAGCGGGATGGCAACCGGCGGTGGTTCAGCCGACCATGAATCGTCCAGCGGCGGGGATTCCTGCTCGGCCCGACGAGCATATTCGGTTGATGATGGATTTGGTGGTGTTGGCGTTTCAGATGGATCGGACGCGGGTTGCGACGATGATGATGAACAATGATTTATCGGGGGTTAAGTTTCCTGATTTGGAAGGGGTTACAGGGGGGCAGCACGAGTTGTCGCATCATGCGGGGAATCCGGATCGGTTGGCGATGTACCAGAAGGTGAATGAGTACCATCTGCGGTTGTGGGCGGGGGTGTTGGAGAAGATGCGGTCGACGCAGGAGGGGGATCGGACTCTTTTGGACAACAGTATGTTGTTGTTTTGTTCGAGTTTGATGGACGGGAACGCGCATGATTCCACGCAGTTACCGATTTTGGTGGCTGGTGGGGGAGGGGGAACGATTCGTGGGGGTCGTGTCTTGGATTATTCGAAGGATCCGAATCGCAAGTTATGCCGGCTTCACATGGCGTTGATGGAGCGGATGGGGATGCGTTTGGATCGGTTTGGGGATGCTGAGACGGCGTTAGCGGATTTGGGTTAGAGAGGATTTTGCGCGATGATTCCGGTTGGGTTGGCGCAGTTGACGGTGATTTGCCTCGGTTTGATGACCGTGCCGGTGTTAGTGTTGTGGCTTGCTGCGGAGCGGCGTCGGTCGCGGAGAGAGGCCTCTGTGCGCGCGCGGTTTGTTTCCTGCCGTCTTTGCGGCAACGCCTTTGAGGCGAGGCAGGAGCAGGGGGTGGTTTGCACGTGCCCGAAGTGCGGTGTGCTGAATGGCGTCGAGGGGCAGTGAGCTGTGGCTGCGTGCTCTGCGCGAGATGATTACAGTTTGAAGCCGAGTTCGCGCAGGAGTGCTTGGAGGCGGGATGGATCGTCGGTTTGGAATTCGATTTCGCGGTCGGAGACGGTGCCCCCGCATCCGAGTTTCCGTTTGATGGTGGCGCCTAGGTTTGAGATGTCCTCATCGGTGTGGTGCGGTTCGAACCCTTGGACGACTTGGACCACTTTGCCGCCGCGGTGAGCGGTGGATCTCCGGATGTGCAGCTTGCCGGGTGGCCGGATACGAGCGGGTTGTTCGGTGGGGGCGGGCGGCCCCGGCGGGAGCGTGTTGGAGTCTATGTTCAGGGAGGCGAAGGGATTTTGGAGTCCGGAAGTGGGCCCTGAGAGAGGGATGCGTTTATTCGAGGGGCGTGACATCGGCTACATGAGGTTGGCTGCGACTTCCGCCATGGGGCTGCGCTCGCCTTTGAATAGGTTGACGTGTGCCATGAACTCCTGACCTTGCAAGCGGTTGCGTGTGTAGACGAGGCCGTTGGTGTGGGCGTCGACGTAGGGGTTGTCGATTTGGGCGAGGTCACCAATGAGAATCATTTTGGAGCCTTTGCCCATGCGGGTGACCAAGGTTTTGGCTTCGTGCGGCGTGAGTTGCTGGGCTTCATCGACGATGAAGATGGATCGGGGAATGGAGCGTCCGCGGATGTGGGCGATGGCTTCGACTTCGATGAGGCCGGCTTGGATGAGCGGTTCGTATGAGCGACCGGGTTTGGTTCCGGCTCTAGGATTGGCGGGAGAGGACGTTTTGGTGTCGGCTCCAGCGGATTTCCGAGAGCTTTGGCGTTTATTTTCGAACTGTTCGGGTTTGCGCGGTTTTGCGAGCAGGTATTCGAGGGCGTCGTAGGAAGGTTGCAGCCACGGTTGCATCTTCTCTTCGACGCGTCCTGGGAGAAATCCGATGTCCTTGCCGGTGGGCATGATGACGCGGGTGATGAGCATTTTTTCGTAGTCGCCGGATTGGACCTGTTCAAGTGCTGCGCCGACTGCGAGTAGAGTTTTTCCGGTGCCAGCTTTCCCGTAGACGGTTACGAGCGTGATGTTTGGGTCGTAGAGGGCGTCGAGGAGGAAGCGTTGGCCGAGGTTGAGGGCTTGGAGGGTGCGTCCGCCGCGCACCGCGATGTGATCGCGGTTCAGGGGTACGAAGACTCCGTCTTTTTTATGGCGCGCTGGAACACCGTGGCCTGAGGCGTCGCTATTCTTGATGAGGAGGTACTGGTTTGGGAGGAAGCGCTTTTCTTCCCCTGGGAGGTGGATGACTCCTTCGCTGGAGAATGCTTGGACTCGGTTTCCGGGGAGTTCGAGGGATTCGTATTCTTCGTCGCTGTTGCGGCGTTGGGTGCGGCGGATGTCGTTATCGTCTTCGACGCGGTCGGTTCGATAGTCCTGCGCATCGAGTCCGAGCGCGCGGGCTTTGAGTTGCAGGTTTAAGTCTTTGGTGACGAGGAAGGTTGGTTCGCTCCGGGTGTCAGCAAGATGGACCGCGGAGGCGAGGATGCGGTTATCGGTTCGGCTGAGATCAGGGAACAGGGATGCTGCTGCGGCGAATCGGTCGCTGCGGGAGGAGAGGGTCCAAGATTTTCCGTCGAAGGTGACGGCGGGGTTAATGCAGACGTGGAGTTTTCCACCGGAGTCGAGGGCGACGCCGGATCGCATGGATTCGGCGCTAGGAAACTTGTCGCTGAGTTTGCGGTGAACTTCGCGGGCATTGGCGCCGCGAGTGGTGTTTTCTGATTTAAAGCGGTCGAGTTCCTCGAGGACTTCGATGGGGATCCAGACGTTGTTGTCCTGGAAATGGAGCATGGAGAGGGGGTCGTGAATCAGGACGTTGGTATCGAGAACGAAGTTTTTGATTTGGGAGGTAGGAGCCATGGGTTGTTTGGAATTTGCTCACGGGGATGGAGCGAACGCACGACAGAAACTTGCTGGATTTTTGGCGCGGTGTAGGACGGTGGGGATGAAGTTGGTTTCTTGGAATGTGAACGGGCTCCGTGCGGTTTTGAAGAAGGGTGCATTGGATGCGGTTTGGAGTTTGAGTCCGGATTTTCTGTGTTTGCAGGAGACGAAGTGTCAGGAGTCGGACTTGCAGGGGTGGATTCCGGAGGGGTACCACGCGGTGTACAGCTCCGCAGAGAAGAAGGGTTACTCGGGAACGGCTATTTTTTCGCGAGAGCCGTTGCGGGTTGTTGGAACGGGGATGGGGGTGTCGTTGCACGACCGGGAAGGGCGGATTATCGCGGTGGATGCGGGACCGTTTTTTCTGGTGAATGTTTATGTGCCTAACTCGCAGCGCGAGTTGACGCGGTTGGATTATCGGCAGGAGTGGGACCGAGATTTTGCGACTTTTTTGGAAGGACTTAACGTTCAAAAGCCGGTGGTGGTTTGCGGGGATTTCAACGTGGCGCACACGGAGATTGATTTGGCGCGTCCGAAAGAAAACACCCGCACTCATGGGTTTACGCAGGAGGAGCGAGCGGGGTTTGATGGTTTTGTGAAGCGGGGTTTTGTGGATACGTTCCGCGTGTTTGAGAAGGGCGGAGGGCATTACACGTGGTGGAGTGTGATGGGCGGCGCGCGTGCTCGGAATATTGGTTGGAGGATTGACTACTTCCTCGCTCATCAATCGCTGGAATCACGGCTCAAGGGGGCCGCCATTCATCCGCAAATTACGGGGTCGGACCATTGTCCTGTGTCTTTGGATTTGGCGTAGCTGCGATTTGCCGGGCTGCGGTGGGCGTTAGAAGGTTTCGGGCAGGAAGGTGGGGATGCTGAGACCGGTGGGCGGTTTCCATTCGCCTCGGACTTGGAGGGCGTGCAGTTCGATGTTTCTGCCGCCTAGCGCGTGCATGGAGGCTAGGAGTTTGCGTGCGTCTGAGGGGATGAGCGTAACGATGTCTCTGCCTTTCAGATGGTTGAGGGCATGGAGCAGAAGGGTGGAAAGCACGGCCTCGTCTTGAGCGAAGGCAGGCCCTGCCATGCTCCACTCGGGATGGCGGGTGAAGGTGACGGCACCGAGGAGGGTGTTGGATGAATCGCGGGCGACGAGGACTTCCCACGGCAGGGCGGTCTGCGCGAGAAGGGCGTGGTGGTCGCTGAGGCGTGAGATGCCGCAGAGTTCTCGCTCGCGTTGGGCGATTTCGGGGGCGTGTTCTGGATTTGCTGGCGCGATGCGGACTCCTTGGAGTTCTGGCACGGTGATGCCAGTTGGGGGGACGGCGAGGAGAACGTCTTGATAAATCGTGACGGGGCGGAATCCGCAGCGGGAGTAGAGGGAGAAGGAATCGAGGTTGAGGAGACTGGAGACGAGGCGCAGCGGCAGGTTGAGTTGGTCTGCGAGGTTGCAGGCCCTTGTGACGAGGGCTTTCGCGATGCCGCGTCGGGCGAAAGCGGGGTTTGTGGCGATGATTCCCGCGGAGACATGGGTTTCTCGCGGATGGATGAAGGCGACTCCGGCGAGTTGTTGGTCTAGCCAAGCGCCGAGGGAGTGTTCTGGGTCAATGCGCCGATACAGGGCGGGGAAATGAAGGAAGGGGAGGTGGGAGTCGCCGAACCGTGCGCCTTGGTTCAGGTGCGTTTCGTACCAGCGAGTGAGTGAGCGATGCAGGAGTTGAGCAACTTCATCGTCCTGCTTGTCCGTGAGGGCTCGGATGGAAAGGGATGACGGTGCCGTCAGTCGGTGCGCCGATTCACGAGAGAGCATGGTTGATTACCTTGAAGGCGGGGAGTTCGCCTTCGTGCTTGGTTTTTATGAAAACCGGAATCGTCGAGACTCGGGCGTTCAGCAGTTCGTTTGTGAGGGTACCCAGAACGATGTCACCTCCGGTAGCGCCGTCGCAGTAGCGACTGGCTTTGTTGACGGTATCTCCGATGACGGTGTATTCGAGGCAGTCTTCGGCTCCGATAAACCCGTGGAGCACTTCGCCGGTATAGACGCCGATTCCGAGGTCGCAGGTGGGGAGTCCGTTTGCTTTGCGGCGTTGGTTTACCTCGTTCATCTTGAGTTGCATCCCGACGGCGGCTGTGACGGCGTGCAGCGCGTGTTCCGCATCGGGCTCAGGACTGCCGAAGACGGCGAGAATGGCGTCGCCGATGAACTTGTCGATGGTCCCGTCATTCTTAAAAATTTCGGCACCAAGAACTTGAAAGTAGTCATTGAGCATGTCGACGACGACGCCGGAGTCGAGGGATGCGCTGGTTTTTGTGAAGCCGCGAAGATCGGAGAGCAGAATGGTGACGTTGGATTTTTCGCCTCCGGGTTGAAGTTTTCCCTCGCGGGATTTTTGGAGGAGTCGGTCGCGTATCTTTGGTGAAAAGTTGGCGAGAAGGTGTTGGAGGGTTTTGTTGTTCTGCTGGATCTCCTCCTGGAGCATCTGGTTGGCGACGGAGGCGGCAGCGTAATGGGCGACGGAGAGGAGGAACTGGAGATCGTCTTCGCTAAATGCGCCGCGCCGTTTTGGGTTGTCGACAAAGATGACGCCGATGGCCTCCTCATTCCACACGAGAGGCGCGTACATGCCGGTTCGGACGCCGATGGCTGCCATGCTTGCGGTCACATCTTTTTGCTCGGTGGCGGAATCCTCCCAGATGAAGCCGGATTGTTCGAGGGCGGCCCGGCGAATGAGGGTGCGGCTGATGGGCGGACTGTCGGCAGGGATGCTCGCGCGGATGGTGAGCTTGCCGGACTCTTTCTCGCGAACGAGAAGTGCGCCTCGCACGGCGCCGGGGATGAGGTCCAGCACGCGTTGCAGAATGAGGGTAAAAAGAGTTTCAAGGTTACGTTCTGCAGCGAACTGAAGGGGCAGTTGGTACAGCATCTCCAACCGTTCTCGCATGCGTGCGTCCACTCCTTTGAAGTCAGGGGCGCCTTTGGACGCCGCACTGAGGGTCAGTCCGATTTCGTAAGGAGAGTCGGTGCTCCCCATGGAGATGGAGGTCTGCGGCAAGAACGGGTGTTTCGCACTGAAGATCTTAATCGGGTAGTGTCCGAGATTAATCAGTACGGGGAGAGCTCGAGTAATCTGACCGGATACCATTTCTCCATCGATGAGGGTGCCTGAGGAACTGCCGAGATCTTCGACGGTGACGGCGTCCTCTGAGACATGAATTAAGGCGTGGCGGCGGGACACGCCTTGGGAGGCGATGACGACATCGCAGGTAAGTTCCCGTCCGATGACATAGGACCCTGGGGGAACTTGACTGAGCGCCTCGCGGCCATCGTCGTTTCTGACGAGGAGATTGATGAAGGACATTGTGCACTCGGAAACTAGAGAAACACCGGAGGTTTTCAACCTGTTGCTAGGGGGCGTGGCGTGGCGGCGGTTCGGGGAGGAAATCCATTTGACCAAACAAACGGTCAACGACTCGTCTGTGGGGGGCAGCGAGCGGGAGTTTTCGGAGATCGTTCAGGGGGATTCGCGAGAGGCTTTGGGTGGTGGGGGTTCCTGAGGCGAGAATGTGGAGAGAGATTTGGAAGCGTGTGACCGCGAAGCGATGAGACAGAAGCGGGCTAATGGGGGGGTGGGGGGCTGCGATTTCCGGCAATGTCCACAGTCCGCGCCACCGCGGGCCCGATCTGAGTTGGAGGAGGACTCCTTCGGGAGAAAGGTCCCACAGGGCGAACTCGTTGATTTCGGTGGGTTTTGGCTTTGGTCTTTTGACGGGAAGATCGCTGGGATTCTCACGACTCTCGCAGGACTCACTGACGGGGCATCGATGGCATGCCGCCTTTCCCGCAGTGCAGACGAGAGCACCGAGTTCCATCATTGCAGCGTTGATGGTGCCGTGATGTGGGGTTGCTGAAGCGAGGAGTTTTCGCGCGTGTGCATCGAGCTTTGATTTTGCGGCAGTGGATGAAATTTCGTCACGAATGTTGAACAGGCGGGCAAGAACGCGTTGAACATTGGCGTCGATGGCTGGCTCGGGGAGGTTGAATGCGAAACTGGAGATTGCACCGGCTGTGTAAGGGCCGACGCCGGGGAGGTCGCGAATCGAGGAAGCGTCGGCGGGGAGGACGCCTCGGAACTGACGCAGAACTGCTTGGGCGGCTCGGTGCAGATTTCTTGCCCGAGAGTAGTAGCCGAGCCCTTCCCATGCTCGAAGAACCGCCTGCTCTTCGGCATTTGCGAGGGATTCGAATGTGGGGAAACGCTGAATCCAGCGCTGGAAGTAGGGGATGACCGTGACGACTTGCGTCTGCTGGAGCATGAACTCTGAGACAAGTATTTTGTAGGGGTCGTGGGTCTCCCGCCAAGGCAGCGAGCGGGCGCTGCGAGAGAACCAGTCCATCAGAAGCGACGTCAGGGTCGGATAGGGGGCATTTTTGGGAGGTTGGGATTGGTGCTGCGGCATGGTGTGTTTGCGTGGCGGTAATGGTCGACTGATCGAGACTGGTGAGATTATTTAAGGCAGGGGAGCGCGATTTGGAGGGTTTTGATTTTGTCCCGAACGACGTGAGCCTCGCTTTGCAGAAGTGATGCGATTTGTATGGGGCGAGCGTTATGGCACCACGAAAGAAGAGAGGGCAGGTAGAGGGGGGAGAGGAGCTCGATTTATTCTCGGGTGATGATTCCGGTTTTGACCGGAACATTCCGCCCCTTGGCGATCGCCCCAAGCGCCCTTCAGGGGATCATCTGAGGGAGAAGCCGGCCCAAGCCCTTTCTCTTTTTACGCGGGACCTGACCGTCAGCGAGGTGGAGCGATTGCGGGTGGTGCTTTTGGGGCGGGGCTGGTCGTTAGAGCCGCGGGCTCACATGGAGTTTTTTGCGAAGCGTACCGATTTGAGCCTGTCCGTTTATACAAAGGGTCCAAAAATCGTGGTACAGGGCAAGGGTACGTCCGATTTTTTGGAGTTCATTTTGGAGCCAGAGGTGACTGGCGTTTTGAACGAGGGGATGGCGGCGGGGGAAGACGTTTTGGACGAGACGGGAGAGGATGGTCACATTGGGGTTGATGAGAGTGGAAAGGGTGATTTTTTTGGTCCGTTGGTTGTAGCTGCGGTTTATGTTAACCCATGTATCTCTAGGCATTTGAGAGGACTCGGGGTGATGGATAGCAAGCGGATTGGGTCGGCCGAGAGGATTAAGGTTTTAGCGCGCGGGATTCGGTCTACTTCCGGGATTGAGTGTGAAACGTTGGTGCTCACTCCACCCAAGTACAACGAGCTTTATGTGCGGTTTAAAAATTTGAACCGGATGCTCGCGTGGGGGCATGCGCGGGTGATTGAAAACCTGCTTGAGCGGCGTCCGGACTGTCCTCGGGCGTTGAGTGATCAGTTTGCCCATCCCTCCCTGATTAAACGGGCGTTGATGGCGCGGGGCCGTAAGATTGTCATGGAACAGCGCACGAAAGCAGAAAGCGACGTTGCGGTGGCGGCTGCCTCTATTCTTGCGAGGGATAAGTTTGTTGAATGGATTTCGGATGCAGGGGTTCGATGGGGAACTGAGTTGCCTAAGGGAGCGTCTGGCGCGGTAAAGCGGGCGGGCTTGGCGATTGTAAAAGGCTTTGGGGCAGCCGCTTTGAACGACGTGGCAAAAACCCATTTTAAAACGGCTTCAGAGGTTGCGCCGGATTTTTTTGTGAAAGCACCCTTGCCGAGCGGGGAATCATTGCATTAGAACTTCTTATCGTATGGGGACACTTACCAAAAGGGACCTTGTGGTCCAAATCAGCAGTGAGACAGGAAACGCACAATCTGTGGTGTTCGACGTGGTTCAGGCCACCCTCGACAAAATCACGGATGCTCTCGCAGAGGGCGAGAACGTAGAGCTTCGTAACTTTGGAGTTCTGGAGGTGCGCGTGACGAAGCCTCGTATCGGACGCAATCCAAACGAACCCGGCAGCAAGTTCAACATTCCGGCTCGCGCGACGGTGAAGTTCAAGGCGGGTAAAATCATGCGCGAGAAGGTATTGAAGCTCACGCCGAAGCTTGTCAAAGCAGGGAAGCCTGCCGCGAAGCCCGCAGCAAAAGCCAAGAAAAAGTAGTTTGGAAGGCCCAGAGCCATCCTAACCAAAAACCTTAACCACATGAGTCCCCCCAGCTTCTTGCTAGGGGGACTTTTTGTTTGTTGAAAGGGGGGCGCGATTGGAGCTTGCATCCGAGGTTAACTGGGGCAGAACGGCGGAGAGTCCGAAGCGCCCCGGGCGAGTGCCTGTTTCGTTGTGTCGGATCTCAAACCTCAGAACCCATCGAATCAAATGAAGAAACTGTTCACCACCCTCGCAGGGATTGCGTTCACCACGATTGCGGCTTTGGCCGGGAGCTATCCCGACATCAGCATCGCTGAGTTGAAGAAGGCGATTGAAGACAAAAAGGTCGTGTTGATTGACGTAAACGGGTCCGACTCTTTCAAGTCTGGGCATATTCCCTCGGCCGTTAACTTTTCAGACGTGAAGGGCGACCTTTCGAAAGTGCTTCCCAAGGAAAAGGATGCATTGGTTGTAGCGTACTGCGGGGGGCCATCTTGCAATGCGTATCAGCGTGCTGCGGACGCAGCGTCGAAGCTTGGGTACACGAATATCAAACATCTTTCCGCAGGAATCAGTGGTTGGTTGAAGGCGAGCGAGAAGGTGGAGAAATAGGCGGCGCTCGTTTTTTGTATTTTTGAGATAGGGAGCGCTTCACCGCGCTCCCTTATTTTTTTGAAGATGAGGCCTATTTCACGCCTATTGCTCGTGGTTGGGTTAGCTCTGGTCGGTTGGAGTGCGGGAGCGAAGGATTTTCCTCAGAAGCGTTTTGGAGAGACTCCTCACGATTACTGGTCGAGAGAACCGCGGGATGCGTTCGCGCAACGATCTGGCGCGGTTGACGCGGCGTTGAATGATTTTTTCGCGAATCCTGGTCCGACGACGCTGGCGGGTATTCTTCGAGGAATGGAGCTGCCGGTGTCTTCCCAGCTCTTGGTTTACTCCGCGACAAGTTTGCAGAGCGGACTGATTCGTCCGGATAATCCGCGGGCCCTTTATTTCAGTGATGAGGTTTACTTGGGGTACGTGCCTGGAGGCCGGCTGGAAGTGGCGGCAATTGAGCCCGAGATGGGGCCGGTTTTTTACTTGGTTGAACCGGGTCGAGAGCGGGCGTTGGTTTCACGTACGAATCGTTGTATGAACTGCCACGGTGGGAGGGCTTCTGAGATGGTTCCCGGTTTAGTTGCGGAATCCGTGATTCCAACGACGACGGGTGCGAGTTTGGATGGGTTCCGTCGGGAGATAACGGGGCACACGATTCCCATTCGGGATCGGCTGGGAGGGTGGTACGTGACCGGTCCTCACGCGGCTGGAACGCACCACGGCAACCTCCTCGGTGTGGCATCTGGGGGCGGGTATACAACGAGTCGGCTTGTGCCGGGTAAGAGTTTTGATTGGAGGCATTATCCAACGGGCACGTCGGATTTTTTTGCGCATTTGGTGCACGAGCATCAGTTGGGCTTTCATAATCTAGTGACGCTCGCGCTTTACCATTCGCGCGAGGAGAGGACCGACAAGACTCAGGTGGTTGAGCGCGTGGCGAGGCGGTTGTTGGATTACGTGCTGTTCCGTGAGGAGGCAGCCTTGCCGCAAAGCGGTATTTTTCCGGATCCCGTTTTTTTGCGGGATTTTGTTCGGAGCGCGGTTCGCTCCAAGAATGGGCGGAGTTTAAGAGACGTCGATTTACAGACTCGGATGT
>JACCEE010970099.1_pt1 | contig 12180 bp, 7 predicted proteins | sample 7449931 | NCBI WGS metagenome assembly JACCEE01 (sample SAMN15323457, study PRJNA562643) | freshwater metagenome | isolation source: river surface water | place: USA:Blue River Watershed | collected 2017-08-19 | reverse complement strand
TAACCCCATCACCCAATCGTATTGGCCCGATGGAGGAGCAGAAATAATAAATGTATCGGAATAGGAAGTGCAACCGTTGGGGTGAAATAAGGCTGTTCGATAATAGCCGTTTTGGGTAGCTATCCAACTTCGTTGGTTAGCAGATCCCGTTAAGGTTGAAAACGCACTTCCACTTGAAAATTGCCATTCCCAGTTTGCTGCAGTGGATGCTAATTGCATTTGAGAACCGATTCGTTTGGTGGTTCCGGTAATCGTTCCAACATAACCGGGTTTGCTGTAGATTACTTTTGCGGTGGAAGTATCGGTGCAACCCGTTGCATCTTGCACAATGACGCGATAGGAGCCAGGTTGTTGAACTTGAATGGCGTTGGAGGAGCTTCCTCCATTTAACCATTGGTACGTGAGTTGATTTCCTTGGGCAGCAGCTGAAAGGTTCAGGGTTTCTCCCGAACAAATGGAATCCTTGAGTGAATTTACCTGAATTTTTAATCTAGAAACACCCTGCAGGTTACGGCAAGAACGATTTTGTCCGGCTTCCACAAAAGCCATGGCGTTCAGTTTGCCGTATCCCCAAAGTGAATTTGGGGTGGTACCCGTAAATCCATCTCGAATGGCCGTTTGGGTAAGATCTTGTTTGATGGTGTACCACCCGGCCGTGGGATGGGCTTGAAAATAGAGGCACAAAGCTCCCGTGATAACAGCCGCAGCGTTGCTCGTTCCACGAGCACGACGATGAAAACAACCCAACGTAGCGCGACTATCGGGCGTTGGTACGTTGCTGGAACGAGCACCCATGGTGTTGTCGCCTGCCCCGCCAATATCGGGTTTTTGAAATCCGTCGATGTTCGGACCATTACTACTATTGAATGAAATGCTTCCAGCAATTTGTCCCAAGGATTGATCGGCCGTTGTACCGCATGGAATCCAGGCTGATCGTGCAGTGTAATTTGCAACGGCAATTAAATCCCGAGCACAATTGAAATAGCCGGCCATGTTGTGCCGATCATCGGGCCGCCGGTATTTGGTAGAATCGGGAAATGCTCGGCCAATGGTGGTGGTGTTCGTTACCATTCTTCCGTCCTCCGTCCATAAATGAAATGAGCCGCTTCCCGTCGCTTCAAAACGATACAAAGGCGTTTTTAATCCTGTTGGATTCAGATAGGTGATTTCATGCTCGATTAAAATTCGATTATTGGTGTAATTGGAGGCATAGGTGCTAACTATGCAATACGGTGTTTGATTGGGGTGACGCAAGGTGTCGTGAACACCGGTAGAAGGGATATTTCCTATGCCACGGAAAGGGCTTGATGTAAATCGACGATATTTTGTTCCAGCGCCGAGGGTGTCTAAACTAATTCGAAATTTTGCATTGGTTTGGGAGGCTTGAATGTACGTTTGGGTATAAACAGGATAGGCCGTTGAAGTCGTTAAGTAGGTGAAATTGGTGTCGTTGGAAAGCGTATACCCCAAGTGAGGGAAGAGGGTAGAGGAGTTTCCAGCTGCAATCACAATAGCTCTTCCCGAGTCGGCCTTCACCATCGATTCTAACGCTTGCGAATAACTATCTGTTCCATCGTGGGGCCCATAATTCGAACCTAACGACAAATTCACTACGCAGGGCTTTTGTTGGCTCAAAGCAAAGGCAAACATGGAATCGGTGGAGGTGATGATATCATCGAACCATTGCTGTGGTGTGAGGTCGGAAACTAAAAGAAACGCCTCCGGCGCGATGCCTTTGAACCGAGAAAACGCATTTCCATTTCCCACGGCCACTCCTGCCACGTGACTTCCATGCCAACTATCATCGATGGGTAGGGTGGGATTACTTAAATTTTGATTGACTTGTGATTGCGAATAGGCGCGAGGAGGAGTCACGTTGTAATCGTAAAATCGCAAAATTCTACTCAATGAATCGCCTGGATTACGAAAATCACCGTGGGTGTAATCTACGCCCGAATCTACAATGCCCATGATGACTCCCTTTCCGGTGTATCCAGTGCTTAAATTTCCTTTTCCTTCCAATACAGAATCCACACGACTATTCCAGCGGGCAGAATCATCCAAGGATACCGCACTTTTTTTTCCTTCTTCCATCACCGAAATGTTACCATTTTTGGCAAGTTCCAACAAATGGTAAGCTGGTAATTCGAACCGAACCACCGTTCCGTATTTAGAAATGGTGGAGATTCCCCATTCCTCCAATTGAGGATATATTTTTTGCAGATTTCCTTGGGCAAAGACCACCACTTTGGAGGAAGAATCGTGGTTCAAAATGGCGCTTTGATAGGCCTTGCTGAAAAAGGCATTTAACCTTGGGTTAACTTCTTGAGCATGAATTACAGAAGAAGTAAGTAAAAGGAATAGAGCGATGGTTTTCAGCATGAAACAAAAATAGGGTGATTTATTTAAATTACCACGGCTAAAGTAACGATGCTAACTTTCGCACCTTTGATTTTCAAAAGCTGAGAAGCAGCTGCATCCAAGGTGGCGCCGGTAGTCAAAACATCATCCACCAGTACGAAATGCTGATTTGAGCGGCGGAAACGAGGATTGATGGAAAAGCTTTGGGCCAATTCTAAGTTTCTTTCCGATCGGTTCTTTTGGGTTTGAGTAGAGGTGTAGCTGGTTTTCTGTAGGATTTTTTGATGAATGGGAATGTTCAAGGATTCGGATAGGCCCTTGGCGAAACAATGAGCTTGGTTGTACCCCCTTTCCAATTCTTTCTTAGGATGCATGGGGATGGGAACAAGCCAGTCAATTCGTTTATATTTCCCAGATTTGGCCAAGTAGTTACCGTAGTATCTTCCCAATTCTTCAGCCAACTCGGGATAATGATGGTATTTAATTCGATGCAAAATGGTTTGAATAGGGCTGTTTTTTCGATAATGAAATAAGGAGTCGATCCGTTCAATGGGAATTCTTCCCCAGAAAAGAGCATGCATGGGATGTTTATTCATTTTCCACGAATGGGTATACGCCAATTTTTCATGACAAGGATAACATAAAAATCGATTCCACGTCCGAATGGGCGTTTTGCACACCGGACAAATTTTAGGATATAGGCAATTGCCCAGGTCGTAGAGCCAGGTTCGAAGGGTCTTGTTCATGGTGCAAAATTGAAATGAAAAAAATCAAGAGCCGTATATAAGCGTTTCCAAATTTTAAGCCTTCCATTTACTGTTGGTGGCTATCTTTGCAAATCGATGAAACATAGATTGCTTTTTTGTGTCTTGGTTGTTGCCTTGATTTTTTCCAGCTGCGGCGGTGCGAAAACAGAGAAAATTTCGCTTCAACCCACCGCCGCTGATTCGAATTTGGTTTATTCCAAGATCCATCCCCTGTATCGTTTGGACACTTTGTTAAGCAAGCAAGGCGCAACGCCTTCTACCTTGTATCAGCGGGCACAAAAGCGCCTTTTTTATGGTGATCCCATCGGTGCGCTGGAAGACATGAAACGGCTACAAAAATTGGATTCCAATAACGCTGCCTATATGTTGTTGCTTTCCGATATCTACCTTAAAATGGCGGTGAAATCATCGTGTTCTGATGCGAACCTTTTTCTTCAAAAAGCACAGAAACTCGATTCGTTGAATCCTGAAATTCTCATCAAAAAGGCAAAAAATACCTTCATCTGCAACCCCGATTTTAAGAACCACCTCGTTGCTTTTACCATATTGAATGATGCGCTTAAAAAAAATGCTCAACTCCCTGAGGCTTACTTTTGGAAAGGAATGATTTATTTGGAAGAAACCAATTACAAATTGGCCATTTCCAGCTTTCAAACGGCCATTGAAGTAGATCCGGGGTATTATGCAGCTTACCTACAATTGGGGCAACTTTTTGGAGGGGCTTTCAAAGATACCCTGCAATCGGATGATGCAAAAAAAATCGCTATTTCTTACCTGAGCAATGCCATTCAAGTGGATTCATTTAATGATGAAGCCCTGTATGCCCGCGCACTTCTCTACCAAAATTTGCAGGATTGGGAGCGGGCAAAAATCGATTACGACCGAATTTTAAAGGTTTACCCCACGCAAGTAGATGCCTTATACAACCGAGGAGTTTGCTTTTTTGCCCTAAAAAATTGGAAGAATTCCGAGAAAGATTTTACTAAAATTCTTCAATTCGATAGCACCTATGCCCCAGCCCTGAAGGGCCGAGCCATGGCATTCGAGGAAATGGGCGATTTATTCCAATCGGCCCGCGACTACCGAAAAATCTTAATACAATACCCCAATGAACCCGATGTGCTCCAAGCCTTGGGTCGAATGAAATCCCAAAACTAATGATTCACATTACCTTACCCGATGGTTCCGTCAGGAACTACGAAGCCGGAATTACCGGACTTCAAATTGCGCAAAGCATCAGCGAAGGACTAGCACGTGTGGTGCTAGCGATTGAAGTCAATGGAACCGTTTGGGATCTCACGCGACCTATTCATGAAGATGCTTCCATCCGCCTATTGAAATGGGACGATAATGAAGGGAAGCAAACCTTTTGGCACTCTTCGGCCCACTTGATGGCCGAGGCCTTGGAAGCCCTTTATCCTGGAATTCAACTCGGAATTGGTCCGCCCATCGAAAACGGATTTTATTACGACATCGATTTCGGAGATCGGGTATTGACTTCGAATGATTTCGAAGCTATCGAACAGAAAATGAAGGAGTTGGCGAAAAATGATTCGCCTTACATCCGTAAAGAAATTTCAAAAGCCGATGCTATCGCTTATTTCGAAGAGAAAGGCGATCCATATAAATTGGAATTGCTTCGTGATTTAGCGGATGGTCAAATTACCTTCTATGAACAAGGTAATTTCACCGATTTATGCCGAGGGCCACATCTTCCAAGGACTGGTTTCATTAAAGCGGTGAAAATCTTGAGTTTGGCCGGTGCTTATTGGAGGGGTAATGAAAAAAACAAGCAGTTAACCCGTTTGTATGCCATTACGTTTCCTAAGCAAGATGAGTTGAAGCAGCACTTGGAGTTGTTGGAAGAGGCAAAAAAACGCGATCACCGCAAATTGGGTCAAGAGTTGGATTTATTTGCCTTTTCTGAAAAAGTGGGTAAAGGATTGCCGTTGTGGTTGCCCAATGGAGCGATGTTGCGCGACCGTTTGGAGCAATTTTTAAAGCGTGCGCAAACGTCGGCGGGATATTTGCCGGTAGTAACGCCTCATATTGGGAACAAAGAACTTTACGTGACTTCCGGCCACTACGCCAAATATGGAAAGGATTCTTTCCAACCGATTCAAACGCCGGAAGAAGGGGAGGAGTACTTCTTGAAACCCATGAATTGCCCTCACCATTGCGAAATTTATAAAACCCGTCCACGTAGTTATAAAGATTTGCCACTTCGCTTTGCGGAGTTCGGAACCGTTTATCGGTACGAGCAAAGCGGGGAGTTGCATGGGTTAACCCGTGTTCGCGGATTTACCCAAGACGATGCGCATTTGTTTTGTCGCAACGATCAGGTGAAAGATGAGTTCATCAAGGTGATTGATTTGGTGTTGTATGTGTTTAAGTCGTTGGGATTTGAACATTACACGGCTCAAATTTCTTTGAGGGATCCTGAAAACAAAGAGAAATACATTGGAAAGGACGAATACTGGGAGCAAGCTGAACGCGCTATTGTGGAAGCCGCCCAGGAGAAAGGACTTTCGACCGTAACGGAATTAGGTGAAGCGGCATTTTATGGTCCAAAATTAGATTTCATGGTGAAAGATGCTTTGGGACGTCGTTGGCAATTGGGAACGATTCAGGTGGATTACAATTTGCCGGAGCGTTTTGAATTGGAATACACGGGCAGCGACAACATGAAGCATCGTCCGGTGATGATTCACCGAGCGCCTTTCGGATCGATGGAGCGTTTTGTGGCCGTTTTGTTGGAGCATTGCGGAGGACATTTTCCGCTTTGGTTAACGAATCAGCAGTTTACGCTTTTACCGATTTCAGAAAAATTCAATGATTACGCAGAAAAAGTTTCAAAATTCCTAAATATTTACGAACTTCGCGGTTCGATTGACCATCGGGATGAGAAAATTGGTCGCAAAATCCGGGATGCGGAAACTTCAAAAATGCCCTTTATGTTAATTGTAGGGGAGAATGAGGCGCAAAACGGAACCGTTAGCGTTCGCAAACGGGGCGAAGGTGATCTTGGATCGATGTCGATGGAAGCATTCAAAGACTTGCTTCAAACCGAAATAAATAAAGAACTGAATCAACATTAATGGCGTATCCAAACCAAAGAAATTTCAGGGGACCACGGAAACCTGAATACGAACATGCCCTCAACGATGAAATTCGTGTACCGGAGGTGCGTGTGGTTGGATTGGGAGAAGGCCAAGACGGAGTTTTTCCCACGCACAAGGCGTTAGCCAAAGCGCAGGAATTAGAAATGGATTTGGTGATGATCACCGAAAACGCTAATCCCCCCGTTGTTCGTATCGTTGACTACAAAAAGTTCTTGTTTGAAAAGAAAAAGAAAGAAAAAGAGCTGAAAGCAAAAACGGCAAAAACCGTTGTTAAAGAAATTCGTTTTGGTCCGAATACCGACGATCACGATTTCGAGTTTAAGCTCAATCATGCGCGCAAATTTTTGCAAGAAGGATCCAAGGTTCGTGCTTATGTGCATTTCCGCGGACGTACCATTGTTCACAAGGATCGTGGTGAGTTGCTTCTTTTGAAGTTTGTTCAAGAGTTGGTGGATTTAGGGAAAGTAGAGGCCCTTCCAAAGCTTGAAGGAAAGCGGATGTTCGTAATTATTGACCCTAAAAGCGTAAAAAAATAAAAATTCATTGTTATGCCTAAGATGAAAACAAATTCCGGTGCCAAAAAGAGGTTTCGCCTTACCGGAACTGGCAAGATTAAGCGCAAGCACGCGTTTAAAAATCACATTTTGACCAAAAAGTCTACGAAGCGCAAGCGTCGTTTGGCTCATGATGGTTTGGTATCTACCGCTGATATGCCACGTGTAGAAAGATTGTTAAACATTTAAACCAAGATTCAGTACCAAAGCGTTTAATAACCACTGAAATCTTAGAAAGGATAAATTATGCCACGTTCAGTAAACACCGTTGCATCTCGCAGAAGAAGAAGAAAAATCATGGATATGGCGAAAGGCTATTTTTTGGCCCGCCACTCTGTGTACACCGTAGCTAAAAATGCGGTTGAAAAAGGTTTGAAATATGCCTACCGCGATCGCCGCACCAAAAAACGCAATTTCCGCTCTTTGTGGATTGCGCGTATCAACGCAGGTGCACGCATGGAAGGCTTGAGCTACAGCCAATTCATGGGGAAAGTTCACGCAGCTAATGTTGGTTTGAACCGTAAGGTTTTGGCCGATTTAGCGATGAATCACCCTGATGCTTTCAAAGCCGTAATCGGTTCTGTGAAGTAATCTGAATAGAAAATTAAATAAAAAAAGCTCCGAATTTTTTCGGGGCTTTTTTATTGGGTTTAATCAGGAAATTATATTGACTTCAGGTTCAATTTTTACTCCGTATTTGTTTAAAACCGACATTTGAATATCGCTAGATAATCGAATGATTTCTGCCCCAGAGGCTTCCCCATGGTTAACAAGAACCAAACTGTGAAATTTATAGGTTCCGGTATTTCCGATGATTTTCCCTTTCCAACCGCAACCCTCGATCAAGGAAGCTGCCGATACTTTTGAAAATTGATCATCGACATCGAATATGGCGATTTCCGGAAAACGGTGATGTAGGATTGTTGCTTGAATTTTAGGAATGATTGGATTTTTAAAAAAGCTTCCGGCATTTCCGATTTTTGCCGGGTCGGGGAGTTTTGATTGGCGAATTTCAATAACAGTTTGGGCAACATCTTGGATGCTTGGTTTTGAAATGTTCTTTTTTTGTAGAACTTCCCCAATGCTGCCATAGGAAAGATGAAGTTGATGATTGTTTTTCGACAATTTAAAAACGACCGATGTAATGAGGCAATCGTTTTTTAATTGGGTTTTGAAGATTGAGGTTCGGTATCCAAAATTGGCTTCGGCATTTGAGATTGATTGGAATTCTTGAGTGGAGATTCGGTAATAATGAATGGTTTGAATGCTGTCTTTGGCTTCGACACCGTACGCACCGATATTTTGCATGGGAGCGGCCCCAACGGTTCCTGGAATAAGGGCGAGATTTTCAAGGCAGCCCCAATGATGTTCCACGCAGTACATGACCAATTCGTGCCAATTCATTCCGGCACCTACTTCTATAACTATGGAATTAACGTCTTCTTCAAGAATGGTGATCCCTGAAATTTTGTTTTGAATAACAATGCCTTCAAAATGATCAACTGGAAGAATATTTGATCCTCCTCCCAAAATAAGGTAGTGTGATGAGAGGTTTTGGAATATGTTGAGGATTTGTTCTTTGGTATTGATTGCGATTATTTTCTCGCATTTGGCCTTAATTTGAAAAGAATTGGGCAGTGATTGCATGCTACAAAGGAAATGGTTTTTTGCAATTTATGGAAATGGGGTATGCTAATTATTCCAAAAGTTTCGTATTTTCACGACAAAATTCAAACCTTCATGAAAAAACTATTCCTTGTTTTTAGTTTCTTTTTTGTGCTTTTCGCGTCAAAAGCGCAATATCTATCAACCGTACCTCCATTAACAGGTGGTAACGGTTCAGGTGGAATTACCTTTAATCTTTCACCAAGAGTGGGGTTGTACGTTGATACGGTATGGTGTCAATTCAGCGGAACAGGTACAGCTTCCATTTGGTATTCTCCAACGCCCATTAATGGAACATCAAGTTTTCCTATCCAGGCCCCTAATTGGGTAGAGCTGGTTCCAAGTTATACCGTTTCTGGTGCTGGCTTTATTGGAGTTCCAATCTCTGGAGCCATGTCGCCTTTGCTATCAGGTGGCCAAACCTATGGTTTTTATATTGGTCAGCCAACTAGTGGAACGGTAGGAGTAACATATACCACCTGGACAGCTTCCAATCAGGATACTTTTGCCAACAATGACTTAGTTATTCGTACGGGTCAAAACATTGGATACGGTGGTAACATGCCAACGCCTGTAAACCATCCTCGTCAATTTAATGGTGCAGTTTCATATCGATTTGCCAATGGTACAGATGCAGGAGTTTCAAGATTAATTTCTCCAGTAGCTCCGTTTATTGCGGGTCAGAATGTTCCGGTTGCGATTGAAATTCGCAACAATGCATCCAACAATATCACCACGGCTTCTGTGGGTTACCAATTCAATAATAGTACCCCTATTACCGGATCTTGGTCGGGTAATATTTCTACCTTACAAACGGCCACCCACAATTTTCCCGGAACGCTTTCTTTGCCAACTACGGGTCAACACGTTTTGAAAACTTGGGTAAAAGGACCAAATAACGTGAATCCTGATTTGAATCCATTCAACGATACCTTGTTTACCACCATTTGTTTTGCCATGAATAGTGGAACGTATACGGTTGGTAATCGTGTTGGAACTAATTTTAGAACCATTGCTGATGCCATAGCTGCCGTTCAGTGTGGTGGAATTGCCGGAAACGTAACATTTCGAATTGATTCCGGTACCTATACCGGTACTCACACGCTGCGTGGTCCCATCGCTGGGTTGAATTCTTACATTCTGAACTTTGAATCAGCCACTGGACGTGCCCAAGATGTGGTGATTACCAATCCAACGGGTTGTGTTTTCCGATTGGATAACGTTCAGAATGTACATTTGAATGATTTAACGATTTCTCGTACAGGTACAACCTTTGCTACGGGTGATTATCCATTGAACATCCTCGGATGTACCGATATTCGAGTAGAAGGATGTCGCTTTATTCATAATTTAAATGGGGGAAATACCTTTAATCGTACGTTGAATCTTGAGAGAACTAGCAATAGCGTTATTACCAATAATACCATTGAAAATGGTTATTATGGTTTATACGTTTCAGGGTCAGGTGTTGCCTCAAGAGATAACACTAACGAAATTTCAAATAACATCATCAAGAACTCTGCGTATTACGGTGCCTACATTTTGTATCAATCGAATCTTACCATGTTTGGGAATCGATTTGAAGATAACTTCACTGGTTATTCTACATTTTCTTTCGGTAGTTATTTAGTTTCTTGCGATAATGTTAATTTCTACAGCAATAAGTTTCTGGGTCAACAAGGAAACTATGCTTTGTATTTGAACGCGATGGATGGAGATGCGTCTGCTCCAAATAAGTTTTATAACAACGTTTTCTCTTGTAACTTCAACACGACATCAAATCCAATTGTTGTTTACACCAATATTCGTCAAGATTCTACGGCAACCGTGGATACTATTCCTGATTTTCTATCTTTTGTTCATAATACCATCAATGTAACGACTAATAGTAACAATACTGCAAATAATGGAGTAGCTGTTTTCTATTTTAATCGTTCAAACTTTGGTCAGCGGGCATTTGCATTAAGCGGACTAGAATTCATCAATAATAATATTGTGGTGAAAGCCGGGTCTGGATTTACCTTGGATGGAACCTACCGTGCGATGGTTTTCAATGATACGTTCGCCATTAAGTCATTGATTTCAGATAACAACAATTATTGGATTAACGGGGGGAATAACCAATTGTTCCGTGTTGGAACAACAGACTACCCGACCTTCTTAAACTGGAGAGGGACCTACAATCAAGATAATGCATCATTAACGGTTAACCCACAAATTGTTTCCTTGGTTAATCCAATTCCTTCCATTTCATCCTTCAATAATTTGGGTTCTCCCTCGTATGTTACCGATGATATATTAGGGGTAGGCCGAAATGCCGTAACTCCCGACATTGGTGCCTATGAATTCACGCCCATTTCCAATGATGCTGGAGTAGTAAGTATTGATACGCCAACGACCGGATCAGCAGCATGTGGCTTTTCTAATTCTGAACCTATTCGTGTTTCTGTAGGAAGTTTTGGTACCAATTCCATCAATAATATCATTGTTGTTGCCGAGTTGAACGGTACAGTTATTGGACGTGATACCATCCGAACCATCATTCCAAGTGGAACCGTGATTCAGTACACCATGGTTAATGCTCGTGCTAATATGGCTGCTGGTGGTAATTATACGCTACGTGTGTGGTCTATTCGAAATGGAGATATCAACTTTATTAACGATACGGCCTCTAGAAACTATTTCAATCCCATTGTGACCACATTCCCTTATGTTCAAGCCTTTGTTGGACAAGCAACAGGCCCAGGAGTTCGTACATCTGTTTTGGGGTGGAATGTGAATCCTGACAATGGTTTTGTTTGGAGATGGTTTGCCTACAATACCAACTATACCACCAATTCTGGCCCTGGTTATGATCACACCACAGGCGTTGCCGGAGGTGGAAACTATATGGTTACTTACGGTGCTGGAACTGGAACTGATGCTTTGGTTACTTCGCCATGTTTTGATTTTACCAATGTTGCTGCACCTCGTTTGGCCTATTGGTACCATATGTTTGGAAATAATATTGGTACTCTTTATGTTGAAGCTGAAAGAAATGGAATATGGACAGTTATTGATTCTATTGTAGGACAACAACAACTAACTAAATACGAGCCTTGGGCACGTCGAGTAGTGAGCTTAAACCAATTTGCTCGTTCTTCAGTAAAAATTCGCTTCCGTGTTCCTAAAAACGGTACAGGCGGAAACCAATACATCGCCATTGACGATATTGAGATTTATCAAGCGCCTCCAACCGATTTGCAGGCGGCTGGTTTCATCTCTCCTTCTTCAGGTGTTGGTTGTAATATTTTGTCAGCCAATCAGCAAATAAAGGTGGTGGTTCGTAACCAAGGCTCGGCTACAGCTAGAAACTTTACCGCAGGTTACATTGTCAATAACGGTACTCCTGTTACTCAAACGGTTACAGATTCCGTTCGTGCTGGCGATACCATTCATGTAACGTTTACCACTCGTGCAAACATGTCGGCATTTGGAACTTATAATTTGGTGACTTTCACCGCTACTCCAGCTGATACTCTAAGAACAAACGATACAACTCGAGCTTCCATCGTAAATTCAGTAGTTTCTAGTTTCCCATTTTCAGAAAACTTTGAGTCGGGAGTATCCGGCGGAGGGGGTGCAACTGGTACTTTGCCCGCAGGTTGGTCTGCACGTCCTAATGGATCAGGTATTTACGGTTGGTATTTGTATGCTGGGTCTACGGGTTCT
>JACCEE010992301.1_pt1 | contig 12182 bp, 13 predicted proteins | sample 7449931 | NCBI WGS metagenome assembly JACCEE01 (sample SAMN15323457, study PRJNA562643) | freshwater metagenome | isolation source: river surface water | place: USA:Blue River Watershed | collected 2017-08-19 | reverse complement strand
GGACTGGTGGGCGAGTCTTGTACGGCCAGTCGACTCGATATCGTGGTCCAAGACCTGGTGGGCAAAATGCTGGGCTTTCCAGACCCCGCCGTTAAGGCTGTCAAGCGGTATCTCGCGCGAGCACCCCGGCATGACATAGGTGCTGCGGCCCGAGAAGGCGCGCAGTTGTTGGCACAAGTTCTGGCTGCACGCTGATGTTCAACACCGCACTCCCCAAGACGACATGGTGCCGATGGGTGGCTGGGCTGTGCCTGATGGCCGGCCTGTCTGTGGCCTCGGCTGCATACCCTGAGCGCCCCGTTCGAATCTTGATCGGTTTTACGCCCGGCACCACCGGCGATGTGCTGCTGCGACTCCTGGCTCCGAAACTGGGCGAGCGCTGGGGTCAGCCTGTGGTGGTGGAGAATCGACCCGGCGCCGGTAGCAGTCTGGCCGCTGAAGCGGTGGCCAAAGCTCCTGCTGATGGCTATACCTTGCTGATGAGCACCAGCGCAAATGTCATCAACGCCAGTTTGCCAAACCCGCAGAGGGTTGACTTTGTAAACGACCTGATACCCCTGACGCTGCTGGCCGAAAACCCGGTGGTTCTGGTAACGTCTGGCAACTCCAATGCACGCCAGCTGAATGACTTGATCAGTGCTGCCCGATCGGCGCCGGCACGCATGTCCTTTGCCTCTTCCGGAAATGGGACATTCACCCATTTGTATGGCGAGTTGTTCAACCTGTCGGCGGGTGTGAAACTGATTCATGTGCCCTACAAGGGCAGTACGCAAGCTTTGAGCGATGTGATGTCGGCCACGGTGGATGTGGCATTTTCACCGGTGACACCGGTGCTGGGCCTGGTCAGAAGTGGCAAGCTGAGAGCGCTTGGGGTGATTGGTCGCGCCCGATTGCCCGATTGGCCCGAGGTTCCCACCCTGGCACAGGTTGGCATTGCCGGTTTTGATTCGGCGCTGTGGTTTGGCCTGAATGCCCCTGTCGGGACCCCACCCGACGTGGCTCAGCGCATCATCATGGATTTCCAATGGGCGCTGTCGCAACCGGACATTCAGGCCCAACTGGTGGCCAAGGGCATCCACGCCATGCCTATGGGGACGGGGGCGTTTCGCGAGCTTATACAACGTGAGCAGGCGCAATGGGTGCGTCTGATCCGGCAGGCCAATATCCAGGTCGATTGAATGGATGGTAGAGGGAGGCGACATGGTGGCACACAACATCCAGGGATCCGGAGAGCATCACGTGCTGGTGCTGCATGGTTGGTTCGGGGATCACCAGGTGTGGCAGCCCACGTATCCCTTGCTCGATTTGCAGCACTTCACCTATGCGTTTTTTGATTACCGTGGATACGGGGCCTCTCGACACCTCCAGGGTGATCACAGCATGGAAGAGATGGCGTTGGACGCCATTGCCCTGGCCGACCATCTGGGCTGGACGAATTTCTCGGTGGTGGGGCACTCGATGGGCGGCATGGCGGCACAAAAGGTGGCGATTGAAGTGCCCGATCGAGTTCGCAGCGTGGTAGGTGTGACCCCGGTGCCAGCCACCGGTGCGCCGCTACCTCCTGAAGTGCTGAAGTTTTTTGAGGCTGCAGCTCACAATGATGAAGCAGCCAGCGGTGTGATAGCCACGTCCTTGGGGCAGCGTCTGTCACCTGTGATGACGCAACGAGTGTTGCAACACATGCGCTCAACAGTATCCCCGGACGTGTTTGGGCACTACCTGAAGGCGTTCACCGCGACCGATTTCTCGAGCCGCGCTGGCGAGCTCAAAGCCCCGCTGCTGGTGCTGGTGGGTGAACACGATGGCGGTGTCAGCGAAGACATGGTGAGGGCCGTGTATCCCCAGTTGTATCCTCATGTGCATATCGAGTTGCTGCCCAACTCAGGCCATTACCCCATGGTGGAAACGCCGGTCTATTTGGTGACTTTGATGGAGGAGTTCATGCGCAACCCTGCCGGCTCGATCGCATAATTCGACATCGATTCCACAGGAGAAAGTCATGACCTCTCGCCGCTTGATTCATCGATTCGTGCTGGCCAGCCTGTTCAGCCTGTGGGCTACGGTTTCGTTGGCGCAGCCCTGGCCAGCCAAGCCTATCAAGGTGGTCGTCAACTTCCCGCCAGGTGGGGCGGCCGATCAAATTGCCCGCGTCATCGGACAACCCCTGTCCGAAGCCCTGGGCCAACCGGTGGTGATTGAAAATCGTGCCGGGGCCAACGGCAATCTGGGCGGTGAGGCGGTGGCCAAGTCAGCGCCCGATGGCTACACCCTGCTCATGAGTTCAGGCGGCATGGTGTCCGTCAACCCGCACATCTATGCCCGCATGTCCTTCGATCCGATCAAGGATCTTACGCCCGTGGCCGCCGCCGCACGCGTGTTGGTGTTTCTGGTGGTCAAGCCCTCCTTGCCCGTGGACAACGTGCAGCAATTTCTGGCTTACACCAAAGCCAATCCTGGAAAGCTCACCTTTGGTTCGGCCGGTAATGGCAGCTCTCCTCACCTGGCCGCCGAGATGATGAAGAGTCAGGCCGGGCTGTTTGCTGTGCACGTGCCTTATCGGGGGGCCGCGCCTGCCTTGCAGGACCTGTTGGCAGGTCAGTTGGATTTTTATTTTGATCCTGGCATTGGGCTGAACCAGGTTCGTGCGGGCAAGTTGAAGTTGTTAGCGGTCGGCAGTCCCAAGCGTTCGCCCTTGTTTCCACAAGTGCCCACCCTTGACGAGGCCGGGCTCAAGGGATTTGATGCTGACACCGTCTTTGGTTTCTACGCACCCGCGGGTACGCCGCCTGACGTGGTCAGTCGACTCAACCGGGAAATCAACCGCACGCTGGGTTTGCCGGCGGTGCGTGACCGCATCCAGGCCTTGGGCGGCGAATCGCTGGTGATCAGTGCCCCCGAATTCGCTGCCAAAGCCAGCGAAGACTCGGCACGTTTTGGTGCCATCATCCGCGAGCGCAAGATCGTCGGGGATTGACGCCAGTTGACGATAGGTGATGGAGCGCCAATCAACTTGGTGACGACTTCTGTCGCTTGTGTGTTGACGACCTGGAGGTCCACACCTACGATGCCTTGATGAGTCTGATCAACCCCACCCACAATCCCACCCTGCGCAGCTGGGTCACAAGTGCCAACCGAGCCGATACCGAGTTTCCCATTCAGAACCTTCCCCTGGGCGTGGGGATGCGCGGGAGCGCGGGTCAACCCCGTGTGCTCACGGCCATCGGGGATCAAGCACTCGATATTGGCCAGGCGCTGGATCTGGGTCTGTTTGAAGGGCTGTCTGCCCAGGCGGCCGAGGCATGTCGTAGCGGTCGTTTGAACGAATTGATGGGGTTGGGGGCGCAGCATGCCTCGGCGTTGCGACAAGCCTTGTCGGCGCTGCTGTGTTCGGATTCGCCCCATCAGGGCCAACTGGGCCAGTGCTTGACCCCCCAGTCTGATGTGACCATGACCTTGCCCGCGCAGGTAGGGGACTTCAGCGATTTCTTCACGTCCATTCACCATGCCACCAACTCGGGACGCTTGTCTCGACCGGACAATCCGCTGCTGCCCAACTTCAAGCATTTGCCGGTTGCTTATCACAGCCGGGTGTCATCGTTGGTGGTGAGTGACACCCCGTGTCACCGGCCTTCGGGGCAAATCAAGCCAGCGGGCGACTCACTGCCACGCTATGCGCCCAGTCAGTGCCTGGACTTTGAGTGCGAGGTGGGGTTTTATGTGGGGCAGGGCAGTGCACTGGGGTCCACCGTGTCGCTGGATAAGGCCGCTCAGCATGTCTTTGGCCTGTCCTTGCTCAACGACTGGTCAGCCCGTGACATGCAAACCTGGGAAAGCCTGCCGTTGGGCCCGTTTCTGGCAAAAAGTTTCATGAGTACCTTGTCGCCCTGGGTTGTCACCCTGGAGGCTTTGGCGCCATTCAGGGTTGCGGCGGCTGCCCGTGGCCATGACGCGCCCGCACTGTTGCCGTATTTGAGCCACGAGACAGATCGTCGATGGGGTGGCATTGATCTGCAGCTGGAAATCAGTCTGTTGAGTCCGGCCATGCGTGAGCAAGGTCTGGCCCCTCACGTCATCAGTCGTCCGCGGTTCAAAGACCAGTACTGGACCATTTTCCAGATGTTGACGCATCAAACCAGCAACGGATGCAACCTCGTGCCAGGCGATTTGTTAGGCAGTGGCACGGTGTCGGGACCCGTTCAGGCCGAGCTGGGTTGCATGAAAGAAATCACGCTGGATGGTCGGCAACCGGTTGAACTGCCCACGGGCGAGCAGCGTCAGTATCTGCATGCGGGAGATGAAGTGTGCTTTCATGGCCGATGCGAGGCCCCTGGCTTTGTGTCCATCGGATTTGGCAGTTGTCGTGGTCGACTACTGAACTAAGGTGAGTATGAAATATTGGCGTCAAGTCCTGCTGTCTGTCAGCATTGCCTCCCTGGGCATGTCCGTGGGAGCCCAGTCATACCCCGATAAGCCCGTTCGCTTCATCGTGCCCTACGCACCCGGTGGGCCGACCGACATCATTGCGCGGATGTTCAGCGACAAGCTCGCAGACCTGTGGAAACAACCCGTGGTCGTGGAAAACCGGGCTGGAGCCAGTGGAAACGTGGGCAGTGCGCAAGTGGCGAAATCTGCGCCAGATGGCTACACGATTCTGATAAACACCAGTTCAGTGGCCGTGAACGCCAGCCTCTACACCTCCGCCGGCTACAACCTCGAAAAAGATCTGGTGGGTGTGGTCAATGTCGCCAACAGCCCCAATGTCATCGTAGCAGGCACATCCTTGCAAGCCAAACAACTGCGTGAAGCGCTGGAGGCGGCCAAGAACGGGAAGATGAGCTACGGCTCACCCGGCACGGGCACGACCCCGCATCTGTCGGCCGAGTACCTGTTCAAGGTGCTGGCCAAGACGCCCATTCTGCATGTGCCCTACAAGGGTGCCGGCCCGGCGCTGAATGGTGCTCTGACTGGCGAAATCCAGTTTGCCAGCGTGGCCATGCCCGCCGCAGTTGCCTTGGTCAAGGGCGGTAAGTTAAACGGTCTGGCCGTGACCAGCGTCAAGCGCACCACTGCGCTGCCCGATGTGCCCACGGTGGCCGAATCTGGCTTTGCCGGGTTTGAGGACTACACCTGGGTGGGCGTCTTCGTACCCGTGGGCACCCCCAAAGCCGTGGTGACCCGCATCAACGCCGACATTGAAACCTTGTTGCAGCAAACGGCGGTGCGCGAGCAATTGGCCGCCGTGGGGTTTGATCCGGTGGGAGGAAGCCCCGATGCCTTTGCTCGCTATATCAAACAGGAAATTGCCAAGTGGGCCACCGTGGTGCGTGAAACCGGCATCAAGGCGGAATGAACCCGATGGTTGCCGATTTGTATGACCAGGAGACATCAAGATGAGCGAATTGTTCCCGCCAGTTCGGCGAGTGGTGACCGGTGAAGATGCCCACGGCAAGGCCGTTTTTGTGGAGGATGCGCTGTCGCCGGCTGTCAAAGTGGTACCGGCACGACCAGGATATCGGGTCACCAACGTCTGGCGCACGGGGGCATCACCTTCGCCGATCCATGCGCCCGACAGCATCATGGAGCAACAAGGCGTGTTGCCTCCCACGCGGGGTACCGTGGTGCGCGTCATTGACTACCCGCCCGAACCGACCAACCCGCAAGAGGTCCAGCGCATGCAAGCAGCGACCTTTGCAAGTCTGTTTCCGGATGCGGACCACACCCTCAAGCCACACGACCACCCCGGCATGCACAAGACCGACACCATCGATTACGCCATCATGCTCGCCGGTGAGATCACCGCGATCATGGAAGGAGAAGAGACCATCCTGCGTGCTGGAGACATTTTGATCCAGCGCGGCACCAACCACGCCTGGGCCAACCGATCGGGCAAACCTGCACGCATTGCATTTGTGCTGATCGATGCGGCCCGTGACGCGGGATGATGACACAACACTTTACGAGGGGCTGCCCATGATCCATCGACGCGATTGCTTGACTACCTTGCTGGCTGTTGGCCTGTCAGGCTCTGTCAGGGTGAGTGCACAAGCGCTCGCCGGCCCCCCTATCAGCTTCATCGTGCCGCAACCTGCGGGCAATCCCACCGATGTGTTGGCCAGGCGTTTACAGATGGTGGCGCAGCGCGAGCTGGGCCAACCGCTGATCATGGACAACTTGCCTGGCGCGGGTGGCTCGCTGGGGGTGAACAAAATGCTGTCAGCCCCGACGGGCACGCCAATCTTGCTGATCGCATCGCAGACCGAGTCGATTCTCACGCCTCTGTCGGTCAAGGCCGCCCGCTACAGCAGTGACAAACTTCGTCCCGTGTTGCTTATCACCCGGGGTCCTTATGTCTTGCTGGGGCGCGCCGATCTGCCGGCGCGCAATCTCGGTGAGTTGATCCAACTTGCGCGACAACGTGCGTCTCGTCCACTGGCCTACGGCCATATTGGCAACGGTTCGATGATCCACCTCCTCGGAGAGCGTCTGGCCCGCAAAGCAGGGTTTGCATTGACCCAGGTTCCCTACAAGGGCGTGCCACCCGTGCTTCAGGATTTGATTGGCGGTCAGATCGACATTACCTTTGTGCCACAAAGTGCCGTGCGCGATCTGGCGTCCAGCGGCAAGGTGAAAGTGTTGGGCACCACGGGTTCCGCCGCGTCGGATCGCTTGCCCGAGGCCTTGCCGCTGTCCAAGCTAGACCCCAGCCTGTCCGATTTTGTACACGGTACCTGGGGGGCCGTTTTTGTGTCCCGCTCCCTGCCCGATGAAGAGGTGCGTCGCTTGCACAAAGCGCTAACCGTGGCTTGTCATGAGCCGCAATTTCAAGCCCAAACGGCCGCCAGCGGCAGTGAACCAGCGCCTCCCATGACGCTGCAGGAACTGGAGCGTTTCTTTGACGATGAAACCCGTCTCTACCAGGCCATGGCCCGCGAGATCGGTATTCAGCCTGAATAGTTTTATCTGTTATCAAGTTCAAAGCGTTTAGATCATGAAAAAAATACTGTTGAGTCTGATGGTTGTGGGTGGCGTCACTGGCGTGACGGCACAAGACAAGCGTCATGTGGAAGTCATCCTGCCCTATGCCGCCGGCGGTGGCGTGGATGCCATGGGGCGAGCCTTTGCGCGTGAGGCCTCGCAAATCACCGGACAGAACTGGGTGGTGGTCAACCGCGATGGCGGTGCCGGTGTGATCGGCTTCACTGCGTTAACGCGTGCAACTCCCGATGGAAACACCTTGGTGTTCTCCCCGGCATCGGCGCTGACCAATTCGCCGTTCCTGATGAAAACCATGCCGTTTCGCAACGAGCAGGTTGAACCGGTGTGTCAGGTGTTTGAAAATGTCTTCACCCTCGCGGTCCGTCAGGAATCTCCCATCAAGTCCATGCAGGATCTGGTGGCTCGCGCCAAGGCGGCACCTGGCAGCATCTCCTATGGACATGCAGGAAATGGGTCGGTGCCGCACCTGGGCGTAGCGGCCGTTGAAAAAGAACTGGGCATCGAACTCAACGGGATTCCCTTCAAGGGCGATGGCCCCATGTTGCCCCAACTCCTGGGTGGTCAACTCGATGCGGCAGCCCCAGCGTTGTCGTCCATCAAGGGCAAGGGCTTGCGTGTGCTGGCGGTGCTGTCGGACAAGCGCCATCCTGCCATGCCCGAGGTGCCGTCGCTCACCGAACTGGGGTACCCCTCGGTCATTCCCGGCTTGAATGGGGTTTATGCCCCCGCAGGCACACCGCCCGAGATGTTGTCCAAGCTGCAAAGCCTGTGTCAGAAAGTGCTGGAATCCGATGGGTTTAAACAATCGGCGCAGTCCCTGCAACAGGTGCCAGCCTTCCTGACGGCCGCCCAGTTCAAGGAGCGCATCCAAAAGACCTACCGCTTGCACGCCGATTTGATTCCCCGCTTGAACCTGGAGAAAAACTGACATGAGCCTGCCACCCATTCGACGTGTGCTGACGGGAGACGACGCAACGGGACTCTCCTCCATCATCGAGGATGGGCCATCACCGGCCGTTCGCGTGGTTCCTGCGCGCCCCGGGTATCGTGTCAGCAATTTGTGGCGCACAAGTGCAGCGCCCTCGTCGGTCAATGAACCCGATCAGATTGCGCAACACCAGGGCGTTTCGCCCCCAGCGGGCGGCACCGTGCTGCGCATCATTGACTTCCCCCCTGAGCCTCAGGATCCACAAGCACTCGCGCGTATGCTCGACGCCACCTTCGGCAGCATGTACCGGGATGCGCAACACGCCCCTCGACCCGGCCAGCATCCGGGCATGCACCGCACGGCCACGGTGGATTACGCCATCGTGCTCGAGGGGGAAATAGTGGCCATCATGGACAAGGATGAAACCGTGCTGCGAGCCAGCGATGTGCTGATTCAGCGGGGCACCAACCACGCCTGGGCCAACCGATCAGGCAAGCCGGCGCGGGTGGCGTTTATATTGGTGGATGCCCACGCTTGAGAGCGTGTGCATCCTTATGCATGGACTCGATGTACCCGCCCAGGCACTGGATTTAGACTGGATAGCCTGTCTCAGGTGCCGACGGTCATCGAGCAGGGCGTCAAGGACTACGAAGCAGTCGTCTGGTTTGGATTGGCAACGCCAGCCGGTACACCTGAGGATGTCGTCAACAAAATTGCCGAGGATTTGCGTGCGAGCCTGGCTGAGAGCGAGGTGCGCAACAAACTCATCGGCGGCGGCATGTTCCCAGCCTTCCTGTCGAGCCCAGTGCGGTGTGCGGGGCTATATGGATTTAACTTATTTGAAAATATCAAAACAGTCGTTTGAGTTTTAAAGACTCGGCGACAGAATCCGCTCCTTCAACGCTGATTGGCGTTTGTTCAGGAGAGATAGATGTTGAAGTTTGATCGAAGGGCGCGGGGCTGGCTGATAGCGGCCCTCTTCTCGTCCACATTAGGGGCCGCGGCTCAGACCAGTTTGCTCAATGTTTCCTATGACCCCACACGGGAGTTGTACGCCGAGTTCAACCAGGCCTTTGCCAAACACTGGAAGGCCAAAACGGGTCAGGACATCAGCATCAAGCAGTCCCACGGGGGATCCGGCAAACAAGCGCGCTCCATCATCGATGGTCTGGACGCCGATGTCGCGACACTGGCACTCGCGGGTGACACCGATGCCTTGTTCGAACCTGGCAAGCTGATTGCCAAAGACTGGCAAAAGCGTTTGCCTCACAACAGTTCGCCCTACACCTCAACCATTGTGCTGGTGGTGCGTGAGGGCAACCCCAAAGGCATTCGCGACTGGGATGATTTGATCAAACCTGGCGTGAAGGTCATCACCCCCAACCCCAAAACTTCAGGGGGTGCACGCTGGAATTACCTCGCAGCCTGGGAGTTCGCCAAAAGAAAATACGGCGGAGACGACAAAGCGCGGGAGTTCGTGAAAAAACTCTTTGAAAACGTTCCGGTCCTCGACACGGGGGCACGTGGCTCCACCATCACCTTTGCCCAGCGTGCCCAGGGTGATGTACTGATTGCTTGGGAAAACGAGGCCTACTTGCTGGAAAAAGAGTTTTCCGCCAAGTTTGACGTGGTGTATCCCTCCTTGTCCATTCTGGCCGAGCCCGCAGTCACGGTGGTCGACAAAAACGTGGATAAAAAGGGCACGCGCACCCTGGCGACAGCGTATCTGGAATACCTCTACAGCGATGAAGGCCAGGACATTGTCGGCAAGAATTTCTACAGACCCACCTCAGCCAAGGCGCAGGCGAAATATGCCAAGCAGTTTCCTGCGCTGAAACTGGTCACCATCGATCAGGCCTTTGGCGGTTGGAGCAAAGCCACGCCTGCACACTTTGCGGATGGTGGCAGCTTTGATCAGATTTATACCAAGAAATAACCGGGTTCAGGCTCGGCCTGGAAGTTCCATAGACATTTTGGGCATAAGCAAACCATGGAATATTCGTTGGTTTCTTAAGCCTGACTCAGCACAATTCCTCGCATGCATTTCCCGTTACTTTTCATGCCGACATCGGGTCGTGTCAGGACCCACCACGTCCTGCCAGGTTTCCATCTGGCTCTCGGCACCACCGTGCTGTACCTCAGCCTGATTGTGTTGATTCCGCTGTCGGCGCTCTTGTTCAAGACGTTCAGCTTGACCTGGACGCAGTTTTGGGACGCTGTGACGGGAGAGCGGGTCATGGCCTCCTACCGGCTCACCTTTGGCGCCTCGTTTCTCGCCGCTGTGGTGAATGTCTTCTTTGGGTTGCTGGTGGCCTGGGTGCTGGTTCGCTACGAATTTGTGGGCAAGAAGGTGGTGGATGCCCTGGTGGATTTGCCGTTTGCGCTGCCCACGGCGGTCGCAGGCATCTCCCTCACGGCTCTGCTGGCCGGTAACGGCTGGGTGGGGCAATACCTCGAGCCTCGGGGCATTCAGCTGGCCTTCAACCCCAACGGCGTGGTGATCGCTCTGATCTTCATCGGCTTGCCTTTTGTGGTGCGAACGGTGCAGCCCGTCTTGGAGGACCTCGAGCAAGAACTGGAAGAAGCGGCCACCTGCCTGGGGGCGACCCGTTGGCAGACCTTCACGCGGGTGATTTTGCCGGCCATTCTCCCGGCCTTGCTCACGGGCTTTGCGATGGCCTTTGCCCGCGCGGTGGGGGAGTACGGCTCTGTGATTTTCATTGCCGGGAACATGCCCATGATCTCGGAGATCACGCCGCTGATCATCATCGGAAAGCTGGAGCAATATGACTATGCGGGGGCCACGGCGGTGGCCCTGGTGATGCTGGTGATTGCCTTTGTCTTGCTGCTCTTCATCAATACGCTGCAGTCCTGGCAACGTCAACGCTCGGGTGCGCCCGTATGAACGGCCAACGCCACGCACAGCGGTCAGCACCGAGGCAGGTGCATGCCTGTACCACCGAACCAGCCTGGGTGCGCTGGGTCTTGCTGAGCCTGGCGCTCGGCTTCCTGTTCCTGTTTCTGGTCTTGCCGCTCGCGACCGTGTTCGCAGAAGGTTTGCGCAAGGGAGTGGAAGCCTATCTGGACGCCTTTCACGAACCCGATGCCTGGGCGGCCATCCGTTTGACCCTCATCACCGCCGCCATCGCTGTTCCGCTGAACCTGGTGTTCGGCGTTGCGGCGGCCTGGGCCATCGCCAAATTCGACTTCAGGGGCAAGGCGTTTCTCACCACGCTGGTGGATTTGCCGTTTTCGGTGTCTCCGGTGGTGGCAGGTCTGATTTATGTGCTGATCTTTGGGGCGCAAGGGTGGTTGGGCCCCTGGCTGGCTGCGCACGACATCCAGGTCATATTTGCTGTGCCGGGCATTGTTCTGGCCACGGTATTCGTCACTTTTCCGTTCATCGCGCGTGAGTTGATTCCGCTGATGCAGGCCCAGGGCACGGAAGAAGAGCAGGCGGCCATCGTGCTGGGTGCAACCGGCTGGCAGACGTTTTGGTACGTCACGCTGCCCAACATCAAGTGGGGGTTGATATATGGGGTGATCCTGTGCAATGCCCGCGCCATGGGGGAATTCGGTGCGGTTTCTGTGGTGTCGGGCCACATACGGGGGTACACCAACACCATGCCCTTGCACGTGGAAATCCTCTACAACGAATACCAGTCGGTGGCGGCCTTTGCCGTCGCATCTTTGCTGACCCTTCTGGCGTTGCTGACCCTGGTCATCAAGTCGATCGTGGAGTGGTTGGAGACGAAAGACCCACAACCGGCCTCGAAACGAGCCACTGAACCCGCTTACCTGCATGGACTGCTGACATGAGCATCGACATTCAACACATTCACAAGCAATTTGGCAACTTCACGGCGCTCAATGACATCAACCTGACCATCGAGTCGGGTGAATTGGTAGCACTGCTGGGCCCCTCGGGTTGCGGCAAGACCACCTTGTTGCGCATCATTGCCGGTCTTGAGTCGTCTGATTCAGGCCATATCCTGTTCAGCGGTGAGGACACGACCCACGTTCATGTGCGTGAGCGTCAAGTGGGGTTTGTGTTTCAGCACTATGCCTTGTTCAGGCACATGACGGTGTTTGACAACGTGGCCTTTGGCCTGCGCGTGAAGCCACGCGCCGTGCGACCCAGCGAGCAAGAGATTCACCGCAAGGTGCATGAACTGCTTGGCCTGGTTCAGTTGGACTGGCTATCCGACCGGTACCCGTCTCAGTTGTCAGGCGGACAGCGTCAGCGCATCGCCTTGGC
>JACCEE010263543.1_pt1 | contig 12183 bp, 11 predicted proteins | sample 7449931 | NCBI WGS metagenome assembly JACCEE01 (sample SAMN15323457, study PRJNA562643) | freshwater metagenome | isolation source: river surface water | place: USA:Blue River Watershed | collected 2017-08-19 | reverse complement strand
TGTTCTGAATCAAAACCAACCGGTGCGTTAATGGCAGGTAAGCCTGCAAGGTTCACGGCGATGGTATAGATGTCACCGAGGTACATTTCAACCGGATCCAACGACGCGCCAATTTTGTAGGCAGTGGTTGGAGCCGTTGGAGCTGCAATCACATCAACCTGTTCAAAAGCTTTGAGGAAATCTTGCTGGATTAAACGACGGACTTTTTGTGCTTTCACATAGTAGGCATCATAATAACCGGCAGACAGGGCATAGGTTCCGATCAGGATACGGCGCTGAACTTCGGCACCAAAACCTTCAGAACGCGAACGTTTGTAAAGATCAAGCAAGTCAGCCGGATTTTCACAGCGATAGCCATAACGTACACCGTCATAACGTGACAGGTTGGAAGACGCTTCAGCTGGCGCGATCAGATAATAGGTCGGGACATAGGCTTCCGTCATGTTGAGGTCGATTTCAACCAGCACTGCGCCCATTTCTTCAAGTTTTTTCAGCGATTCTTCAACACGTGCTTTGACATCAGCAGCCAAGCCAGCCACATTGAAATACTGTTTTGGAATCCCGATGCGCAAACCTTGGATAGCCGTTGCATTCAGATTTTCCACGTAATCTTCAACCTCCTGATTCACAGAGGTGGAGTCACGTTCATCATGACCTGCCATGACATTCATCAGGTAGGCACAGTCTTCAGCTGAACGTGCCATCGGGCCACCCTGATCCAATGAGGATGCATAGGCAATCATACCGAAACGCGAAACTCGGCCATAACTCGGTTTTAAACCGGTCAAGCCACAGAAAGAAGCCGGTTGACGGATTGAACCACCGGTATCGGTTCCGGTTGCAAATGGTGCAAGATCAGCTGCTACGCAGGCTGCTGAACCGCCTGAAGAACCCCCAGGTACGCGATCCAGTGCCCACGGGTTTTTGGTCGCGCCGTAGTACGAGCTTTCTGAGGTGGAACCCATGGCGAACTCGTCCATGTTTACTTTACCCAGTGTCACTAGACCAGCAGCTTTACCTTTAGCCACTACAGTTGCATCGTAAGGCGAGATAAAGTTGTCCAGCATTTTTGAGCCGGCGGTGGTTTTGATGCCTTGGGTACAAAAAATATCTTTGTGTGCAAGTGGAATACCGGTTAATGCTGTCGCGTTACCGGCTTTGATCGCGGCATCAGCTGCATCGGCTGCCGCAAGTGCCTGTTCTGCGGTGACAGTCACATAACTGTTGACCTGTGTGTCAATTTTGGCAATACGGTTTAAATAGTGTTGAGTCAGTTCGCGGGAAGAAAATTGGCCCTGGCTTAAGCCTGCGGAAAGCTCGCGAATGGATAAGCGATGTAAATCAGTCATGAGTTAAATTCTTTACGTTCATTTATGAGAGCAGACAGATGAGTAAGCGGACTTATTCAATCACGCGAGGAACGAGGTATAAACCGTCTTGCGTTGCTGGGGCAACTGCTTGATATTCATCACGATGATTGCTTTCGGTCACCACGTCCGGACGTAATGGCTGAGGATGGTCAAATGGGCTTTTCAGCGGTTCTACACCGTCGGTGTCGATGCCTTTTAAGCTTTCCATCATGCCTAAAATTTTATTTAGGCTTTGAGCATATTCAGCAGATTGCGTATCATTGAGTGATAATCTAGCGAGATTGGCAATCGCTGAAACTGTTTGTGCATTTAAATCCGCAGAATGCTGAGCATCCGATGTAGACATAACATCACCTAAGTCAGTATTAAAATTTTTCAAAATATCGTGCGTTATAATAAGCGATTGACTTGTTCAAAGCATCACATTTAGTTAAAGTTGCCGACTTGCGTCCACCACAAAGTTTAATTGAGAACGACCCGTGATTCTAAAACGACTAATTGGCTTGTTTTCGCCAGATCTAGCCATTGATTTAGGTACAGCAAATACACTTATTTATGCACCTGGACGAGGCATTATATTAAATGAACCAACGGTTGTGGCAATCCGTCACAGTGGTTCTCAAAAAATTGTTGCCGCTGTAGGCCTTGATGCTAAACAAATGCTAGGTCGTACACCTGCCAATATTTCAGCGATTCGTCCAATGAAAGACGGTGTGATTGCCGACTTCGAAGTGACTGAAACCATGCTGAATCAGTTTATTGGCAAAGTGCATGAGAAACGTCTGTTTCCACCTGCACCACGTGTCGTGGTCTGTGTTCCTTGCAAGTCAACGTTGGTTGAACGTCGTGCGATTCGCGAAGCGGTATTCAATGCCGGTGCACGTGATGTGCGTTTGATCGAAGAACCAATGGCTGCTGCCATTGGTGCTGGTCTGCCGGTTGAGCAAGCTTGTGGTTCAATGGTCGTAGACGTGGGTGGCGGTACGACAGAAATTGCAATCATCTCCTTGCAGGGCTGTGTTTATGCAGATTCCTTGCGTATTGGTGGTGATGTGTTTGATGAACAGATCATTAATTATGTGCGTAAGGCGCATGGCTGTGTGATCGGTGAAACCACTGCAGAAACCATCAAGAAAGAAGTGGGAATGGCTTTACCGGATGGCGACGCAAAACCATTAGAAATCGAAGTTCGTGGCCGTAATCTGGCTGAAGGCGTACCACGTTCGATTACTGTGACCTCCAATGAAATTACCCAAGCGATTGCTGATCCGTTACAAAGTATCGTATCTGCAGTGAAATCAGCACTAGAACAAACCCCTCCAGAACTTTCTTCCGATATTGCGGAACGTGGTATTGTGTTGACTGGTGGTGGTGCCTTGTTACGTAATTTAGACAAACTTTTAGCCCAAGAAACAGGTCTGCCTGTAGTGGTGGCTGAAGATCCATTGACCTGTGTGACGCGTGGTGGCGGTAAGGTGCTGGAATTCTTCGACAATCCGAACCATGACATGCTTTTTGTCGGCTAATTTAAGGATCAGGCGGTGCAACCGAATCTTTTTTCAAGACAACCGCCATCTTTTCGCTCTTTTATCATTGCGGTTATCACCTGCCTGATTGTGCTGTTTTTTGATTGGCGCATGCCGTATGTGGTGCAACCCGCAAGAGATGTCTTGTATGCAGCGTATAATCCGATTTATGCGCTGGCAAGCTATCCAGTATTATCGCGAGAATGGCTGAATCAACAAACCAAATCTGAAGCACAGCTGCGCCGTGAAAATACGGCACTTCAGGCTGAACTGCTACAGGCACAGGTTCGCCTACAGAAATTATCTGAACTTTCTGCGGAAAATACCCGCTTACGTGGTCTGTTGGATACTCCGCTGATTATTGATGGTCGCATGGAAATTGCCGAGGTGATTGGAACCGATGCAGATCCTTTACGGCATATCATTATTATCAACCGGGGGGGCAGCAATCAGTTGAAAGTGGGCCAGACCGTTCTCGATGATAAAGGTATCATTGGACAGATTATTGATGTCTATCCGCATAGTGCACGCATCATGCTGCTTTCGGATAAAGAACATTCCTTGTCGGTACGTCTCGAACGTACCGGGATGCGAGCCATTGTATCGGGTACAGGAGATCTGGGTCGTCTGAAAATGGAATATGTACCAACCAGTGCCAATATCCAGGTAGGCGATCGGGTGTTCAGTTCTGGTTTAGGGCAACATTTTCCAGCTGGCTATCTGGTGGGTACTGTGTCTAAAGTGATGCGGCACAATTCAGGTGAATTTGCCCAGATCGATGTGAAGCCTGCAGCGCAACTGGCTGGTGGTCATCACGTCGTCATTCTGTTCTCTGACTCACTTGCGATGGAGCAACCTTATGCTAATCGCTAAAATGCGCAGTCAAAAACCACAAGATCCGCTCATTCCGATTATCTTGTCGGTGATTGTCGCCTCAGTGCTGCTGGTCTATCCTTTATCTTATACGCTGTCTGGTTGGCGTCCACTGTGGATGATGATGATCATGCTGTTTTGGGTGCTTTGTCAGCCAACTTGGTGTGGGGTATGGTTTGCTTTTGCGACCGGAATTTTTACTGATTTATTACTAGATGCACCGCTCGGACTGAATGCGCTGAGCTTTGTGCTGATTACCTTCATCGTGCGCTTTTTTACCCGTGAACGACGTATTCTCACTTTTGGCAATTTATGGCTGATCGCGGCGATGGCTATTCTGGCACATTTATTTTTTATCTGGATGGCCCGGATTATGGGCGGCGTGCAATTCTCGTTAGCCCAGCATTGGCAGCCTTTACTGACCAGTATCCTTGCCTGGCCACTTCTGTATTTTTTGTTACGTAAATGGCGCATTTAATCCTCGCATCGAGTTCCCCCCGACGCCAAGAATTACTCCAACAGATTGGACTCGATTTTACCGTCTATAGCCCAGATATTGACGAAACCGTACGACCTGACGAGACTGTACAAGCCTACGTTGAACGTCTGGCGCAAGCTAAAGCACAAGCTGTACTCGCACAGTTTCCGGACGCAGTGGTGATTGCTGCAGACACCAGCTTGAGTGTCGACGGTCAGATTATTGGCAAGCCCGAATCTAAACAACATGCCTTTGCCATCTGGTCACAACTCTCTGGTCGTCAACATGATGTATTATCAGGAGTTTGCGTCGCCACTTCACAACAAATTTCAAGTATAGTGGTAACAACACACGTTGAGTTCCAGTCGCTGAGTCCAGACGATATGGAAAATTACTGGGCGACAGGAGAGCCTTTAGGGAAAGCCGGTGCCTATGCGATTCAAGGGATTGCCGCTCAATATATCCCGCGGATCGAGGGCAGCTACACTAATGTGGTAGGTTTGCCTTTGTATGAAACACTACAGTTATTAAAAGCGGTTAAGGCACTAAATTAACCGTTGCAACAAGAATTTTCATAATGTTTTGAGTTTTCCTATGTCTGAAGAATTACTCATTAATGTCACGCCTATGGAATGTCGCGTGGCATTAATTCAGAACGGCACCGTGAACGAGTTATTCGTCGAACGTACGGTGAAGCGTGGTCTGGTCGGCAATATCTATAAAGGCAAGGTGGTGCGTGTTTTGCCGGGTATGCAGGCAGCCTTTGTAGACATTGGCCTGTCACGAACTGCCTTTTTACATATCAATGATATGGTCTGGCCACGTCACCAGGCGACGCCGAACGTGTTTGAACTCTTACAACCTGGACAAATCCTTACGGTTCAGGTGATGAAAGACATGCTGGGTACCAAGGGCGCACGGCTGTCGACGGATCTTTCTATCCCATCGCGTTATTTGGTCTTAATGCCCTATGGTAATCATATTGGGGTATCGCAGCGCATCGAGTCTGAAGAAGAGCGTGATCGTCTGCGCAGTATGATCGAGCGTATTCAAAGCCAGCACCAATTGCCGGGTAGCGTGATTGTGCGTACTGCAGCAGAGGGAGTGGATGAAGCCGCCATCATGCAGGATATGTGCTATCTGGCCAAGTTGTGGGAATATATTCAGCGCAAGCAGAAAAATGTCGCTGTACCTTCACTGATCTTTGAAGAGTTGCCTTTGCCGCAACGGGTGATTCGTGATTTGGCGAGTGAAGATACCGCCAAAATTTATGTCGACTCCCGTGAAATACATGCCAAGTTGATCGAATTTATCGACGAATTCGTACCGACGATGACCAACCGCCTGATTCACTATCCAGGTGAGCGTCCATTATTTGATTTATATAATGTCGAAGAAGATATTCAGAAAGCCTTGCAGACCCGTGTTGCCTTGAAGTCGGGTGGTTATCTGATGATTGACCAGACTGAAGCCATGACCACGATTGACGTCAATACGGGTTCATACGTGGGTGGGCGAACGCTGGAAGATACGGTTTTTAAAACCAATATGGAAGCCACGCAGGTAATTGCACGTCAATTACGTCTACGCAATCTAGGCGGCATTATCATTATTGACTTCATTGATATGCAGGAAGCTGTGCATCGTGAAGAGGTCATGCGCCAGTTTGAAAAAATGTTGGAACGCGACCACGCTAAAACCAAGATCACTCAGGTGTCGGAACTGGGTCTGGTGGAAATGACGCGTAAGCGTACCCGCGAGTCGTTAGAACATTTGCTGTGTGAGTCGTGCCCGACCTGTCAAGGACGAGGCTATGTCAAAACTGCCGAGACTGTGTGTTACGAAATTTTTCGTGAAATTTTACGTTATGCACGTGCTTTTGAGTCACAAAGTGGCTTTACTGTCGTAGCACATCCTTCAGTGATTGACCGATTGTTAACCGCCGAAGCACCGGCCGTGGCTGATTTGGAACACTTTATCAATCGTGTGATTAAATTCCAGGTGGAAAACCTGTATACGCAAGAGCAATATGACATCATCTTGAGCTGAAATTGTAACAGGATTTCGCTTAATCCTTGTTACAACTGAAATTTTACTTTCGAACCTGAATTTTCAATACTAGGCACACTAAATAGCCAAAGACTTTTTTCGATGCGTTTTTGCAAAAAAGTCTGAGCAAATGAGAGTCCTGAGATGAACGTACGAGATAAAATTATTCAACAAAGCCTCAAACAAGTGATCGAAAGTAAAGCCGCCAATACCTGCTATATGCTCGATGAAAAAGGTAAAGAAGTACCCATTACCACCGCCATGGTGCGCACAGTTTGCCATCAGTTATTAAAGCAGTGTCGTACAATTAAAAATTAAGGGGCAAATGATTCGCCCCTTAATTTTTTCCTCTTTTAAACTTTATCCGTTTACCATTTCATTAGTCGCTGATGCAGTAATGATTTCCTCAAAACGCTGAATTTCTTCTTCGAGGTAGGTCAGCAGATTTTGCATCTTCGGTAAGGCATTTCGACAGGCCGTCAAGCCAACTTCGAGTTTGCCCAGATAGCTGGTCATGGTGATGTTTAAGGCTTGTCCATCAAGCACAATCGAAGCGGGATAGAGGGCATCCAGTTTAGCGCCATTCCAGTACAAGGGTTCACGTGGGCCGGGTACATTCGAAATCACCAAGTTAAAAGCCTGCCGTTTCGGCATCATGCCTGATAAGATATTCAATCCTGCTGCGCTGTAGACCAAGGCACTATAGCTGAGTGCTTGATTGGCATTCATACGTTTAAAACGCTGTTTGGCATTTTGTACACTACGTTGCACAATCCGCAGGCGTTCAACCGGATCGGCTTTGTGAGTGCCTAGATTCGCTAGAATCATGGTAATCCGGTTGCTGACATCGGAATCATCTTCGCGTAAAGATGCGGGTACCATTGCAATTAATGGTTTCTTAGGTAAGCTGTTTTGGCTGAGCAAGTATTCGCGTAAGGCCCCTGAGCACACAGCTAAAATCACATCATTCAGGGTACCACCCAACGCTTGGGCAATACGGCGGAAACGTTCCAGCTCAAATGACTGTGCGGCAAAACGACGTGAAGAACTGACGCGTTGATTCAGAATACTGCTCGGGGCCTGAAAGCTCGAGACATAATCCGGATTGTAGCGTTTGTCCTGCATGATGGTGTGGGAGAGTTCCGAAAAGACCGTGGGAACGACTTCAAACTGACCTTTCATTTTTGTAATAATCTTGCTGATCCGGCTAGATGCCGGGGCTTTCAGGCGTTTGGCACGCTCACCTTCAACACACCAAGGTGGCACAATGTGTTTGGCATTTGGATCTTTGGAGAAAGATTTTTCGAGTAGCCGCATCCCTGCAATACCATCCACCATGGCGTGATGGATCTTAAAATACATGGCAAAACGGTTGCCTTCGATTCCTTCAATAATGTTGCAAGTCCAGAGGGGTTTAGCGCGGTCAATCAGCGTACTGTGTTCCTGTGAAATATAAGTCAATAATTCACGGATACGTCCAGGATGAGGCAGGGCAATGTGACGGAAATGATGGTCGAGATCAAATTCTTCATCTTCTTCCCAGAAAAGGCCATGCAATTTATTATTGAAGGGGGGAACAGGAATACATTTATTTTTTCGAATGTCTGCGACTAGGTCTTGAATAAAGGTTTCAGGGGCATGTTCTGGAATTTCAAAAATAAACAAACCACCCACATGCATTGGTTGTTGGCGTTTTTCGAGTGAAAGGAAAATAAAGTCAATTGGGTGTAATGGACGCATAGCGCTAATTGCCTCACTGCAACATATCTTGGCAGCTCTTTTTTGAGTTGCTGCTTGTTAGAATTATCTAATCTTGTGGAGTATATATTTTTTTATGGGGTTGTGCGTAAGGGATTTATTGCGCAACCTATCCAAAAATAAAAAAGCCACCCTAGAGGATGGCTAGACAATATTATTTTTTTAAGTTGCCTGCATGCAAACCACACTCTTTATGGGTTTCTTCTTCCCACCACCAACGGCCTTCACGCTCATGCTGATTCGGTAACACAGGCTTGGTGCAAGGTTCACAACCAATTGAAATAAAACCACGTTCATGTAATGGATTGTAAGGAATTTCCATCATGCGGATGTAGTTCCAGACATCTGCACTACTCCAGTTGGCTAGCGGATTATATTTGATTAACTGTTTACCCGGACCAGAAAAACCCGGATCCGCCTGAATGACTGGAATTTCTGTACGTGTGCCTGGGCTCTGGTCACGGCGTTGTCCGGTAATCCAGCCATCCAGCGTGGCTAGTTTTTTGCGTAACGGTTGTACCTTACGGATACCGCAACACTCTTTATGTCCATCCTGATAAAAACTGAATAAACCTTTTTCAGTGACCAGTTGTTGTAGCGCTTCAGCGTCAGGGCAACAGATTTCGATATTGATTTTATAATGATTGCGGACAGCTTCAATAAACTGATAGGTTTCCGCATGCAAACGACCTGTGTCCAAGCTAAACACACGGAATGGTTTGCCTAAACGTGATGCCATGTCAATCAGTACTACATCTTCTGCACCGGAGAAAGAAATCGCAATTTCGCCTTCCTGATTGAGTGCAAGGTCGAGAATTTCACTTGGAGATTTATCAGTATATTCAGATGCCAAAGCATCCACGAGATCAAGGGTAGGAATGATGGACATGTGTGCTCCTGGCGACAGGCTTGGATACTCAACAATGAGTCCAATAGAAATAAAAAAGAATTTTAGTAGAAATGAAATCACTTCCTTAGCACTTTAAATAGAATGCTTATGAATAAAATCGATTTAAACAGCAGCAGCGCAAAATTGTGTTGCTTAGTGGTATGATAGGCCAAATTTTTTTCAGGCACATTTGGGAGAGCCCATGGAAATCGTATGTCTAGATCTTGAAGGTGTATTGGTTCCGGAAATCTGGATCAATTTCGCTAAAAAAACCGGGATTAAAGAGTTGGAAGCAACTACGCGTGATATTCCAGACTACGATGTATTGATGACACAACGTTTGAATATTTTGAAGCAACATGGTTTGGGCTTAAATGATATTCAGGACGTCATCGCAGATATGGGCCCATTACCGGGTGCAAAAGAGTTCGTTGAATGGGTGCGTACTCATTTTCAATTGGTCATTTTATCCGATACCTTCTATGAATTTGCACATCCGTTAATGCAGCAATTAGGCTGGCCAACCATTTTCTGTCATAAATTAGAGACAGACGAAGCAGGCATGATCTCAGCCTACAAATTGCGCCAACCAGACCAGAAGCGTCAAGCTGTGAAAGCCTTACATGCGCTGAACTTCCGTGTAATCGCAGCTGGTGATTCTTACAATGACACCACCATGTTGGGTGAAGCCAACCACGGTTTCCTGTTTGATGCGCCAGAAAACGTAATTGCTGAATTCCCGCAATTCCCAGCGATTCATGGTTATGATGCGTTGAAAGAAGCGATCCGTGCTGTTTCTCAACGTGACATTCCGGCTTAAGGTATGTCACCAAAGAAAATGGCGCCTTAAAGGCGCCATTTTTTATACAGGATTGATTAGAATTTGTAGCCGATTTTCAAACCATAGGCGATGGCATTGTTGTCTGAAAAAGTTCCAACATTATTGTCCTGGGCTGTTTTAGCTGTTGCATCGCCGAGCCATAAGTATTTTACACCGCCCGCGATAAAGTAATTTGGAGCAGGGCTATATTGTGCACCGAGGCCTACATTCCAGTAACCTTCATAGGGACCTAAAGTTGTGACTGGATTACCTGCACCACTATCCCAGCCTACAGAGACATTACCTGCCCATTTGTCATTAAGCTTACGACCTACACCCACGTTAGCGGACCATTGGTCATCAGAGTAATCCACGAGATTGATTTTTTTCCCAACTCGAGGATTATTTTCTGCCAGTTCTGCAAATTGATGCGGTTGAATCGCAAAACCTCCCCAGTTCACCCAGCGAACGTTCGCAAAAGCCACCGTGTTGGCCATAATACCGGTTTGAAAATCAAGATTGACTGACTGAGGTGTAGTAATTGTGGTTTCACCTGGTGTCGCGCCTAGAGCTGCTGGATTGATTGTGCCAAAACCGAGTGTTTCATGCGCATTAAAGTCATGATCGATTTCAGAGCGGTAGGTTAACGATGTTTTGAGTGCAATCTCAGGAATTTGATAGGCAAATCCTGCTAACCAGCCGATCCCTGATTCTTCAGAGAAATTGGCATCATATGAGCCAAAGCCTGCAGCTCCACCATAAGCCGCGCCGCGAAGTGAAACATGACCTTCAATCGTTTGATAAACAGGTCCTGCATAAAAATTCCAGTTGCTATTAGGTTGGAAGCCTAAGATCAAGGCAAGATTTTGTGATTTTACTTCAACTGTAGTACCTTGACCTGCAACACCTTTCATTTCTCCAGTGATTTGGGTATTCCCTATTACACCCACAACATCTGTAGGTTTTATGGTGAAGTTATTCACTCCACTATATTCTGCATCAGCACCAAATGGTTGATCATAAATCAGACCTAAAGAATAATGATCATTCAGTTGTACTTTGACTGCTGCATTCGCAAACTGATAATCACCAGCCATATCACTAACTGAATTACCATTTGTATCCTTACCTGAGAGACTTGGATCGAGCACTGTAATACCCGCTTCTGCATAGTTGCCGGGTTGTAAAAAAGCCGAAATGGATTGGCCAGAGCGATCCATTGCAGCCGCGAAAGCACCTGCTGCAGGAAATGCAGCTAAAATGATGGCTGAAGTGAGGGCTTTTAATTTCATTTTATATCTTCCTTGAACTGTCTGAGCGTTAAACATATGGATTTCATGAGTGCTCATTAATGTGCTTGAGATCACTACAATGAAGCCGTTACATGGTTCAAAAATAACATAATTGAAATAAGAGTAAATGCTCTAGAATGGAGGTGATAAGAGATGGAATATCTAAAAAATGTCTGATCGGTTAATTTATACTAGATTGAATAACTAAAAATCCACTTAATCTATTGTTTTTAATTATATTTATTATTGTGGTGTGGTTCGCAATCTGGCTTTTCGATTTTTATGACTAAAAATGAACCATGAGTTCAAAATAATAGTGGGGTTTTAAAACAATCAAAATAACATAAATGGGGGAGAGGTAATGGGGTGGGATTGTGCGCCCTGCGCGTATAGAACTATGCTCTGTATGTATTGATATATAATGGTTTGAGTTTTTTATATATTGCTGTGTATCCTCATTTGTATCCTTATTTCTCAATGTACCCTTAAAAAACGTGGGTTCGAATCCTTGTTTAGGAATCGAATATATATCCTCATTCGTATCCTTAAACCTGACTTTTTATTGTTCGATTTGGTCGAATAGGCAGGGGGTAATCCAAAAGTTACGCCGTCATAATTTAATGACCGCGCCACTAGCCAGATTCTTACATACGCGAAATTAAAAATTGAGCCTCTTTACATTTGGCTTGCTGCTGGGTGGGGGATGCTCAGACATTCCAGCTTAATAGATCGGATACCGCGTCCATCCAATCAGGTTAAATCTATTGGGATTTTAAGTAAGCGTCCGCTGAACCCCATGCCTATTTTTTAATTTGAGTTGGATTTCCAGCGATGTGGCAGTAATTCTTCTATTTGGGTCGCTTTATGCGTCGGCAGCCTTTTCAGCACATCACTTAAATAGGCATACGGATCCAGCCCATTCAGCTTTGCTGACTGGATTAAAGTCATGATATTGGCCGCTCGTTGACCACTGCGCAGCGAGCCAGCAAACAGCCAGTTCTTTCGTCCCAAGGCCCAGGGGCGCATTGAGTTCTCTGCCCAGTTATTGTCAATGGGTAGATTGCCATCATCCAGATAGCGGCTTAAGGCTGGCCAACGCTTCAGACTGTAATTGATGGCCTTGGCGGT
>JACCEE010222622.1_pt1 | contig 12185 bp, 9 predicted proteins | sample 7449931 | NCBI WGS metagenome assembly JACCEE01 (sample SAMN15323457, study PRJNA562643) | freshwater metagenome | isolation source: river surface water | place: USA:Blue River Watershed | collected 2017-08-19 | reverse complement strand
CTGACCCGAAAAGTCCGGAGAACGAGAGGCCTCACTTTATCCCTCGCAAGCGGTCTGCCAAAGTCGCGGTTGTTGACAAAGCTGACGTTGATCACGCGAGTAACTTTACGCCGCGTCACTCGACCTATTTTGCAACCTACTTCCTGATTACGGGTTTGCACGGGTTGCATGTGCTCGGAGGGATTTTAGTTTTCATTTACTTCTGGCTTCCGATACCGGGCGGCACGTTGTTGTACCGAAAAAATCCTGAGCACTTGGCCAATCGGGTCGAAGTCGCGGGTCTTTTCTGGCACTTCGTTGACTTGGTGTGGATTTTCGTATTCCCGATTTTCTACCTCCTCTAGCTTCTGTTTATGTCCGACCATCATTCTGAAGTACATCATCATGGCAGTGAGGCCGACCATGCGCATGCTGCCTCGCACGCCAAAGCCTACCTCGTGGTAGGGGGAGCTCTGCTTGCCCTCACTGGCTTCACGGTATTTTTGTCCTACATCGATTTTGGGTCACAGAGCCGAAATATCATTGTGGGAATGATCGTCGCAACCTTCAAAGCATCCTTGGTTGCGGCAATATTCATGCATTTGAAAGGGGAGAAGAAGACCATCTGGCAGTTTCTCATCATGACGACCATTTTTGCGATTGGTCTGTTCATGCTAACCCTTTTGGCCAACGGTGATCCTATCCCAGGTTCGACAACTGCGATTCGCTAGGTTATGAGCCTTAAAGCCTTCCACCTTTTCTTCTTGTTTGTGGCAGTTCTTCTTTGCGGGGGCTGTTGCTGGTGGGCTTTGTCGACGGGGGCAAGTGAAGCGTTTGGCTACGGAAGTGGTGGCTTGGGATTGGTTTTGCTGCTATACAGTGTGTATTTTGTTCGTAAGTCCCGAGGGATTATTGTTTGAACCCTATGCCTCTATTGAATCGTATGAAGCGTTCTTTTTTGCTGGGTTTACTCGTTAGTGCTTTTTTCGCTTCGTTTGATTGCGAGGCGTGTTCCGTGTGTATGGGTGCGTCTGGTTTGACCGCGGAGGCCACTAACAACGCAATATTCTTCATGCTGGGAACTTTGTTTCTTGTTTTTGGAGGGATTATCGCGGCTGGTATTTCAATCGTTCGGAAGTCTCGGATGGCGGTTTCTGCATACGCGGAGTTGAATTCTTTGGTTAAATAGTATGATTAATAAGGCTCTTGGTATCATTGAGAATGCTTCGGAACATGGATTCCAAGTGGATCATATGCTTGAGTTTTGCCATTGGTTCATGGCGATTCTCGGGGTTTGTTGGTCCATTTTCTATGTGGTGACGATTTACAAGTTTCGTCAGTCGAAGAACCCTCGTGCGAACTATCATGGGGTGATGAGTCATGCTTCGACTCATGCGGAGGTCAGCGTCATTCTTATCGAAGCGGTGTTGTTGATTGGGTTTGCGATTCCTATCTGGACAACTCGGGTGAATGAGATTCCGAATCAAGATGAGGCTTTGAGGGTGCGCGCGATTGGCGAGCAGTTTGGATGGAATTTTCATTACCCAGGGCCAGATCGCAAGTTTGGCAAGGTGGATATCAAGTTTGTTTCGCCCTCTAATCCTCTTGGACTGGATCCGAATGATGCTGACGGGAAGGACGACGTGGTTTCTCGGAATGACCTTCATGTTGTCGAGAAGATCCCTGTGGTCTTGGACATCACTTCGAAGGACGTGATTCACGCGATTTCGATCAAGCAGATGCGTGTGGCGCAGGATGCTATTCCAGGGTCGAGCATTCCGGCTTGGTTTAAGCCTCTACGGACAGGGAAGTTTGAGATTGTTTGTGCTCAGTTGTGTGGCTCGGGTCATTATTCCATGCGTGCCTTGTGTTTGGTTGACGATCAGAAGGGTTTTGATGAGTTCATCAAGGAGCAGAGCGCGCTTCGGGCACCTAGCGTTGCGAGCAACTAAGGAGACGATGGGTTTTGATTTCGAAAGGGTGCCCCTCGGCACCCTTTTTTCTTCTACCAAGTGAGTAAAAATGTTCCACATGCAGCGGTTTCTGGATCTGGCTTGAGATGGTTCTCAGTTGTCGTGGTATTTGCGGTGTTTGGGCTCGTCACGGTTGGCGGTTTGGTGACGAGTTGGAATGCTGGGATGGCGGTTCCTGATTGGCCGCTTAGTTTTGGATCTCTTAACCCAACGGGTTGGTGGGCTGATTTTGCCGTGCGGCTTGAGCATGGGCACCGACTTTACGCTGCTGGGGTGGGGGTGTTGGTCGGGGTGTTGGTCGCTTGGATTCATGGAAACATCCGCGCACTTGGGATCGCCTTGCTGGTCGGGGTGCTGATTGGGGGCGTGGGTCGGTCTCTCGGGCTTTCGAGTGAAGCGAGGATGCATCTCGGGCTGTGGTGTCCTGCTGCGGCGTTTCTTACTTCTTTGATGATTCGCGAGGTTTATCAGACGCGGGAGTTGGTTTTGCTCAGCCGGTTTGCGTTCTTGCTGGTTTGCCTTCAAGCCACGTTGGGTGGATTCCGTGTGACCCAGGAAACGGCTGGTAGCGTCGATGTCGCCTTAGTTCTGAGAGTGTTTCACGGGTGTGTTGCACAGGTTTTCTTGGGTGTGCTGGTGACGATTTCGGCACTGTTGGTTTGCCGTGGGAGGTTCGGCGGTAGTGGCAGACCTGCGAGGTGGGTTCTCCTCGGGAGCCTTTTTTTCCAACTAGTGCTCGGGGCTACGATCCGGCACAAGGGGGCTGGTCTGGCCATCCCGACTTTCCCCGTTGCCGATCCGAGTGGCGCGTTGGTTCCTTCCGTTCACGGATTACTCGTGGATTTGCACTTCACCCACTCGCGTGTTTTGCCGCTCTTTATTTTGGGATTGGTTGTTTGGGTGTTTCAGTCGGACTTGCGCAGGGGGGGGGCGCTGGTCGGGTTGAGGGCGTTGCCCCTAGTGTTGGTGGGGTGTCAGGTTGTGCTGGGTGTTTCCGTGATTTGGTCAGGGCGTTCGGCGGGAGTCACCACGTTGCATGTGCTGACTGGGGCATCACTTCTGGCCTCCGTCGTTTTGAACTTGTGCATTGATTCGATGCAGAAGCAACCGGCTCTGCGGGAGGGCGAGGTATGAGTGTCGGTCGAGTGGAGATTCCCGGAGCAGAACCTGGAGGCGAGGAGGTGCCCAGTTTCTTTGCGGATTTGATGGTTTTGACGAAAGTTCGTCTGAGTTTTTTGGTGCTCGTGACGACATTGACCGGATTTTGGTATTCTAAAACGTTGTCAGGGGTGGGGGCGTCTCAGGCTGGAGTCCTAACGACTGGAAACCTATTGAGTTGCCTTCATGTCATGATTGGGACGGCGTTTGCTGCATTTTCGGCTGCTGCATTGAATCAGTCATATGAGGGCGAGGTAGATTCTCGGATGGAGCGGACGAAAGATCGGCCGGTTCCTGCGGGGCGGATTGAGTCGGGTAAGGTGTTTAAGCTCGGGGTTGGGCTGGGGGTTGTTGGGGTGATTTATTTGGTTTTGTTTTCGGGATGGATGACCGCCGCCTTGGGTGCGTTGACCATTTTCATTTATGTGTGGGTTTATACTCCGATGAAGCAGCGGTCATTTGCTGCTGTGTATGTTGGAGCCGTATCTGGGGCTCTGCCGCCTCTCATGGGCTGGGTCGCCGCGGGGGGGACGGGTTGGTGGGGCGGGTGGGTGCTTTTTTGTGTTCTGCTGTTTTGGCAGATGCCGCATTTTCTCGCGATTGCATGGCTGTATCGCGACGAATATGAGGCGGCCGGTCTAAAGATGCTTCCGTCAGAGGATCCGCAAGGTGAGCGCGCGGGTGGGATTGCTTTGGGATTTGCGGTGCTGCTGGCTGTAGCAGGCTTTTTTCCGTGGTTCACCGGGACCGTTACGGGGTTTCACCTCCCGCTTTCGGCTCTTCTAAACTTCTTCATGGTTGGGTCAGCTCTCGTGTTTCTTTTGGACCGGTCGAGGCTGACGGCTCGGCGTCTTTTCTTCGCGTCGATTGTCTATCTCCCCCTTCACTTGGCTTTATTTTTATGTTCGGTGAAGGGGTAACTGTTTTGCTGCGGTGGTTGGCTCGGGTGTGGGTCGGGCTTCTTTTCTTTCATTTTACGGGATGCGAATCGGATTCTTCCGTCGCGAAGCGTTGCATTGGCAACTATTGGCCGGTGCCGGATTTCTCGTTGGTCAACCAAGATGGATTGCCCTTTCGCAAGAGCGAGATGGGCGGAAAGGTTTGGGTGGTGGATTTCTTTTACACGACCTGTCCGGGGCCGTGTCCGGCACTGACGAGTCGGCTGAGCGACGTGCATCGGGCGTTTGCTGGAGATTCGAGGGTGGGGTTCCTTTCCATTTCGAGTGATCCGGTGAAGGACACTCCCGAGATTCTCAAGCGTTACGCGGAACGCTTTCAAGCGGACCAACGGTGGCAGTTTTTGACTGGAGATGAGGCAGGTGTGTTTGCGTTAGCGAATGAGGGGTTCAAGATGGGGATTGCGAAGGTGGAGGGCGCGCCGGAACCCGTTACGCACAGCACAAAGCTGGCGTTAGTGGATGAATCGGGCGTGGTAAGAGGTTTTTTCGAGGGGATTGGCGAGGAGGAGGGAAACGGAAAGGGGCGCAAAGAGTTGGTGAAGTGCATTCGGTATCTTTTGAAGAATCAATCTGTTACAAAATAGTATGGACGTGACTCAGCTTCCCTTGGTGAACGCCTCGCTCAATGCGACTGCGACCGTGCTGCTTCTTGCGGGAATCGTTGCGGTGAAGCGAGGCAACGCTCGGTTGCACTCGGGATTGATGATTGCCGCCATCGTGGTGTCAGCCTTGTTCCTGACGAGCTATCTCGTGTACCACTTCAACGTTGGAACCGTTACTCGCTTTACGCATCCCGGCTGGCCGAAGGCAGTGTACTTCTTCATCTTGTTCACCCACATCCCGCTGGCTGTTCTGGTTTTGCCACTTCTCGTTCGTACGGTTTGGCCAGCATGGAAGGGCGATTTTGTTCTGCATCGGAAGCGAGCAAAAGTGACGTTCCCTGTTTGGCTTTATGTTTCGGTGACTGGGGTTCTCGTTTACCTGATGCTGTATGTTTGGTTCCCGCCGGCGGGGGTATAGGTTTCTTTTTGCCGCACTCGTCATATTTGCGAGTGGGTCGTGCGGTATTGCGGATGAAGCATTCAAGTGGTTTGAAAGCTGGAGGTTGAAGGGATGGGTCACGTATCCCTTCGAAAAGTTCGAAGCGGGTGAAACTCCAAAAGCCTGCGAAGCGGCCTTCGATGGGATGCGCTTGGCACGAGGGGAATCGGAATGCATGGGCTTGGTTTTGCGCGGGGAAAGTCCGTTGCGCGATGTGCGGATTGAAGTGGTTCAGGCGGGCACCGAACTTCCCTTGGATCATGGGGTGCGTGTCTCGGTTTGGCGCTTGGGTTACGTGTATGTGAGCGAGCCCAGTGGGGAACGAATCAAGGGGGGAATGCCGTTTCCCACGAGGCGAGGTGAGATTCCCGACATCCTGTCTGAATCAAAGGACAACGTGATGCGGGTGAACCGTAACCTGCAGTTTCTCGTACGGATTGAGGCGTCACGAGAGGCGGTTGCGGGACCACGAGCCGCGGAGATTCGTCTTCGGTACCGGCGCGAGGCGTGGATGCCGCCAGAACACCCAACTGAGCATCGGTTGCGGTTTCCAATCGCGATTTCCGAAGTGGCGCTTCCCGCGAAGAGCCCGTTGCTGAACACCACGTACCTGAGTCCGGCTAAGTTTAATCTCTCGGAACTTCCCCCGGATGAACGTGCTTCGACGATTCGGTTGTTCGCGAATGCGCGGCAGACGCCGCATCCCCTCTTGCCGGCTCCAAAAGTCACGATTCGAGATGGGCGCGTGGATGTTGATTCCTCCGCGTGGGAGCGCGCGGTGGATGAGGTATTGGCGGTTCACCCTGCTGCAGAGATGTTTGTACCTGCTTGGGCATCATATCCAGATCAGCGGCTTCAAGGGTTGTATTTTGTGCACCACCGACCGGCAGCCCTGACGCAGAAATGGTTTGGGGTTCCGATTTGCGAAGAAAATGGAGGGTTGAGCGAGGCGTTTAAAGATGTCTTTGGTCAATATCTTGCGCACGTCCAGTCGGTGATCGAATCGCGAGGGTGGGGAAATCGGTTTCACCTCGCCACAGTCGATGAACCGTACGCAGTGCATACGAGCGACCGCACCCAAGATACTCCTGCGAACAACTATCGACTGGTTGTGGAACTCGCTGCGCTCTACCGCGATAAAGCGCCATCGATTACACCTTTTGTGACTGGCGAGCCGTTTGATGAAGTGGATGGGCTCGACAGGATTGGGCACTGGTGCGTTCGGAATCTGAGTAAGGCAACGCTGGTCAGGCAGGCTATTAACGGCACAGGAGCGGTGATGACGGTTTGCGATAACTATCGAAGTGCCATTGATTTTCCGGCCGTGGCACCTCGCACGCTTGGATGGCTCGCGTGGTCGGTGGGCGCTCGGGGTTGGCTGACCTTTGAGGCACTTTCCCAGTTTGAAGATGCCTACGAGGGAAGCGTCCTGACTTACCCCATGATTCATGGGCCGAGCGTGTGGGGCATGGGGCAGTTGTTTTATCCGAGGATGGGGCGTCCAGGTCTGATTGCGTCAGTTCGATGGGAAATGATGCGGGAGGGCGCCGACGACTATGAACTGCTTTGGTGTCTGGCTCAACGTGTTGCGCGAAAGAAGGATTCGGAGGCGTGGTTGATGCGGGCTTCAAATCTTCTCGGACGACAGGCCTCGCGATTGGCTGGTGGCGTAGGTGATCCCGAAACGCAGAGCGCGACGCGAGTGCCTAATCCGCAGCATCATTCTGAGGTGCACTCGGTCCGACTGTTGGCACTTGATCTCCTTGAGGAGCCCAGTGCGAAGTGATCAGGCGAGAATGCTCTTCACCACTTTTCCGTGAACATCCGTCAGTCTGAATCGACGGCCCTGAAAATCGAAGGTGAGTCGCTCGTGATCAAGTCCAAGGCAGTGGAGAATGGTTGCCTGAAGGTCGTGAACGTGGACGGGATTTTCGACGACATGAAAGCCGAACTCATCGGTTTTTCCATACGTCAGTCCTCCTCGTATCCCCCCACCTGCTAACCACATGGAGTAAGACTGGGGGTGGTGGTCTCTTCCGAGCGTTCGGCCAAGCGCCGGATTATTTTCAACCATGGGCGTTCGCCCAAACTCGCCACCCCAGACGACGAGGGTGGAATCGAGCAGGCCGCGCTCTTTGAGATCGTTGACGAGTGCGGCAGACGCTTGATCCGTTTTCTTGCAGTTGCCGGTGTGGTTGCCGACGAGTCCGGAGTGAGCGTCCCAGCCTTCGTGATAGATGTTGATGAATCGTACGCCGCGCTCGACCATGCGCCGCGCGAGGAGGCAGGCGCGCGCGAAGGAGGGCTTGTCTGGTTCGCATCCGTACGCGTCAAGAGTGGCTTTGGATTCGCCTTTCAAATCCATCAGTTCCGGGGCGCTGGTTTGAAGGCGGAACGCCATCTCGTATGCATCGAGCCTCGTCTGAATCTCGGGATCGCCAACGCGTTGGAGGCTCGACTTATTCAACGCCGACACCACCTCGAGCGTGTCTCGTTGCGCCTCCGTGTCGACGCCCTTGGGGGAGCTGACGTTCAGAATGGGGTCCCCTTGGTTTCTGAATCGGACGCCAGTGTATCCGGTTGGTAAAAAGCCGCTTGACCAGTTGGCGTTGCCGCCGCTGATGCCGGATCCCGTGCTCATCACCACAAATGCGGGCAGATCTTTTGACTCGGCCCCGAGCCCGTACGTTACCCACGATCCGATGCTAGGTCTGCCGGGTTGAGAAAACCCGGTGTTTAAAAAAATCTGCGCAGGCGCGTGGTTGAACTGATCGGTCGTGACCGAACGTACGAGACAGATGTCATCGATAACCTTCGCGAGATGCGGCAAGGTTTCGCTGAGTTCAGTTCCTGACTGTCCATGCCTCGAAAAAGCGAAGCGAGGTGCCATGACTGCCGCGTCTGAGCGGATGAATGCGTACCGTTGTCCGCCGATGACGGACGGAGGCAACGGCTTTCCATCAAAGCGCTGGAGAGCGGGCTTATTGTCGAAGAGATCGAGTTGGGAGGGCGCGCCTGCCATGAACAAGTGGATGACGGCCTTAGCCTTCGGAGTGAAGTGAGCTCCTGCGGGTGTTGCGGTGGAGGCAAACGACGAGCGCGAGCTGGCTATGAGACTGGCCAGTCCCATCTTGCCGAGGCCAATGCCGCACTCATTGAGAAACCATCTGCGAGAGGTGTGAGATGCTGGGTTCATGAGGCTTCAGTTTTTGGTGATGGTTTCGTCAAGGTTCATGAGTGCGCGCACGACAAGTGTCCACGCAGCGGATTCCACGGAGGTCGATTTTGCGGAGGACTGGAGCGCATCGGCTTTGAGTTCACCGGAAGTGAGCCGTGCGCGCTGTTTGGTGAGATAGCGTTGAAGGTTCTCGCGCTCAGATACGTCGGGCGATCTTCCGGTGAATCGGAGGTGCAGCTCTGTCAGGCGAGTCTCGTCGTCACCTGCTGACTCCGCAGCGACTTTGCCTGCGTGACGAGCCATCTCCATGAATGCGTCGTCATTCAGCAGGGTCAGAGATTGCAGCGGGGTATTGGTGCTCTCTCGCCGGGCCACGCACACTTCGCCGCTCGGTGCATCGAACGTTCCCAACATTGCGAAGGGAGCCGAGCGCTTCATGAAGGTGTACAGCGAGCGGCGATAGCGATCCTCGCCCTGACTCGTGTTCCATGCTCCACCGCCATAGGCTGCTTCGGTGACTCCCTGAGGTTGAGGAGGATAAACCGATGGGCCAAACATTTTTGGCGAAAGAAGTCCGCTGGCGTGAAGCATGACGTCGCGGATTTGTTCGGCCTCAAGGCGTGAGCGCGGGCCGCGCGCGAGGAGGACATTTTCTGGATCTAATTTCAACGTTTCTGGAGTGACAACGGAGGACTGTTGATAGGTGCGGCTCGTGACAATCAATCGGTGCAACTTTTTCATGGACCAGCCGTTTTCTTGGAACTCGCGCGCTAACCAGTCGAGAAGTTCTGGATGCGAGGGGGCATCGCCTTGGATACCGAAGTCGGCTTGCGTTTTGACCATACCGCGACCGAAGAAGGCCGCCCAATGGCGGTTGACTAACACTCGCGCAGTGAGGGGATTCTCGGGTGAAACCAGCCATTTTGCGAAGTCGAGCCGGGAGTGAACCGGGGGTGTTGAAGGGGTTCTGAGCTGCTCTGGTATGTCAGGCTCGACCTGCGCTTTGGGTTGCAGGAACTCGCCCCGGTGATGGAGGTGCGTGATTCGCGGATGAGATTTTGGACGCTCGCGCAGAACTAAGGTTGTGGGTCCGGCGATCGGTCGCAGGAGGTCTTTGATGTGTTTCGAGTCCTGTGCGAGTTGAGGCGTGGACAGTAGGAATGCGTGAAGGAGGGTTTCTCTTTCTTGATGCGACCAAGTGGATGGGTTTCGCGTGAGAAGGACTTCCGTTTCGGTTGGGATATCAGTGGCCGACAGCTTGTTATTTGAGGTGGTGGCTGAGATGCGGAACTTTCCGAGCGAGCATGCGTAGTGGCGACCGAATCGCATTTTGATTCGGAGAGGGCCTGTTTTGGGTATCGGTTTGTCGAGGGAGAAGACGGCCCAACTTGCGACTCCTGGGCGCTTCGCGCACGACCATCCCGTTTGGGGATCTCCGTCGAGGGCGAGGGCTGCGGTGACGGGTGCGGAGCCGAAGTTGTTGGCGCTGTAACTTTCTGAAGCCCCGTTGAAGATCAACGGGAGATCATCCTGCGACGCTGAAAACTCTCCGAGGAAGAAATCACCTTTTGGACCTTCGTAGTAGGTGAGGCCGGGACCATTGGCGGGCAGAGAGGAGTCTGGGAGTGCTTCCAGCCGAAGCGCAGTCGTTCCTGCGGGAACCGCATCAAAATGAATGTCATAAGTGTCATCCTTGGAAATGTCTCCGGAGGCCAAGATGGAGTGGTCGGGAAGTGGGGTGAGCAGGGGCAGATTGGACGTGGCTTTTGCGGGTTTTAGTGGAGTCCACGTCGCGGCATGCGCGGACCGCTCGTTAATCCAAGCCGTGAAAGCTGCGTCGAGAGATTGTTTGCGTCGCTCTGCGAGTTGATCTGAGGACAGAGGAGTCGTTGGCACAGAGAGCCTGAACTTTCCGAGAACATGCTTTGATCCAAACTGCTGGTGTAGAACGACCCGCAACTGGATGCCGCTCTCCGCTTGGAACGGCTTTTCAAATCGGAACGTGGCTTCTCTGGAAACGTTGAGGGGGCCGCGCTTTGGACCAGGGTCGATGGCCCAGCCGGTTTTGGGTGAGAGATCAAAGGCGTCTTTCACTGGGAAACGGTCCTGCTCGATCGACGCCTCTGCGCTCGCGATGGCGAGCCTTGTTTCCTCAGCGTTTGGGGCGCCGATTGGCTTCGCGTAGACTTCAATCTCGGAGAGCACGAAGTTTCCATTTCTGGCCCGTCCCGGTCCTTCGGATGGAAGTCGCTTATCCGTGATTGCCTCCAGGCGAAGGGATGCGAGCGAACGCTCTGTGGTGCGGAGATGAATGGTAGTGGATTCTGTCTCAGGAGATTCCGCGAAGGTGATGATGGATCCCTCTGAATCTACTGTTGCTGGTTGAGCGCTGCTCTGGGTGACTGAGAGGACGGTTGGGATGGTCCACGGTCCGGTTTCGATGGGCCACTTCTCCGAGAGGTTCTTGAGAAGGGCATCGGCCTGCGCGCGGTTTTTCTGGGCGGCCTCATCTTGTTGTTGGTCGCGCAGTTCTAGCTCTGGTTCGTCCGCGTTATTGAGCAGCGCGAGGAGTTGATAGTATTCGCGATGAAGGATGGGGTCGCTTTTGTGGGTGTGGCACTGGGCGCAGCCGAGGGTTAATCCGAGCCAAGTGGAGCCGGTAGTGGCGACGCGATCGGTCATGGCGTGAAACCGAAACTCGAGAGGGTCCACTCCGCCCTCCTCGTTGATCATGGTGTTACGGTGGAATCCCGTCGCGATAAGCTGATCTCGAGTCGGCGAGGGGAGCATATCTCCCGCGATTTGTTCAATGGTGAACCGGTCGAAAGGCATGTCCTCGTTGAGTGCTCGAATGACCCAATCGCGGAAGGGCCAAATGGAGCGCGGACGGTCTTTTTCGTAACCGTTGGTGTCCGCGTAGCGCGCGAGGTCGAGCCACTTTTTTGCCCAGCGTTCTCCGTAGCGAGGTGAGGCAAGTAGCTGATCCACGGCTTTCTCGTAGGCGTTATCCGAGCGGTCGTTCACAAACGCGCGAGTTTCGGCGGGAGTGGGGGGCAGTCCCACAAGATCGAGGCTGAGTCGGCGAAGGAGTGTCTCTTTCTGAGCGGGCCCGGAGGGGCGCAGCCCTTTTTGGGCGAGTTGCTCTCCGATAAAGCGATCGATGGGATGCGAGGAGAGATGTTTCGCTTGATGGTACGCGGGTGGGGTCGGTTTCAGGGGCGGCTGGAAGGACCAGTGCGGTTGATATTTTGCGCCCTCGCGAACCCATTGTGTCAGAACCTTTACATGGAGCGGTGAAAGGGCGTGCTTCGCCGACGGGGGCGGCATGATTTCATCGGGGTCTGTGGAGACGATGCGCCGGATGATTTCGCTCTTTTCGGGCGCGCTGGGAGTGATGGCAGTGGATCCTGATTCTCCGGCTTGCAGAGCGTCCTCGCGACGGTCGAGGCGGAGGTTTCCCTTTCGCGCACTTTCGTCGATGCCGTGGCACTTGAAGCAGTATTGAGCGAGGATTGGCCGGACTTCGCGGGTGAAATCGACCTCGGCACGAAGTGGAGGACACAGAAGGAGTCCGAGAAAAATGGTCGGGGTTTGGGCTATTCGTTTCAGCATGGTGAGGGGCCTATGTTTGATAAAACTCCGGATTGGGGTAACGTTAGTGCAGCTATGAGAAACATCCGAGTTGTGGTTTCACTGTGCACGGCCCTTGGTTTGGTCGCGTGCGAAACGGCAGAACAGTCCGCATTGTTAGGAGCCATGACCGGCGCGGCCATTGGTGGAATGGGGCGAGGTGCGAAGGGGCGTGACGTGGCTGCTGGGGCGCTCGTTGGGGGTGCTGCCGGTTATGTGGTTGGGCAGTACGGCGAGAATCAAAAAATGAAAGGACGCGCGGAGGCG
>JACCEE012012068.1_pt1 | contig 12186 bp, 3 predicted proteins | sample 7449931 | NCBI WGS metagenome assembly JACCEE01 (sample SAMN15323457, study PRJNA562643) | freshwater metagenome | isolation source: river surface water | place: USA:Blue River Watershed | collected 2017-08-19 | reverse complement strand
GTCCCGGATGATCTCCAATAACTGATTGATCTTTTAATGTTGTAGCACTTGCTATTGTTGCTTTTAATAAAGAGAAGTCAGCACTTTGAATTACTTTACTTAAAAATATCGTAATTGCATTGTCAAGTGCAGTTTTTGCATTTGAAACATCGATGGCACTTGCTAATGAATTATCGTATGTTTTCTTCGCGGTGCTAATAGCTGAGTTTAGTTCATCAATAGCCGATTGTGGGTAATTCCCCGGGTTTGTACCTGGTGTTGCATTATTAGCATCTTTTGTCGCTGTCGTGATTGATGTCAGTAATGCTGTTTTATCTACAGAACCATTTTTCGAAGCGTTGAATACGCTGATTGCTGTTAATAAATCGCTTGTTGCAATATTAATCTCAGCTTGATTCATTGTTGGATTTGCTGCTATTGCTTTGGCTTTATTAATTGCTGTTTGCAAATCTGTTTGAGCCGATTGAGGATATTGTCCTGGATCAATACCGATAATCGATGTGTTTGCTATTGTTGTGGCACTGTCAATTGCATGATTTAAATTGGTAAGATCCACCATTGTTAAAATTAATGTAATTGTACTATCACAACCTGCTTTATTATTTAATTTTTGAGTATATGTGCCAGGAGCCATATATGTCTTACCGTTCAATGTATAACTTCCATTTGCTGTTGCTGAAATTAATGCCGCAGTTGATTTATTGACTGTAACATCATATGTTACAATACTATCGCAGCCTGCTTTATTGGTTAGTGTTTGTTTGTATGAACCACTACTGTAATATACCGAACCATTTATGATTAAGCTGTCGCAACCAGATTGTTTAACAGTGTTTTGTGTTGCTTTATTTATTGTTAAGTACAATGTAATTGTGCTATCGCAGCCAGCTTTGTTGGTTAACTTTTGAGAGTAAACACCAGATTGATCATACGTTGTGGTGTTCAATGTAAAGCTATTGCAAGCAATTTTTTGAAGAATACTTGTTGTCGATTTTTTAACAGTTAAATGAAGGTTGATAATACTATCGCAACCAGCTTTGTTGGTAAACGTTTGTACATAATCACCCGATTCATTATATGTTTTGCCATTTAGCGTATAAGAATCACATTCTGTAATTGTAATGTCATTCGTCGATGATTTTAATATTGTTAGATGTAGAGAAATAACTCCACCACCAGCAATATTGATTGTGTAATCACCTGACTGATCGTATGTTTTGCCATTGAATAAGATTGAATTACATGCTGTAATCGTTGTATCGACGTTACTTGATTGTATTGTCAGATTTAAGGTGATTGTACTATCGCAACCAGCTTTGTTGGTTAGGTTTTGTGTGTATACGCCTGTTTTGTCATATAACGTACCATTCAAAGTGTAGCTGCCGGATGCTATTTCAGTCAATGTACTTGAAGTCGGATTATTGATTGTTAAAATCAATGTAATAACACTATCACATCCAGCTGAATTTTTAATAGTTTGATAATATGTTCCACTTGACGTATATTTTTGATTGTTGAGCGTGTACGAAGAACAAGCTGTTTCTGTAATAGTATTTGTTGTTTTATCTGTTATACTAACATTAATTGTTAATGTACTATCGCAACCTGCTATATTCGTTAATTTTTGAGTATAAACGCCCGAAGTTGTATATGTTTCATTGTTAACAGTTACGCTGTTGCAATCTGATTTTGATATTGTTGCAGATGTCGGTTGATTAACTACTATTGTTTTATTTGCTACCGAAGAACAACCAGCGCTTGTTCCTGTAACAGAATATGACGTTGTTGTGCTTGGAGTTACAGTTAACAAAGATGTAGTAGCTGATGTACTCCATGTATAAGAAGTTGCTCCGGATGCCGATAAGGTAGCTGATAATCCATTACAAATTGATGATGTTAATGTATTTATTGCAACATTTGGTTTTGGATTTACTGTAATATAACTTATAGCTGTTGCTGAACATCCATTAAGGTCGGTTCCAGTAACAGTATAGTTTGTATTGATTGTTGGAGATACTGTTTGTGTTGATTGAGAATTTCCATTACTCCAAATGTAGTCTGTTCCACCAGAAGCAGTAATAGATAAACTTTCACCTTCGCAAATAGCTTGTTGAACCGGAGAAACTGTAATAGTTGGTGTATTTACAACTGTTACTGTTGCTGAAGCAATGCCATTGCAACCACTCGCATCTGAACCGGTAACCGAATATGTTGTGGTTGATGATGGATTTACTGTTTGTGATTCGCCAGAACCAGAATTACTCCAAATATAATTTGATGCACCACTCGCTTTTAATGTTGTTCCAAGTCCTTTACATATTTTTGTTTGGCTTGGAGTAATACTTACAGATAATGCTGAACTAACCGTAACGGTTGTAGAAGCAGTGGCTTTACAGCCTGCAGCATTTGAACCTGTTACAGAATAAGTTGTTGTAGATGTCGGACTTACGTTTTGTGATGCTGAAGTATTACCATTACTCCAAATGTAAGACGAAGCTCCGCTTGCTGTTAATAATTGTGTCGATCCTGAACAAATTGTTGGATTCGAAGGTGAAATACTCACGATTGGGCTATTGTTAACAACAATGCTGCTTGATGCTGTTCCTTTGCAGCCATTAACATCTGTTCCTGTAACCGAATATGTCGTCGTTGTTGTTGGTGCTGCGGTTATCGATTCAGTCGTTTCTGATGTACTCCAAATGTAATTCGATGCGCCACTTGCTTTTAATAATGCTGTTTCTCCATTACAAAGTGAGATACTTGATGGTAAAATTGAAACTTGAGGATTTGCATTTACCGTTACGATTGCCGATTTTGATGCAGAACATCCATTTGATGTTCCTGTTACACTATATGTTGTTGTAATTGTAGGTGTTACTGAAATAGATGCCAATGTTGAACTATTACTCCAAACATAAGAATTTGCTCCACTTGCAGTAAGTCCGGTGCTGGTTCCATTGCATAATGTTGCTGTTGTCGGTGTAATGGTTACTGATGGAGAAGCGTTTACTGTAATTGCAATTTTCATAGAACCATAGCATCCTGCTCCAACAGTACCTGTAACATTATATGTTGTTGTTGTGGCTGGTGATACTGTTATCGATGGAGTAGAACTACCGTTATCCCATGAATAAGAATTTGCTCCACTTGCTGTTATAATTGTATTCTCTCCTTCACAAATAGAAGTTTTCGTTGCTGATATTGTTATTGATGGTGCCGTACTTACCATTACGTTAGCTGTAGCTGTATTTGAACAGTTGTTCTCTGTACCGGTAACAGTATAGATTGTTGTGGTACTTGGTGAAACGGTAATACTATTAGTGTTTGCACTTGTACTCCATGAATATGATGTTGCACCTGATGCCGATAATGTTGTACTTGTACCGCTACAAATACTTGTTGATGATGGCGTGATCGAAACTGATGGTTTTGCGTTTACGGTAATAGAAGCCGAAGCTGTAGCAGAACATCCATTAGACGTACCAGTAACCGTATAAGTAGTCGTAGTCGAAGGTGTGACATTTATTGTTGCTGCTGTAGTATTTGTACTCCATGTGTATGTCGTTGCTCCTGATGCAGTAATTGATGTACCAGTTCCCTCACATATTGATGCAGTTGTTGGTGTTACACTAACTGTCGGTACTGGATTTACAGTAACAGATTTTGTAGCAGTTCCCACACAGTTGTTCGCATCGGTACCTGTAACGCTATAAGATGTTGTAACCGTGGGCGAAACTGTTATTGCTCCAGTTGTTGCTGTAGTACTCCAAATATAAGAGGCAGCTCCTGATGCAGTTAGTGTTGCACTTGAACCAGCACAAACAGAGGTCGTTGTTGATGGTGAAATGGCAATTGTAGGTGCCGCATTTACGGTAATTGCTTGACTTGCTGTTGCAGAACATCCTCCTGTAGCCGATGATCCTGTTACAGTATATGTTGTAGTAGTAGTTGGTGATACTGTTATTGCAGCAGTTGTTGCTCCATTACTCCAAGCATATGTACTTGCAGTTCCTCCTGCTGTTAAAATAACACTGTTCCCATTACAAATAGCTGTTTTCGATGCTACAATCGATACCGTTGGGGCTGTACATTTCGGAACTAAGCCATCAACTTGTACGTCATCGATATAAACGTCGCCAGTAGCTCCTGTTGTTCCTGATACTTGCCATTGAATTTTCTTGATTTTTGAAACGTCAAATGTTACTTTTACTGCCCATGTAGGTTGGACAATTGTTGACCATTTCAATGTTAATTTCGTCCATGCAGTACATGCTGGGACTGCAAAATAATGGAAGCCATAATCGGTGACTGTTGGTGTTATGATATTTAAACTTGATGCAGCTCCTTTGTACCAAAACGTAAGTCCTGTTGATCCAGTCCAATCTGCGGCCTTTGATGTATCGGCCATTGTTGCAGTACCAATACCAATATATGGATCGTAAGTAAATGAACCTTTATTAAGAGTATAACTTACATGAGCACAGTATGCTGAACCGTTTGCTCCGCCGGCAGTCATTGGGAAGCCAGCTTTTGCTGAGTTTGGTGTTACTGTTGATGCTCCTTTGTCTGCAACGTCACTATAACTAAACCATTTACCCATTAAAAAGTTTACAGAGTCAGCGTCTTCACAGTCGTCAACCAATGTTGAGTTTCCTGCCAAAGCATTGTCAACAGCTTGGCCTGTGAAAGCAGCCAAAACACCTCCGTCGGTACTTTTTATAGCTCCAGGAGTATATGAAAGCGTTAAAACATCACCGGGTTTTGGTGCTGTCTTAACCGTTAAGTCGATTGCAGACGTTCCGTTCGCAGCAATAGCAGAAAATGCACTTGAAACGAGAGAACCGTTTATATAAAGAGAAAAATTCCCGTTTTCAGACGAAGCCGGAGTGTTAATTGCTTTTGTGAAATTAACTGTTATTGTAGAACCAGTTGAATTGGTTGTTGCTGTTAATACAGTTGGAGCGACAACCGTTCCTGATGCTCCCGGTTTCCAAAAGTTACCGGTTAGAACGAACATTGTAACGCAACGGATTGTTTGATTGAAATAATTATTATCGTTCGATAAACCTTTAATGTTGGTATAACATTTATCAAGACTTGATTGAGCTGTAGATACTGCCATCGGAGCTAATCCAAATGTAGAATATGTCCCATTTTGCCAAGAACCAGAACTTGGATTTGCTGCTGATTGAGATACTGGTCCTTTTAATTGTGCTTCATAGCCTGATAACCATTTTGTTAATTTACTGCAAATATCATATGCTGTTGTTGCTGTTGATGATCCGTGCCATAAAACGTCGGTAGCCATACGCCAAGGGTTACGACAGGCATCAGCTCCATATCCGGTTCCGGTATTGTTACAGTTATTGTCGCTGTAAGGAGATGTATTCGAACACCAGTTACTTACTAAACCTGTTGTTGAGTTCCTATTACCTAAAAGTAATGCGTCGCATCCAGTTGTTGCACAACTTGTCCAAAATGATTTATTGGCAGCATCAAAATTTGCAAATTCTCTATAGTATCCTGGTGCGAAATAACTTGGATTCCGACATCCATTGGCTGTTCCCCAAGCATCACCATTAAGTGTTTGATAGGTTGATGGATGTATTTCGTATTGTTTAATTTTACCTAATAAGTAAAGTGCTTCATTTTTATATGTATATGGACTTGTTGCGTTTGGCCATTGTTCTGATGCAATAATCAAAGCCATTGCAGCATCAAGTTCTGCGTCAGTTGCACCATTTGCTCCAATAACGCCAGAACAGCCACCAATTTGCCAGTTCATTACACCATTACCATTTTTATTATTTAAGTAATACTTCCAAAGATTATCAAATAAGGTTTTATCACCGGCATATGCAGAAAGAAGCATACCATAAGCGATACCTTCTGATACAGTTTGCGATGTGTTGTCGAATTTTACACGACTTCCTACTGAACAAGCTTCAACAAATGTTGTTTTCCATGTGTTGTAAAAATCGGCAGCATCTTGCGATTTGCCATAGGTGCCCGAAGTTGGTAAGTTCGACGGCATAATCCCATTGGGGTATTTTGTTTGCGACCCGAAGGGAACCTTGGGGCTACCTGTATTAATTTGAGCAAATGTAAAATTTGTACAAATTAAAGATAAGATACTGGTAACTAGAAGTATAAATCTTTTCATAAAAAATGATTTAAAAATGGTTGAATTATTTCAATTTAAACGATGACAAATGTCGATAATAAATCCCTATATTAAAATACCAATTTGTATGAAAAATTGGTCAAATTTTAACTAATTTGTCGCCATGACTTTTTGTGTTGATTCTGTAATTTTAATTGACGAGCCAAGATTGGGTTATCATTTTGTACAAGGTCCGGATCTTGTGTAAGGATCTCATTTGCAATGTCGCGAGCGAGTTGAAGTATCTGTCCGTCTTTTGCCAGATTGGCAATTTTGAATGATATTGGCAGTCCGCTTTGGACGGTTCCTTCGATATCACCTGGTCCACGCAGACGTAAATCTGTCTCTGAAATTTCAAATCCGTCGTTACTATTAACGATTGCATTGATTCGAATCCGCGTGTCTTCTGAGAGTTTGTAATCTGTAACTAAGATACAATGTGATTGTTCAGCACCTCTTCCTACTCGTCCACGCAGTTGATGTAGTTGTGAAAGTCCAAACCGTTCAGCACTTTCAATTACCATTATTGAAGCATTGGGTACATTTACCCCAACCTCGATAACTGTAGTGGCAACCATTATTTGTGCTTTCCCCGATGCAAACTCGGTCATCGCGGCATCTTTTTCTTCGTTTTTAAGTTTCCCGTGTACAATTACTGTTTTGTACAGAGGTTCAGGAAATACTTTCGATATTATTTCATAACCTTCTTGTAAATTTTTGAAATCGAGAGTTTCTGATTCTTTAATCAATGGATAAACGATATAAACTTGTCGGCCTTTCGCAATTTCTTGTTTTATAAAACTGTATAGTTGAGCTCTTTTATTATCATAAACATGTGATGTCTTAATTGGTTTTCGCCCCGGAGGCAACTCGTCAATGACCGACACATCAAGATCTCCATAAATTGTCATTGCCAATGTTCGGGGAATTGGAGTTGCTGTCATAACCAACACGTGTGGCGGAATGATGTTTTTTGCCCACATTTTTGCTCGTTGTGCTACACCAAATCGATGTTGTTCGTCGATAATACATATCCCAAGATTCCTGAATTTGACGGAATGTTCAATGAGAGCATGGGTGCCAATTAAAATATGAAGTGTTCCGAATTCCAACTCTTGAGCGATAATATCGCGCTCTTTCTTTTTTGTTGAACCGGTTAATAATTTAACATTGATTCCTAGTTTTTCTGCAAATTTTGAGATTGTTTCAAAATGCTGAGTTGCCAGAATTTCTGTAGGTGCCATCATGCATGCTTGAAAATGGTTGTCGAGGGCGATGAGCATACTCATGAATGCAACCATCGTTTTTCCGCTGCCAACATCGCCTTGTAGCAGACGATTCATTTGTTTGCCACTTCCAACGTCGTGACGAATTTCTTTGATAACTCGTTTTTGAGCTCCGGTGAGCTCGAATGGTCGATTATGATAAAATGTGTTAAAATAATCGCCGATTTTTGAGAAAATGTGACCAGTGAAATTGCGTTTTACCGATAATTTTTGTCGTACAACATATAATTGCGAATAAAATAATTCTTCGAACTTCAAACGAAGTTGTGCTCGTTGCATTTTTTCGGGATTTTCCGGAAAGTGGATGTCGAATAGTGTTGTTTTTAAATTCGGAAGATGCAGTTTTTGTAAAATATCGAAGGTCAATGTTTCCGGAATCGTTTGATTTCGAAGTGAATCTAAAATTGTTCGCTGTATTTTTTGAATAGCCCGTGAATGTAAATTAGCTTTTTTCATCTTTTCGCTGGTATTGTACATGCCGCTAAAGGAATTGCCATTGGGCTGTGATTCAAATTTTTCAACATCTTCTATTTCAGGATGCACGATGTTGATTTTGCCATTAAAATCGGCAGGTTTACCAAAAATAATGTAATCCTTGTCTGTTTTAATGTTGTCTTTCATCCACTTGGCATTTTTAAACCACACGAGTTCTAAAAAACCGGTGCCGTCGGTAACAACTGCCGTCAGTCGTTGTGAAAATTTTTCGCCGGTAGTTCGAAGTGAGATAAAACGAGCTTTTACCTGAATATAAGGAAGTGCGCCCGTAATTTCATTTATTTTGTAGAATTTTGAACGATCGATATATCGGTAAGGGTAATATTGTAACATGTCGCGAACGGTGGTAATTCCAAGTTCACTAAAAAGAATCTCGGCTTTTTTGGGACCTACACCCGATAAATATTGAATATCTTGATCGAGAATATGCGACATGATGTCTGTTTTTTGCAAAGCAAATGTCGGATATTTTATCGGTAAAAAAAAGCAGATGATAATTTGAGCATTGAATGCGAAATTCGTACTTTTGCAAGCATCTATTAATCAAATAAAATGAACGTTTTGCGAAAAATTTTACTTTTATGTGTTGTGTGTGGACTTTTTTCTTGTTCTGCAAACAAAATGCAAAATAGTGCTCGAAAACGATATCATGTAAAAAAAGGTTGTGGATGTACATCGGTTATAAAACCTGACAAAAATCTGTTGACTCATGAATACCTTTTTGGCTAAAAAATATCTCAAGTATGTTTTATTTTCATGGCATAAAAATGGTCATGGTATTCATTCTCCATTTGTTTATAATTTAATTCGAGACGTGTTTCAGGATAAAAAACAATATCCTGAGTATGGTTTAGTATCTTCATTTCGAAAATCGTATCTGAAATCAGAAAAAACAATTGAAATTGTCGATTTTGGTGCCGGTTCGAAAGTTTTTAAAGATAACAAACGAAAAATATCACATATCGCATCGGTATCGGCGATGACCGATAAATATGGTGAATTGCTGATGAGAATGGTTCGTTATTTCAATCCTCAAAATATCGTTGAATTAGGAACGTGTTTGGGTGTTGGTACAGCTTGGCAGGCTGTTGGTTGTCGTCGAGCAAACGTGTATACCATTGAAGGCGATCCTAGTTTGCATCACATTTCGAAAGAATCTGTTGAACAATTGGGTGTGAAAAATGTGACCTTTATTCAAGGTCGTTTTGAAGATACGTTGCCTCAGTTGTTACAAACAATTCCTTCACTCGATTTCGTTTTTATCGATGGGAATCATAGCGAAAAACCAACTATCGATTATTTTGAACAATGCAAGTCAAAAGTACATGCCGGAACTGTTCTTGTGTTTGATGATATTCATTTGAGCGAAGAAATGGAACGTGCATGGACGTATATTAAAGCAGACAATACGGTTTCGCTAACGGTTGATGTTTTTCGATTCGGATTTGTTTTTTTTAACGAAGGTGTTGCCAAACAAGATTTCGTTGTTCGTTTTTAATCAGAAATTTCTCATTTACAGATTAGCTTGTTTTCTATCAGCCTGTTGTTGTATTGCTGAATGAATCCGCGTGTTTTTGAAAATAATTTGTTTTGAATGTTGGTGTCGGTTATTGGATGTTTCAACATTCTGTCTTTCTTGTAATTGTAAAGTCCATTGATTTTTTCACCATCAGATTTGAGGATGTAATCGCCTTCGAAAAGTTGATAATCATTATTAAGGTAGTTGATGGCAAATTTATCGGCAGGAGGATTAAATAAATCATTTCCAAAAGAAACGTATGGTTTATCGAAATGTAAATAGCTTAGAATTGTTGGCATAATGTCAATTTGCTGAGCAACCGTTGTTGTGTCGTATCCTTTCAAACTGCCGTCGGGAGTGTAAAAAATCAAAGGAATCGCAAAATGATCGACATCGTTGTAGCATTCTTTGTAATAAGGGAACGAAGCATGGTCGGCCGTAATTACAAACACGGTGTTCTTGAACCAAGGCATTTTCGAAGCTGTCGCAAAAAAATGACGAAGAGAAGCATCGGTATAATTGATGCATTGATGTAAGGGTAATGGTCCTTTTTTGAGTTTTCCTTCGTATTGTGAAGGTATTGCAAAGGGATGATGCGACGATACTGAGAATAAACTGACGCAAAATGGTTGTTTGAAACTATTGATTTTTCGAGCGTAGAATTGGAAAAATGGTTCATCCCATATTCCCCACATTCCGTCGAAATCATCGTCGTTTGAATATTCGTCTTTGCCATAATAATTATCGACTTTAGCAATTTTCATAAAAGCCTGAAAGCCCATTGAACCGTTGGGTGCACCATGAAAAAATGCAGAATAGTATCCTTGGGTTTTGAGCAATGAGGGTAAACTGTTTATGTCGTTTGTCGAGTACGATGAGAGTACGTATGGTACTTCCATTCCCGGAATACTTGCTAGAATCGATGGCAATGCTTCGATTGATTTTTTTCCATTTGCATAAGCATTCTCAAAAACAAGACTTTGAGAAATCAAAGAGTCGAGAAACGGGGTGTAACCAGAATATCCGTTAATGCGAGAGTGTTTATTCAATCCGCCAACAAATTCGCGACTATAACTTTCAAGAATAAAAATAACGATGTTTTTTTTGATAAACTGATTTTTCAATTCAGGCGTATGAACCGGATTGTAGATATTGTTCAATTGTTGGTCGGTAAAATAATTCACCTTTTTAAGACCGTTTTTATTTATTGTTCTTATAAGGGCAAACGGTGTATTTACAACCAAAGCTATTTCATTCGGATTTTCTACAAATTCGCCGGCATTGCTTATTGTTATTGGCCTGGTGCTATGTCGAAATCCGCCACGCATGCCTCCAACCATTAATGTTAATGCTATTAATAAAATCAATGTATTTACTGAATAATAGGCTATATTTCCTTGAATGTTGGGCGTGGTTTTAATTTTTCGTTGATAAAGCCAAACCAAACCGACGATTCCTCCAATAATGAGTAATGTTGCATACCAATAATCGATAGCGAATTTGAAAGCCAAGTGCCATAAGTTTTGCTCGTTTTTGAATTGACTGAATACCGTTGATGTTGTTCTTCGAAAGGTGAACGGATAATAGGGAATGTCGGCTATGTTTGCAAAAAGTGCAATGCTATTGGTGATAATGAAAATCCAAAAGAAAATAGCTTGATAAAGACGTTTATGTCTGAATTTGAAAGGAATTAACATTCCAATGATATACAGTGCATTGATGTATAATATCGCCGTTGTGTCGAATTTTAAGCCACCGAGCAAAATGTAGAAGAAACGACCAAATGTAACATCCGGGAAATAGGAACTATTAAAAATGTAAAATGCAATCCTACAAAGAGAAAATAAAATGTAGATAATTAATATTCTGTAAATCAGTAGAAAGACAATGTTTGATGATTGCTTTTTGAAAAATGATATTGACATGAATGCAAATTTATTAAACCCGACAAATGTACGTAATTTGAAGTAGTTTTATTTGTTGAACACTCTGATAAAATATTTATTAAGAACAAATATCAAATTCCAAAAATAGAATTACATTTAGGATGTTATTTTTGCTGAAAAATTTAAATGTAACTTATTAACCCTCATTTATATGAAAAACAAAATTCTCGTTATTGGAGGTATTATACTTCTTGTAATCTCAATTCTTGCTATTCCTTTTTACATCAACAAGAAAAAACATTTTAAAAGAGTTAACCCTGCATTTCGAGAATACGTGAGTGGCTTTACCTCAGGTACCATTTCAGCAGCTGCAACCATTAAAGTGCAACTTACTGCAGATATCGTTGATTCATCGGCGATTGGAAAACCAGTAAGCGAGGAGTTGTTTAGTTTTTCTCCATCAATAGAGGGTAAAGCGTATTGGATTGACAGCAGAACAATTGAGTTTCGTCCCAAAGAGCCAATGCCTCAGGGTGAATTTTATGATGCTTCGTTTTTTATTTCAAAGGTCATGACGGTGCCCGATAGCTTGAAAACATTCGAGTTTCAGTTTCGCATCATGCGACAAGATATGAATGTTGTTATCGAAAATTTGGAATCGTACAGTAAAACGAAATACGATTTTGAAAAACTCACCGGAACAGTTTATACTGCCGATGTTTGTAAGGAGAAAGATTTAGAAAAAGTGCTTTCTGCTGTGCAAAATGGGAAGGATTTGAAAATTAGTTGGATACACGAATCAGATCAAACAACCCATCATTTTCAAGTCGATAGTGT
>JACCEE010377818.1_pt1 | contig 12187 bp, 12 predicted proteins | sample 7449931 | NCBI WGS metagenome assembly JACCEE01 (sample SAMN15323457, study PRJNA562643) | freshwater metagenome | isolation source: river surface water | place: USA:Blue River Watershed | collected 2017-08-19 | reverse complement strand
ACTGTCACTGTTACTGTCACTGTTACATGATGTATCCGACGACCTAGATGAACATGAAAGACTAGATGCAGTCGACAACATATCAACCAGATAATCTGAACTATCATGCACTATACAACTATCAAGTTCACATAAGTCCGACTCAAGACGTACATCATTTATGCTTATACTAGTTTGTGTATCCGCATTATTTGAACCACCATATGGGATACAGTCTATATCAAGGGTAATATCGCTATCCCCTCGTCCAGGTTCTAATCCTACATCCGCATTCGTACCATCATCCAATATGACAAGCTTCTTCTTATTCTTGTTTTCCCGTGTACCATCCTCTCTATACCCATTCTCTTGGTTATACATGGTATCTTCATCGAATGGACACTCTAATGTGAATAAATCATTCTTATGATTGTTAAAAAATGTAGACTGACTCAAATGCTCAATATCATCAAATATATTAACCATAAACTCGCTCTGATGACATAAATACGTCCCATAATAATCCAACCCATGTACAACACCATGATGATGCAACGTCTGACTCGTTAAATATGAGAAAAATGCATCGATATATGCAGAGTTATTCGGGTCAATTACCTTTGGATGACAAGTTGTCTTTGTTGATGAATATGATGGTAGCTCTGTAAGTGTCGGATCGCTTGTATTATACTTTCCAGAGAGATACTTCACTGGATCAAGTAACGGTGAATATTTCACAAAAATCGGAACGTTCATAATTGGTCCAGTTCCACCATTTACATCGTCACTTGTTATACATGCTTCAATGTTATTATATGTTGAATCCTTGCCAATGAGATTATTATATGTTTCTGGAGCATCTTCGTCAAAAGAGGTTGTTTCAGGAGTTGTTGTTCCTAAAATTGAATGAATGTAATAATGCTGGTTTAGCTGGATGGTGTTATAGTTCGTTTCGTTAATCGAGAAGAATCTTGAATAAATCGGAACATAGTTTTGAATATTCGAGAGCTTCGTTGTTGGATTCTCTAAAGTTGTTGATGGAAGAAGTCGGGCTTTGCGATAAAATAATGAATACTCTTTAGGTGAAAATGTGTTTGACGATAGTGGGGCGATCATATTTTATGGATGAATGGTATTTTAGAGTGTAATGTGTATCAAACAATAAGATTCACGTGTATATAATATTTGATATGAATCCTATATAGATATTTTATTGTTGTTTTGAACGGGTACTATTCTATTGGCTACAACTTATGTTATGTTGATGCGCTAAGTTATTTAGTAAAAATACCATGGTATTAAAAATAATAGTGTTAATATTTTTTCTTGAATTAATATATAAAAACATACACAATGGTTCTCACTCGCTCAAGGTCCTCTGCTCTTCGTTCTACAAAGAAGGTCTACGCTGCTCGCGTTCGCTCTTCTCCTTGCCGTAAGCTCGGCGCTGCCACTTGCCGCCGCACCTCTGGTTGCAAGCGCGCTGCTGGCTCCAAGCGTTCTTTCTGCCGCAAGTCTAAGAACCGCCACGTCTAAGATTATATAATATACAAATTGTTAAACAGTTTTATTCAATCATACGTAATACGTTTGAATAAAATATATTATATAGGTATCATATTCATTGTATAGATATCATAATCATTATATACTACCCATTTTTAACAAAAATGAACCTAGAGTTATCAAAGTTTGATATGAGATCAATTAGTTTCCGTCCTGATGAAAACAAAGGTCCAGTTATCGTACTCATTGGTCGTCGTGACACCGGTAAAAGTTTTCTTGTACAAGACCTTATGTATTATCATCAAGACATTCCAATTGGTACCGTTATATCTGGTACAGAAGCAGGGAACGGTTTCTTTGCAGAACATGTACCAAAACTATTTATTCATGATGCATATAACTCGGCAATTATTGAGAACATTCTTAAACGACAAAAGGTTGTTTTGAAACAGATGAAGAAAGAGATTGAGATGTATAAAAAGTCGTCAATTGATCCGAGAACATTTGTTGTGTTAGACGATTGTTTATACGATAGTAAATGGACGAAAGATATTATGATGCGTCTATTATTTATGAATGGTAGGCACTGGAAAATCATGCTTATCATTACGATGCAGTATCCTCTCGGTATTCCGCCAAACCTTCGTACGAATATTGATTATGTCTTTATTTTGCGAGAGCCATACATAGCAAATCGCAAGAGAATCTATGACAACTATGCCGGTATGTTTCCGACATTCGAGAGCTTCTGTCAAGTGATGGATCAATGTACAGAGAATTATGAATGTTTGGTAATAAATAATAATGCCAAGTCAAATAAACTTCAGGACCAGATTTTCTGGTACAAGGCGCAAACCCATGGACCATTTAAACTTGGATCAAAGGAGTTCTGGGAGATGTCGAAAGAAATTGGATCCGATGAAGAAGAAGAGTCGTACGATCCAGCGAATGTAAAGAAGAAGGGTGCTGGACCGAAAATAAATGTGAAAAAGTCGAAGTGGTAACTATAATAATCGCGATGGAGTGTTGCGGCGTAAAATATGTTTTTATTTTTTATGTTCAATGTATATATTTACTATGTCATCTGCAATTACTGTTGAAGATGTTTCATTCTCTTGGGTGATTTCATCTCTCGATGTGGCTCCATCATTAGATGGTCTTACAAACGTTGTGAAGAATATTCATTGGAGATATCGTGCTGACTATACTGATGCTGCTACCGGTAAATCATATACATGTGATGTGTATGGTTCGAACTCTTTAGGAAATCCTGCTCCCGAAAGTTTCGTTCCGTATGAACAGCTACAGAAAGATACTGTTGAAGGATGGCTCTCTCACATGATCGATGTCACTGGTTACAAGACATACTTGTGTGAAACCATTCGTCAACAACTGACCCCTCCTATTGTAACTCTTCCTTTACCATGGGTGCCTGTTCCTCCTCCTCCTGCACCGGTTGTTGAAGAGTCGGCCCCTGCACCTGCGCCGGCACCTTCTAGCGACCCTGCGCCGGCACCTTCTAGCGACCCTGCACCGGCACCTTCTAGTGACCCTGCGCCTGCACCTTCTAGTGACCCTGCACCGACACCTGCTCCATAAACATAATAAATACGTTATACCAAAATATTCACAACATTATATAAGTGCATATTTTGGTATGGTAACATACGCAACTTGTATAAATACAATGGACGGGTTTGGGTCACAATATCGAACATACATCCAAAGTATTCTTCTTATAGAATAAAAACAAAGAACATACGTGTATAATCCACCAACAAAAGTAGAACATAATTACAATTTAGACCCCCAATTTATCGAGAAGGTTGAACCTCAAAGGAAACTACTTTTTTCAGTTAGTTGGGTCGGATATACTTTTCATTTCACCTAGTATGTTCAGTTATTCCGCTGCACTACTTCATACCGGTACTGTATATTCATTGACAATTTTTGACAAACCATGTTCTAAATGGATCGTATGCAACATGAATCAATAGTACAAGTCAGCGTGACAATTATTACATTGAATTGCATTCATTACATTACTTCATCTCACAATTGATATGATATATGTTACATCAATTGTATGGTTACTATGTATACTTGTATTATCACTGACGCTCCGTTAACCTAGACAAGCCACGATCATTATTCTTATCCATCACGACATCATCGCTTTCAAACAACTCCTTCTTAATCTCATCAACCGTCATTGTCTGACTTTCTTCCTCTCCTTCATCCCCATCACTCATCTTACTTCTCAACCCAACCAAGTTGCCATCATCCGTCACCATCTGAGTCAATTTATTTCCACTCTTCTCCGCCAACTTCTTATTCTCTTCGATCGCCTTAAGCTTCGTCTCTCTAACACGCTTCTCAAACTCAACCTTCGCCTGTTCCTCATTCTTCTTCTTCTCAGCCATCAACTGGTTTAGTGTCTCCTCCATATACTCAACACGACCAGTCTTATATGCCTCCGGATGAAATGGAACCCATGAACCCACTGGCCCGACAAAAATGTCGTGGTTCGGGTCAACTTCACGCAACATCTGACAACGAAGTTCGGCCTCCTTCTGAGTAGGAAACACGCCACGCACCTTCAACCCACGAACAGAAGTCTGAAACTCATGAGCATTACCAAACTCTTCATCCAACTTCTCCTCATTATTATCTACAAATGTCTTGTACTCGTCGTAAATGTTCGTCTTTTCAAGTTGCTCCTTCTCCTCCTTTGAAAACTCCTGAAAGTCAGCCATGACCTTATCAAAGTCAAGATGGTTCTTATATGCCATGAAGTTTAGAAACTGCACAAACTTCTCCATTGACTTATTCAAATCCCATTGCTTCACAAACTTCTCAAAATAAAAATGGTCCTTCTGCTTCAAAATATGTTCTGGAGAAACAAATGATAAACACACAAACTTTTGTCCAGAAATTGGTTTATCTTCATCCAATAAATCGACATACTTACTATTCACCTTTCCATCAGGTGTTTTCTGGAGAGTGACCCCCGCTGGGGGAGATGATAATGATTGACTTGACATTCCTACTTTGTTTCGTATAAAGATCTATAAGAAGTTAAAAATCGATAGATAAACGCAGATATATAAGTGTACGGAATCCGACTGTAAGTAGGAATTATATATATATTTCGATGTTTGCTTTTAAGTTGTAATAATGGGTTTATGTTTCAATAAATCTTTTTTCTTTTTATTAATTATAAGCAATATGTCTGGAGTTTTTGATTTAGGAGAACTAGTTAAGAGAACAATCAAGTATTTGGTTGAAGGTATCATGGTTGCTATCGCTGCCTACGCTATCCCCAAGCGTTCTTTGGCATTCGATGAAGTCGCCTTGATTGCCTTGACCGCTGCCGCTACATTCAGCATCTTGGATACATACGTTCCAAGCCTCGCTGTTTCTGCCAGAACCGGCGCTGGATTCGGTATCGGCGCTAACCTCGTCGGATTCCCCACTCCTCTCCGTCTGTAAATGATGTAACCTGAAGAGAGATGCCACATGCAAAATAAAGTGACTGTGGTATATACACCAAATTATTCATTCATACTATTTTATATTGGTACATAGTATGATTATGTCATCTATTATACCTGAAAGTGTAATGCGGCCTTTATACGATGTCGGAATTGTTAGTAAGCCAAAAAAGGAGTCGACGATTCTCTCTTCATGGAGAGAAAAGATAAATCGGTCATATGAGTCTCTCGAAGAAAGTGACCCGTCACGGTTTAGAGTATGGGTCGTCTTCTTGACTGTGTATATTGTTATTCTCATGGCTCTTCCACGAAGCTATTACTGGTGGTATCCAACTATCCCAGTTTATCCAAACAATGAAGAAGAGATCGAAATCATTATGAAAGACTATATAGGAAAACGCATGCCATCCGATATTGAACACTTTCAAACGACCGATATTAATCCAGCAAGAGGATTTGAAACAGTTATACGCCCCGAAGAAATGTCGCTGAGAGAAATGACCAAAATAATTCACCGCCCCATTCCTGTTTTTATTATATTCTTTATGAAGTTTTTATTTAATCGAGCGCGACCGTTTATGGTGGCCCCACATATAATTAACCGAGAGAATGGAACACTTCTTGAATCTAAAACCGCGGTTCTTCCATCATATCCGTCAGGTCATGCATTTCAAGGATTTTACTTGGCTAAGATACTGTGTAGGCGATTCCCAAGTAAGACCCAGGCCATTATGGAAGCAGCAGAAAGAGTTGCAAATGCTCGGATTCTTGCCGGACTACATTATCCAAGTGATCGCGAGTTTGCCAGGAAACTAGTTGCAATGTTTTAGATAGCCCCGCACATTTCCTTCCTCCTTCCTCCTTCCTCCTCTTCCTATCATATATTTTATCTATATGTATTGTATATTTCGTACATAAGTAATATACAATGGTTAATAAAGAACTCATCGAAACCGGACTTGAAGTTGCAGGAGGTCTCATTGATGGTGCTATTGGAAACGGAATCGAAGCCGGAGTGGATGGTTATAAGTCGTATGAAGACTTCAAATCTGGAAATGACTTGATGGGTGTTGTTGACGGCGGGTTAGCGACATATCATGGAGTTATGGCAGGCGTTGATGCATGCAGTGGACAATGGTGGTAAATCTGACTACATTGTACATGTGAATAAAAAAATGGATTCATATACTGATTTCAAAATCCTATTTATTTTGTAATCATATTACTTACAAGAATTGTTATACACCGGTTGAGGTAAGATATGTATACTCAGACGGTATCCCCCCCCCGATGGTGTAATCATCATTCGCATCATTATCATCATTATCATTTTCTACATCTTATTGCGTGGGTATAAACTCCCAATCTAATTCTTCACATATTTTCCGCCATATTTCATCCTGTTCAATACGCTTTTCACGGTCCTTTAACATCGGAAAGTACGGCAAAAACTCGCGCTTCCCTAATAACTCACATAGTTTATACACTGTGTAATAATAATTCAAAAAGTTCACCCTATCATCCGGACAGTACTTAGCATATGGCCCTTGTATCTCCATAAATAAACTGCATAACCTCTCCTCCAACTCCGGAGTCATAATCGGTGGCTTAATACCCAACTTATCTTTAATAAATGGTATATGCTCGTAATATTTATTATATCCCAACTTCTTAAGAATCTCCTTCGCCTTCTTATTCGTAAACTGAGAAATATCGATCCTCTCCTTCTTGATCTGCTGCTTTATACTCTCTAGTACTTGGTCGGGGATTAATGTTGTTTCCTTCGCCTGAAACTGCGCCAATATCTCACGAAAATGGTTGATTCTTTTATACGCATAAAAACACGCCTCTTTTGGAGGTTCTTTATATGACGGTTTCTCATTCTCAATTAAAAACATCACATGCTTCGAACAATGGTTGCATACGAGTATCCCTTCACTCTCCACCGCAATCATCTCTCCTTTCGAACAAAATCGACACACATCTGTCGGGTAAACATATTTGTTAATATCAATAAATGACTGATCAATATTTGTCAAATATTTTTGAACGTTATTATGATTCAGAATATGAAGTTCTTCCACCTTTGTTGCCTCCGGTTTCTTAAAAAACGAGTTCAATATCTTCGTTTTATTTGCCCCCGTCGTAATTGTTTTCTTATTCTCAAAGTATTCGAATATAAACTGACTATTGTTCAAATAATAATTCTTATAATCTTCATCATACGTTTTTAACTGTTGCTTTATCTCTTTAAGTCGGTCTTTTATTTCAAGTACTTCGTCTACCCGTTTTTCTCTTGGTGATACAGATGTGTCGCCGGACTCTTCATCGCCATCCTTATACTTACGTAGACGTTGCTTTAACTCTTTTTGTTCCTCTTTCAAACGCGGAATCACCTCTGTTTCAATTGTATGAAACTCTGCCTGTATCTCGCGATGCTTATTGTCGAGAGTCGTTATACTCTTCTCATCTAATACAATCTTTTTATTTGGCTTATACTTGAATGACGGCATAATGTCCGCGACGTATACAGCCTCTGAATAACACCCTTCTATTTGATATGAAAAATATATTTATGTTTAATACGTTATTTTTGTAAACTATCATTACAATACGCAATAATTATATATACCTTTGTAATATCGGTATTACCCTATTTTCATGTATATATAAAATATGTATACGTAAAATATGTATATAAACCCATATTGTGGGGTTGTAATATATCTAGATATTCTGGACAGACATGGCATCCCTTGACGAAATCAAAGAATATTGGAATCGGCGACCATGTAATATTCGACATTCAAACAAAGAGTTGTTCACGGTCGAATACTTTAATGAAGTCGAAGAACGCAAGTATTTTGTCGAACCGCATATACCTGGATTTGCTAACTTCTCTCAATGGAATAATAAACGGGTACTCGAGATTGGATGTGGAATTGGAACGGATGCTGTAAACTTTGTACGCGCGGGTGCAATTTACACTGGAATCGAGCTGTCAAACACGTCTTTAGACATAACTCGTACACGACTAACTGTAATGGGGTTAGAAGGTCGCGCAACACTGAAAAATATGAATGCAGAATCTCTCGATGATTTGCTGACTCTTCTTCCACCAGATGGTGAAAAGTTTGACCTCATTTACTCATTTGGTGTTATACATCACTCTGCATGTCCCGAACGCATCCTCGAAAATTGCAGCAAGCTTATAAAACCAGGTGTAGGAATATGTAAAGTAATGTTATATGCAACGGATTCATGGAAGAACTTTCTAATAGAAGAAGGTATATCACAGCCTGAAGCGCAAAATGGATGTCCTATGGCAAAGACATATACGCAACAGGAGATTCGAGAGATTCTTTCCTCGATCGGGTTTACGAATATCGATATAATGCAAACCCATATTTTTCCATACAAAGTAGATAAGTATGTTCAATACATTTATGAAAAAGAAGATTGGTTTGAATGTATGCCACCGGACCTGTTTTCAATACTAGAAAAAAGGTTGGGATGGCACCTTTGCATTACATGTTCTTTTCCAAACAATTAGATACCTTCGTTGTTTATTCATTCATTCATTCATTCATTCATTCATTCATTCATTCATTCAGTTGACTACATATAACAGTCAATCCATTATTATGCATTATTATGCATTATTATGCATTCATTATGAAGTAATATGCAACATATCGAATGGTATATTTTGAAATTAGTGCGTTTAAAAACGTGTTTTAAGGGTATATAAAGCCGACATGAATATAAGTAATGGATTTAGCAAAAGAAGGGAAGGTATTATTTAGGGAAAAATCGATATTTTATGTATCCTCACTTTTGTATTTTCGTATTTTCGGTTAAATTAAGTAAAATCCTGGATTTTTTTTCTTGGGGAATAGTATAACAAGCTAACAAAATGGGTGGAGGACTTATGCAACTTGTCGCCTACGGCGCACAGGACGTTTACTTGACTGGACAGCCCCAGATCACTTTCTGGAAGGTTTCCTACAAGCGTCACACTAACTTCGCGATGGAGTCTATTGAGCAGACTTTCAACGGCCAGGCTGACTTCGGTCGCCGTGTTACCTGCACTATCTCCCGCAACGGTGATCTTGCTTACCGCACTTACCTTCAGGTTACTCTCCCTGAGATCAACCAGGCCATGAAGGGTTCCAGTGGTGGCGTTTATGCCCGCTGGCTCGATTTCCCCGGTGAGCAGCTCATCTCTCAGGTTGAGGTTGAGATCGGTGGTCAGCGCATTGACCGCCAGTTCGGTGACTGGATGCACATCTGGAACCAGCTTACCATGACCTCTGAGCAGCAGCGTGGATACTACAAGATGATCGGCAACACCACTCAGTTGACCTTCATCACTGATCCCTCCTTCAATGACATTGATGGCCCCTGCGATTCCAGCGCTCCCCGCCAGGTTTGCGCTCCTCGCAACGCTCTCCCTGAGACCACTCTCTATGTTCCTCTCCAGTTCTGGTTCTGCCGTAACCCTGGTTTGGCTCTCCCTCTCATTGCCTAAACAGCTGGGCTGAAAAACACCACTCTACAACAAATGACAGAATAAGTTGTAGGAAAATAGTTTAGCGGATCTGTAACCCAAAATGCTTGTTATCGGGTAAAAAATCCATCCGCAGGTGTTAGTTATATACAAATAGTATGTAGCAACATTTTCAAATTGCTGGAAACTCCTAAAGTCGATAAGATTTAGCAATATTCATATAAAGATATTACCAATAATTAATTAATAATGAAAAAGTGTTCAACATGTAAAATAGAAAAGCAAACGATTGAGTTTAATAAATGTAAAACAAATAAAGATGGGTTGCATTACGTATGTAAATGTTGTAGAAAACTCGAACGAATTGCTAACAAAGATACGATTAAAAAAAAACAGGTGATGTATTACAATGATAATAAGGATATAATTTTACAAAAAAATAAATTGTACCGAAATACACATTGTGAACAAATAAATAACCAACGAAAACAATACCGTGAAAATAATAAATATTTAATAGCCAAGTTAAACAAAGAGTATTTACCAATTAAAAAACAAAATATAAAGCTTCGTAGACAATATGATACTAATTTTAGAATAAAAGAAGTATTACGAAGCAAAATACATAAGGTTTTAAAAGGTCACCCAACATCATATTTCATATTACTAGATTGTGACATGAATACATTTAAAAAATGGATTGAGTTTCAATTTAATAAAGAAATGTGCTGGGATAACTATGGAAAAGTATGGGAAATTGACCATATACTTCCAATAAATGCGTTTAACATGGAATATGAGTTAGATAAAAAGGTATGTTTTAACTGGACTAATTTACAACCTTTAAATAAAAATGAAAATCGTGAAAAATATAAAAAAATACATGAACACTATTATTTTAATTCAATTATATCAGTACATCGATTTATTATAAATGAAAAATTGCATAAGTCATGCTACCAAAGAATAAGTGAAAGCTTACTCTGGCTGAGAAGTAAACTCAGGTATGGTGAAAATGCTATCGAATGCACAATGGATAATCAGCAGCCAAGATCCTAAGGTCGTTATGTTAGACTATGGATAAGGTTCAGAGACTAAATGGAAATGGGTCTGAGAGAATTGACAATTCTCAATGAAGGCATAAGATATAGTCCACTCCCTAAGAACAATATAGAATAATAAACTTCGGTTCTATAATTGTTAAAATACACCGAAAGGTGGGGTATATAGGTGCAATACCACGAAGTTAAGATCAACCTCGACATCCGTCCCATCGACGAATGCTTGTGGGCTGTGTCTACCCTCCAGGACGGTGCTGGCTCCAAGAAGGTTACTGCCGCTTACAACCAGTCCCTCGTTGCTGCTTCTTTGTACGTCGACTACGTGTTCTTGGACACTGATGAGCGCAGACGTATGGCTCAGAACCCCCACGAGTACTTGATCGAACAGCTCCAGTTCACTGGTGATGAGTCCGTTGGTTCTTCTTCCAACAAGATCAAGCTCAACTTTAACCACCCCGTTAAGGAGCTTATCTGGGTCGTTCAGCCTGACAAGAACGTTGACTACTGCTCTTCTCTCGAAGGCACCAACCTCTTGTGCAGATTGCTCGGCGCTCAGCCCTTCAACTACACTGATGCCCTCGATGCTCTTCCCAACGCTATCCACGCCTTCGGAAGCCACGATGCCGTCGCTGCCACATCCTCCTCCTTCATCAATGCTTCCGGCATGTTCGCTGATGCTGGTGCCGCTGATGCCCAGGGTCCCGTTGCTGGTGGAAACTTGACCACCTGGTGGACCACCAATGACTCTACCAACGCTGGCTACTACAGCTCTCCCAACTTCGCTAGCTCCGCTGGTGGCGCTCTCGTCAACTCCGGTGTTTCCGATGCTGGCACCTTCGTCCTCGCTGAGACCTCCCTCGACATGCACTGCTGGGGTGAGAACCCAGTTGTCACCGCTAAGCTCCAGCTTAACGGCCAGGACCGCTTCTCTGAACGCGAAGGAACCTACTTCGACCTTGTTCAGCCTTGGCAGCACCACACCCGCGCCCCTGACACTGGTATCAATGTTTACTCATTTGCTCTTCGTCCCGAAGATCACCAGCCCAGCGGCAGCTGCAACTTCTCTCGCATTGACAACGCTACTCTCCAGCTTGTTCTCTCCAACGCCACCGTTGAAGGAACCAACACTGCCAAGGTGCGTGTCTATGCTGTCAACTACAATGTTCTCCGTGTGATGTCTGGCATGGGAGGCCTTGAAGCTACATGTTTAGTAATGATGATGATCATACTAGCTGTGAACAAGGGCCTAAAAGCAGTATGCCATAGTAAAGTGAGATCTTACTATGGAAAACCATTTATGTCCTCACAATCATCTTTATTGATGATATGACTAACTGCTAGTAGTACTGACTTGTTGTCGTCAGTGCTGCAACACATCTTGTTGTTCGGGAAACCCCTTAGAGCCTTTTCTACCAAGCTTATTTGCGAAAGGAATAAGTGGCCAAGAGTAATGAACTTGGGTACGGTAATAATGAAAAGGATTGGGCAATCCGCATGCTTACTATCTAATGACGATATGCTAGTCTATGATAGGGCGTCAGAGACTGAACGGATGTGGGTCGTTAATGAAGGTCTAAGCAACCTGAAACGGCTTAAGATACAGTCCTCCCTCTAGGGAAACTTAGAGGATTAAGAGT
>JACCEE011238952.1_pt1 | contig 12188 bp, 12 predicted proteins | sample 7449931 | NCBI WGS metagenome assembly JACCEE01 (sample SAMN15323457, study PRJNA562643) | freshwater metagenome | isolation source: river surface water | place: USA:Blue River Watershed | collected 2017-08-19 | reverse complement strand
TCACACCAAGTGCTGCCAACTTGGCGACCCTACGGGGATTCGAACCCCGGTACTCACCGTGAAAGGGTGATGTCCTAGGCCTCTAGACGATAGGGTCATAACCTGGACTTTTCGACACCGTTTTGGTGGAGGTAAGCGGGATCGAACCGCTGACCTCTTGCATGCCATGCAAGCGCTCTCCCAGCTGAGCTATACCCCCGTTGGGTGTCGAGAGCGAGAGTATAACCCGAAATTCAGGCTTTGCTTAGACGGGCCAGCACAATTTCCTTTTTCGAGAGGGCCAGCACTGCGTCCAGGGAGGGCGTCTGGGCCGTTCCCATGACCAGCACCCGCACTGGCATGGCCAGCTGGGGCATCTTGAGCTGGCTGGCCGTCAAGGTCTCCTTGATAGCTGCAGCAATGGCCGGCGCCTCCCAGTGACAGGCCTGTAATCGCTCTGCCAACTGGGCGATGGCTGGGCGCACCGCGTCGGTCACGTGCTTGGCCAACTCTTCTGCCACGGGCGTGACATCGGCGTAAAAGGCACGGGCCCAGTGGGCCAACACCAGCAGCGTGTCGCAGCGGTCTTTGAACAGCTCGCATATGCCGCTCAAGCGATCATCAGGCGTGATACCGTGTTGTGCCAGGAATGGCGTGACCCGTGCAGCCAGGTCATCGCCACTCAACGCCTTGAGGTGCTGGGCATTGACCCAGCGCAGCTTGGCATCATCAAACTGCGCTGCGCTGCGTCCCAGGTGGTCCAGGCTGAACCATTGCAGGAATTGTTGGCGCGAAAAAATCTCGTCATCACCATGGCTCCAGCCCAGACGGGCCAGGTAGTTCACCATGGCGTCGGGCAGATAGCCTTCATCGCGGTACTGCGTGACCGGCTTGGCGCCATTGCGCTTGCTCATCTTCTCGCCCTGCTCGTTGAGCACGGTGGGCAAATGCGCATACACCGGCGGCTCAAAGCCGAGCGCGCGGAAGATGTTGATCTGCCGCGGTGTGTTGTTGACATGGTCGTCGCCGCGGATCACGTGCGTGATGCGCATGTCGATGTCATCGACCACCACGCAGAAGTTGTAGGTGGGGGTGCCGTCCGGCCGTGCGATGACCAGGTCATCGAGCTCGGCATTGCGAATCTCGATACGACCCTTGACTTTGTCGTCCCAGGCCACCACGCCGTCCAGCGGGTTGCGAAAGCGCAGCACGGGTTGCACACCCGCCGGAATGGGGGGGAGGGTCTTGCCCGGCTCGGGGCGCCAGGTACCGTCGTAACGCGGCTTCTCCTTGGCGGCCATCTGGCGTTCGCGCAAGGCGTCCAACTCTTCCACGCTCATGTAGCAGGGGTAGACCTGCCCACTGGCCTGCAACTGCGCCAGCACCTCGCGGTAGCGGTCCATGCGCTGCATTTGGTAGAACGGGCCTTCGTCAGGCTCCAGGCCCAGCCACTGCATGCCTTCCAGAATGACATCCACGGCCGCTTGGGATGAGCGGTCGAGGTCGGTGTCTTCAATGCGCAAAATGAAGGTGCCTTGTTGGGCGCGGGCAAACGCCCAGGGGTACAAGGCCGAGCGGATGTTGCCCAGGTGGATAAAGCCCGTGGGCGACGGCGCAAAGCGGGTGCGAACAGCAGTCATGTGAGTCAGGTCGTCGCCGTGCAGGCGCTTCAGTAGGTATCCAGGCCGCGGGACAGATCGGCCTTCAGGTCGTCCAGGTGTTCCAGCCCCACCGCCACGCGGATCAGATGCTGCTGAATGCCTGCGGCTTGCCGCTGCGCTTCGGTCAGGCGGCCGTGCGAGGTGCTGGCCGGTTGGGTGATGGTGGTTTTGACATCGCCCAGGTTGGCCGTGACCGACAGCATCTGCGTGCTGTCGATGACGTGAAAGGCATTGCGACGCCCCGCTTCCGGCGAGTCGCCCTTCACATCAAAGGACAACACCGCACCGCCCAACCCCTGCTGCTGGCGCATGGCCAGCGCGTGCTGGGGATGGCTCTCCAGCCCGGGGTAGTACACCCGGGCCACGCGCGGATGCGCCTCGAGCCAGCGCGCCAACTCCAGCGCCCGCTGCGCCTGCGCCTGCATGCGAATGCCCAGCGTCTCCATGCCCTTGAGCACGACCCAAGCGTTGAAGGGCGAGAGGCTCATGCCGGCACTGCGCATCACGGGCACAAAGGTGCCGCGGATCAGGGCGTCGCTGGCGCACAAGGCACCAGCCACCACCCGCCCCTGTCCGTCCAGGTGCTTGGTGCCGGAGTGCACCACGATGTCGGCGCCCAGGTCGATGGGGCGCTGCAAGGCCGGCGTGCAAAAGCAGTTGTCCACGGCCAGCAAGGCGCCCGCCTGATGCGCGATGTCGGCGAGCACCGCGATGTCGCACACGTCGGTGAGCGGGTTGGTCGGGGTTTCGGCAAACAGCAAGCGGGTGTTGGGCTGCACCGCACGACGCCATTCGTCCGCATCGGTTTGCGAGACAAAGGTGGTCTGCACGCCAAACTTGCCAAACTCGGAGCCGATCAGCTTGAGGGTGGAGCCAAACACCGAGCGCGAGCAGACCACGTGGTCGCCACTCTTGAGCAGCCCCATGCACAGCAGCAACACCGCGGACATGCCGCTGGAGGTGCCAATGCAGGCCTCAGCGCCTTCCAGCGCGGCCAGGCGTTGTTCCATGCTGGCCACTGTGGGGTTGGTAAAGCGCGAGTAAATGTACCCATCTTCCTCGCCACCGAAACGCCGGGCCGCCGTCTCGCTGTCGGGCTGCACAAAGCTGGAGGTGAGGAACAGGGCCTCGGAGTTTTCGCCGTACTGGCTTTTGTCAACAGCGGCGCGCACGGCCAGCGTGTCGAGGTGCCAACTGTCGCGCGAGGTGGGTTTGGAAGTCATGTCGATAAGGGTTACTCGGAGGCGTTGGGCAGCGCCAGGCGGGAGGCGTCATCGCTCTCCTCGGGCTGACCCACACGCTGGTGGTTGATGCGCTGAATATCCTGCACCGTGATATCGCCCGTCACGTAGACACCATCGAAACACGAGGCGTCGAAACCACTCAGCGGCATGTCATGGGTGGGCGACACGGCAGCTTGCCGCACAGCGGCCTTCATGCTGTCGACATCCTGGTAGATCAGGGCGTCACAGCCGATGAGGGCACGCACTTCCTCCAGGCTGCGGTTGTACGCCACCAACTCTTCGGAAGTGGGCATGTCAATGCCGTACACGTTGGGGTAGCGAACCGGCGGCGCGGCGCTGGCCATGTAGACCTTGCGCGCACCGGCGTCTCGCGCCATCTGCACGATCTCGCGGCTGGTGGTGCCGCGCACGATGGAGTCGTCCACCAGCAGCACATTGCGGCCGCGGAATTCGCTGGCGATCACGTTGAGCTTTTGTCGCACCGAGCGCTTGCGAACACCCTGCCCCGGCATGATGAAGGTGCGCCCCACATACCGGTTTTTGACGAAGCCCTCGCGGTAGGGCTTGCCCAGCAGATGGGCGAGTTGCGTGGCGCTGGGTCGGCTCGACTCAGGGATGGGAATCACCACGTCGATCTCGGTGGGCGGCACGGTGGAGATGACGCGCTTGGCCAGCGTCTCACCCAGGTTCAAACGGGCCTGGTACACCGAGATACCGTCCAGCGTCGAGTCCGGGCGGGCCAGGTAGACGTATTCAAAAATGCAGGGGTTGAGGCTTGGGCTCTCGGCGCACTGCTGCGCGTGCAACTGCCCTTGCAAATCGATGAACACCGCCTCCCCAGGCATCACATCGCGTTCGAACACATGCCCAGTGCCCTCCAGCGTGACCGACTCGCTGCCCACCATCACCGTGCCATCACGGCCTCGGCCAAAACACAAGGGACGAACGCCAAAGGGATCGCGAAATGCCAGCAAACCATGCCCAGCAATGAGTGCAATCACCGCGTAAGAGCCCCGGATGCGACGATGCACACCGCGCACCGCGGTGAACACATCTTCAGGCTTGAGGGTCAGCCCGCGGGTGGTGGCCTCGAGTTCGTGGGCCAGCACGTTGAGCAGCACCTCGGAGTCGCTGTCGGTGTTGATGTGGCGGTGGTCCAGGGTGAACAGTTGGCTGCGCAACTCCTCGGTGTTGGTGAGGTTGCCGTTGTGCACCAGCACCAGGCCAAACGGCGCATTGACGTAAAACGGTTGCGCCTCTTCCTCGCTGAAGGCATTGCCGGCGGTGGGGTAGCGCACCTGCCCCAATCCCACGGTGCCCGGCAGCGCGCGCATGTTGCGGGTTCTGAACACATCACGCACCATGCCCTTGGCCTTGTGCATGAAGAACTTGCGGCCCAACTGGGTGACGATGCCGGCGGCATCTTGCCCGCGGTGCTGCAGCAACAAGAGCGCATCGTAAATCAGCTGGTTGACGGGTGCGTTGCTGACAACGCCGACGATTCCACACATATCAGGGCAAGTACTTTCCAAAATGTGCCGGCAGCACCGGCTTCAAGCTTTGCAGACCATGGACCAACTGCTGAGCCACCGGTGACCCGAGCCACCAAGGGGCAGACTGCATGGGTGTCAGGCTGACCACCACGGCCAGCGTCAGCAACACCACCACACCACGCACCCCGCCAAACAGACCCCCCAGCACACGATCCAACAACCCCAACCCGACGGCCGACACCAGCTTGCTGACGACCCATCCCAGCACCACCGACACGATCAACACCACCAGAAACACGCTGATGAAACCGGCCAGATACCGCAACACTTCACTCGCGCCCTGCAGGGGCAACCGGGCCCCAGCCTCGGGGCCCCAGGTCTGGGCCATCCAGAAACCTGCAATCCACCCCGCAAGCGAAATCACCTCTCGGACCAAGCCTCGCCACATGCCCAGCAACATCGACACGCCCAACACAGCCAGGAGGATCCAGTCCACGGCGTCCATGGGATTACAGGACGAGGACCGTGGCTTGCAGGTTCATTGACTTGGCGCGTGCGGCGGCCTTGTCGGCTTCGTCCCGGGTGGCAAACGGACCCAGCCGAACACGGGTGCGCTTGCCTTCCTTGGTCTCGGCCACATGGGTATAGGTTTTGAGGCCCGCTTTTTCCAGTTTGCTGCGCACCTCGCGCGCCTTGGCGTCGTCTGCGTAGGCCCCCACCTGCACCACAAATCGGGGCACCGTGGCCTCGGACGCTTTCTCAGCGGAGGCCTTGTCTGCTGCCGGGTTGTCCGCGGCGGGCTTGTCTTGCGTGGATTTCTCTGCCGCAGGTTTGGCACCTGCCTCCACTTTCGCCACCGCCGTGTCAGGTGCCGGCAGCACAGGCGTCTTGGCCGAGGCACTGGGCGTCGAGGCAGGTACCACCTCTTCATGCCGCTCCAGGCTGGCCTGGGTGGACACGGTGCCTGCGGCATGGCCGTTGTGCTCGGGTGCAGACTTGAGCGCAACAGGCGCCGTTTGTGGCGAGGTTTTGTGTTTATCAGGAATGTCGATGGGAATGTCCACCGACACCGGTCGCGGCTGGGTATCGAACAGGATGGGGAACCCCACCACAGCCAGGAGCACCAACACCGTCGCTCCAATCAGGCGCTGACGGGCCCGGCGACGAAGTGCTTCCAGGCTCTCGCCCGATGTGCCGCCCGAGGAACCATCGTCCCCCAGTCCGGGGTTGGGCAATCGGAATTTGAAAAATGCCATGGAAGTCAAGGGTTCAGATGCGGGGCATCCAGGCGTGGGATGCCTTGATGCAAGACCCCGCCCACCGTGTAGAACGACCCGAAGACAACGATTCTATCAGTGGGGTCCGCCAAAGCGACGGCAGCATCCAAGGCGGCCTGGGGGGTGGGATGGCAATGCAGGCTCACGCCCGGGCGCGCTGGCATACGGCCCAAGATCTGCTGCAACTGCTCGGCACTGGACGCTCGCGGTGTGGGCAGATCGGTGAAGTGCCAGACGTCGACGAGGAGGGCCATGCGGGCGAAGATGGACGACACATCTTTGTCCGCCATGGCGCCGAAAACCGCGTGCGTGCGCGGGTAAAAGCCCATCGCATCCAGGTTCTCCGCCAGGGCTGCTGCAGCATGCGGGTTGTGCGCCACATCCAGCACCAGGGCGGGCTGGCCCGGCACGATCTGAAAGCGCCCCGGCAACTCCACCAAGGCCAGCCCATTGCGCACCGCCTGTGCCGTGACCGGAATCCGATCGTGCAGGGCCTCCAGGGCGGCCAGCACCCCGGCGGCATTGATGAGTTGGTTGGCCCCGCGCAACGCCGGATAGGCCAGGCCGGCGTAGCGGCGCTGCTGGCCTCGCCAAGACCATTGCTGCCGGTCGCCCGCCACATGAAAGTCGTGCCCCAGCCGTAACAGCCGGGCATCGATGTCGCGGGCACGGTCCAGCACCGAGGTGGGCGGCATGGGGTCACTCACCACCACGGGGTGGCCGGTGCGCATGATGCCAGCCTTTTCCCGGCCAATCGATTCGCGGTCGGGACCCAGAAATTCGGCATGATCCAGGTCGATGCTGGTGATGATGGCGCAATCCGCATCGATCACGTTCACCGCATCCAGCCGCCCGCCCAGTCCAACCTCCAAAATCACCACATCGGGCGCAGCCGCTGCCAGCCGGTCCAGAATGGCCAGGGTGGTGAATTCAAAATAGGTGAGCGTCACACCCTGTCGAGCGGCCTCGACACGCTCAAAGTGGGGAATCAAGGCCTCAGCCGAGGTGTTGTCACCATCGAGCCGGCAGCGCTCCTCAAAATGAACCAGGTGCGGAGAGGTGTACAGACCCGTGTGGTAGCCGGCCTCACGCAGAATGGTTTCGAGCATGGCGCAGGTCGAGCCCTTGCCGTTGGTGCCCGCCACGGTGATCACCGGCATGGGCAGACGCAAGCCCATGCGGTGCACCACCTCGCGCACGCGCTCGAGCGTCATGTCGATGGCCACGGGATGTAAAGCTTCGCAATGCGTCAGCCAGTCTTGCAAGGTCATGCAGGGATTTTCACCCAAGCGTGCCTGCCCCTGCGACGCAGCTGCGCTGAAGCCCTCTCGGCACACCCCGATTTCGTGCATGATGGCGCCATGAGCACTTCACGCATCACCCTCTTTGGCATTCCGAACTGCGACAGCGTCAAAAAAGCCCGTGCCTGGATGCAGGACCACCAGGTGGACCACGACTTCCATGATTTCAAAAAACAGGGCGTGCCCGAGGCCGCGCTGGACCTCTGGCTCGACCAGGCGGGATGGGAGACGCTGGTGAACCGACAAGGCACGACCTGGCGCCAACTGGACGCGGCCACCCAGGCCGCCGTTCACGACCGGGCCAGCGCCAGACGACAGCTGCTGGCCACCCCCAGCCTGATCAAGCGCCCCGTGCTGATGCGGGGCCAGCACGTGGTGGTGGGCGTCAACCCGGATGCGTGGCTGGCCGTTAAGACTGGGTGAGTGTGCGGTGAGCCCTCCGGCATGACCGTTCTTTGACGTGTCAAGCCCCCGTGGCTTCTACAATATTTGTGGAGCCAGGAGGTGCTCGTTCCATACCCCTGCTGGGGCTCACCGTTGCCCGGCTCGTTTTTCCACAAGGTCATTTATGCTGCCCATCCCCTTTCTCTCGCGCCCTTCTTGTCTTGCCAGCACAGCCTTGATCCTGGGCTTGGGTGTCACCCACCTGCCGGCCAGCGCGCAGGAAACCGGCCGTGTGATCTCCAGCACGCCTCTTATTCAACAAGTGGCTGTGCCGCGCCAGGTGTGCACCAACTCCCAGGTGGCCACGCAGGGCCAAAAGTCTGGTGCTGGCGCCCTGATGGGCGCGATCGCGGGTGGCGCAGTGGGCAACAATGTAGGCGCGGGCAGCGGCCGCACGGCGGCCACCATGCTGGGCGTGCTGGGCGGCGCCATCCTGGGCGACAAGGTGGAGGGCGCACCGCCCCCTGAGGTGCGCACCGTGCAAAACTGCACCAACCAGGTGTTTTATGAAAACCGCACCACGGGCTACAACGTGGTGTATGAGTTCGCGGGCAAACAGTACTCGGTGCAGATGCCCACCGACCCGGGCCCCACGGTTCGCCTGCAAATCACCCCGGTGGCCGCACCCCCTGTGACCCCCTACCCGGCCACCCCCTTGGGCAGCCCTGCGCCGGTGTCCGTGCCTCTGGGCAGTCCCATGCCTGTGCCCCCACCCGGCTCGGCCCCCAACAGCTGACACTGGCTTGGTTCTCAGCCAACGCCCGCCCTCAGCGGGCGTTGGGGTTGGCGCTCCTCTAAAATGATGGGTTTTGTTGATGTCCAGCTACACCATGACCACCGCCACAATTGCCAACGCCACCGTCACCACCCAGGCCAATGTCTACTTTGATGGCCGCTGTGTCAGCCACAGCCTGACCCTGGCCAATGGCACCAAGGTCTCTGTCGGTGTGGTGCTGCCCGCCACCCTCACCTTCAACACCGGCGCGCCTGAAATCATGGAATGCGTGGCAGGTTCGTGCGAGTACAAGTTGGCCGGCAACGCGCAGTGGCTGAAGTCGTCGGCAGGCGAGAAGTTCAGCGTGCCGGGCAACTCGAGCTTTGAGATTCGCGTGACCGAGCCCTACCACTACATTTGCCATTTCGGCTGATCGATCGGCACACCACCACCATGAGCACCATTCTGCAAAGCCTGCCCCTCGGGCACAAGGTGGGTATCGCCTTCTCCGGCGGACTCGACACCAGTGCCGCCCTGCACTGGATGAAACTCAAGGGCGCCCTGCCCTATGCCTACACCGCCAATCTCGGCCAGCCCGATGAAGCCGACTACGACGACATCCCGCGCAAAGCCATGCAATACGGCGCCGAACTCGCGCGCCTGATCGACTGCCGACGCCAGCTGGCACACGAAGGCATTGCCGCGCTGCAATGTGGTGCCTTTCACATCAGCACCGCCGGCCTGACCTACTTCAACACCACGCCGATTGGCCGTGCGGTCACCGGCACCATGCTGGTGGCGGCCATGAAGGAAGACGACGTCAACATCTGGGGCGACGGCAGCACCTTCAAGGGCAATGACATCGAGCGTTTTTACCGCTATGGCCTGCTGACCAACCCCTCGCTCAAAATCTACAAGCCCTGGCTGGACCAACAGTTCATCGACGAACTGGGCGGTCGTGCCGAAATGTCAGCCTTCATGACCAAGGCTGGCTTTGGCTACAAGATGTCGGCCGAGAAGGCCTACTCCACCGACTCCAATCTGCTAGGCGCCACCCACGAGGCGAAAGACCTGGAGCACCTGAGCAGCGGCATCAAGATCGTGCAGCCCATCATGGGCGTGGCGTTCTGGCGTGAGGATGTCGCCGTCAAGCACGAGGAAGTGCGCGTGCGCTTTGAAGAGGGTCAACCGGTTGCGCTCAATGTGTGTCGTACGACGACCCGGTGGAACTCATCCTGGAAGCCAACCGCATAGGGGGGCGTCACGGTCTGGGCATGAGCGACCAGATCGAAAACCGCATCATCGAGGCCAAGAGCCGTGGCATTTACGAGGCCCCGGGGCTGGCGTTGCTGTTCATCGCTTACGAGCGGCTGGTGACCGGCATTCACAACGAGGACACGATCGAGCAGTACCGCGACAACGGGCGCAAGCTGGGCCGTCTGCTGTACCAGGGCCGCTGGTTCGATTCACAAGCCATCATGCTGCGCGAAACCGCGCAACGCTGGGTGGCGCGTGCGATCACGGGCGAGGTAACCATCGAACTGCGTCGTGGCAACGACTACTCCATCCTCAACACCGAAAGCGCCAACCTCACCTACGCCCCCGAGCGTCTGAGCATGGAGAAGGTGGAGGACGCCCCGTTCACACCGCAGGACCGCATTGGCCAGCTGACGATGCGCAATCTGGATATCAGCGACACGCGTGCCAAGCTGGGCATCTACTCGGACACGGGCTTGTTGTCACTGGGTCAGGGCGATGACTTCCTGAGCATCCATGACCATCGCAAGAAGTCTTGAGTGATCGCTGAGGCGGGTGCCTCACAGACCAGGGCGGATGCTGTGTGCGCTCGCCCTTTTTCTTGGGGTGCGAACGGTCGAAACCCTCACACCGCCAAGCGCTCCCGGGCCGCCTGGTACTCACGACGCAAGCGCGCCACCACCTCGGCCGTGGGCTGCACCGACTTGACCGCGCCTATGCCCTGACCACACCCCCAGATATCCTTCCAGGCCTTCACCGCATTGCCACCGAAGTTCATGGTGCTGGGGTCACTCTCGGGGAGATTCTGCGGGTCCAAGCCGGCGTTACGGATGGAGGCAGCCAGGTAGTTGCCATGCACCCCCGTGAAGAGGTTGCTGTACACGATGTCATCCGAGTTGGAGTCCACGATGCACTGCTTGTACGCCTCGGACGCCCGCGCTTCCAGCGTGGCGATGAACAGCGACCCCATGTAGGCAAAGTCCGCCCCCATGGCTTGCGCGGCCAGCACCGCGTCCCCCGTGGCCATCGAACCACTCAAGGCCACCGGGCCGTCAAACCATTCGCGAATTTCCTGAATCAAGGCAAACGGGCTTTTGACGCCTGCATGGCCGCCAGCCCCGGCCGCCACCGCGATCAGACCGTCTGCGCCCTTCTCGATGGCCTTGTGCGCAAAGCGGTTGTTGATGATGTCGTGCAGGACCACACCACCCCAACCATGCACCGCCTGGTTCACGTCTTCGCGCGCGCCCAGCGAAGTGATGATCAGGGGCACCTGGTACTTGGCGCATAACTCGACATCGTGCTCCAGGCGGTCATTGCTCTTGTGCACGATCTGGTTGATGGCGAAGGGGGCACTCGGGTTGTCGGGGTGGGCGCGGTCGTGAGCGGCGAGCGTCTCGGTGATTTCAGCCAGCCACTCGTCGAGTTGCGAAGCCGGGCGCGCGTTGAGTGCGGGCATGGAACCCACGATACCGGCCTTGCACTGCTCGATCACCAGCGTGGGGTTGCTGATGATGAACAGCGGCGAGCCGATGACCGGGAAACGCACACGGCGCAGGGCTTCGGGCAGACGTGACATGCGGTGCACCTCGGATTCAGTAGGCCTCAAGGGCCATGTCGATCACGCTGTCACCGCCGCTCAGGATGCTGTCGCGAATGCCCGGCACCTTGGTGAGGATGTGCTCGGCATACACGTGGGCGGTGGAGATCTTGGACTTCATGAACTCGGCGTCGTGGCCCTTGGCCAATTCATCGAGTGCAGCCAGCAGCGAGCGGCCGAGTTGCCAGCCTGACATCAGATTGCCGCTCAACATCAGGTAGGGGACGCTGCCAGCAAATGCCACATTGGGGTTGGAGGAGGCGTTGCCCGCAATGAAGGCCACCGTCTGCTCGAAGGCTTCACGCGCGGCCTTGAGGCGCTTGGCCATGGACTGGGCGGCGGCGTTGTCGCGCTGCGCAAGTTGTGCTTCGGTGGCGGCAATTTGCTTGGCAATGGCCAGGGCCGTCTGACCTCCGTCTCGGCCGGTTTTGCGGCCCACCAGGTCATTGGCCTGGATGGCGGTGGTGCCTTCGTAGATGGTGAGAATTTTGGCGTCGCGGTAGTGTTGCGCCGCACCGGTTTCCTCGATGAAGCCCATGCCCCCATGCACCTGCACGCCCAAGGACGTGACCTCCAGGCTCATCTCGGTGCTGAACCCTTTGACCAGCGGCACCAGGAATTCGTAGAAGGCCTGGTTCTGCTTGCGGGTGTCGGCGTCCGGGTGGTTGTGGGCAGCGTCATAGGCCGCTGCGGCCGCACTGGCCATGGCGCGACAGCCTTCGGTGTAAGCGCGCATGGTCATGAGCATGCGGCGCACATCGGGGTGGTGGATGATGGGCGCGGCGCCCTTGACGGATCCATCCACCGGGCGGGACTGCACGCGGTCGCGGGCGTATTGCACGGCACGCTGGTAGGCACGGTCGGCCACCGCAATGCCTTGCACACCCACCGCATAACGGGCGGCATTCATCATGATGAACATGTACTCCAGGCCACGGTTTTCCTGTCCCACCAGATAGCCCACGGCGCCGCCGTGGTCGCCATACTGCAGCACGGCGGTGGGGCTGGCCTTGATGCCCATCTTGTGTTCGATGCTCACGCAGTGCACATCGTTGCGAGTCCCGGGCGAGCCGTCGGCGTTCACCAGGAACGTGGGCACCACAAACAGGCTGATGCCCTTGAAGCCCTCGGGCGCGCCCGACACACGGGCCAGCACCAGGTGGACGATGTTGTCCGCCATATCGTGCTCGCCGTAGGTGATGTAGATCTTGGTGCCG